>Ga0157379_10002177_pt1 | contig 16286 bp, 14 predicted proteins | sample S25metaG_FD_121802 | JGI IMG/M metagenome (GOLD analysis project Ga0157379, IMG submission 121802) | Switchgrass rhizosphere microbial communities from Kellogg Biological Station, Michigan, USA - S2-5 metaG | ecosystem: Host-associated > Plants > Roots > Rhizosphere > Soil | place: USA... | reverse complement strand
GGCTCGGGTATCTATCGGCATGTGCGGCTGAACATCGTGCGCGGCGCCAGGTTCGAAGAATGGGGACTGACGGTCACCACGCCCGCGATCGCGCCCGAGGCGGCGGGCGTGCAGGTGAGTGCCAGGACCGTGGGCGCCACTCCTGAGACCAGGCTGATAACGCGCATCCGCGACGCGGCTGGGAGGATCGTGACTGAAGCCAGCGTCGCGGTGGCAGACCAAGCCCGGCTGCAGATCGCGCGGCCGCGGCTCTGGTCTCCGGAGAGCCCGACGCTCTATCAAGTGGAATGCCTGTTGACGGACGGGGCCCAGGTGCTCGATCGCATGATCGCCCCGCTGGGTATCCGCCGGATCGAGGTCGATGCGGTGCAGGGCTTTCGCATCAACGGCAAGCCCTACAAGCTGCGCGGCGGCTGCATCCACCATGACAACGGTCTGCTCGGCGCGGTCGCCGTCGATCGGGCCGAGGAACGCAAGATCGAACTGCTGAAGGCGCGGGGATTCAACGCGGTGCGATCCTCGCACAATCCGTGCTCGCCCGCCTTGCTGCGAGCCTGCGACCGGCTTGGCATAATGGTCATGGCGGAGAGCTTCGACATGTGGCGCGTGTCCAAGAACCCCGACGACTACAGCCAGCATTTCGACGGCTGGTGGAAGCAAGACCTGACCGCGATGGTCCGGCAGGCGGCCAATCATCCCAGCGTCGTGATGTGGAGCATCGGCAACGAAATTCCCGAGCGCGGCGAGCGGGACGGGGTGGCTACTGCCAAGATGCTGGCGGACGAGGTGCGGCGTCTCGATCCGACCCGGCCGGTAACCCAGGCCGTGCCCGGCTCAGCCGGGCCGGCGGTCACCCGGGCGGACGGGAAACCGGACGAAGCGGCGTTCCAGCACCTCGACGTTGCCGGGTACAACTATCGGGTCTCATCCTATGAGCGCGACCACGCCAAGTTTCCCGATCGGGTCATGGTGGGGACCGAAAGCTTTCCTAAGGACGTCGACAAGGTCTGGCGGCTGACCGACGCCTCGCCGTTCATAATCGGCGACTTCGTCTGGACGGCCATGGATTATCTGGGGGAAGCCTCGATCGGCAGGACCGGGCTGAGCGGCGATGCGCTAGGCGGCGAGGAGTATCCGTGGTTCGGCGCGGGCTGCGGCGACATCGACCTGATCGGGCAGCAGCGCCCGCAATCGCTCGCCCGCGATGTGGTCTGGGGAGTGAGCGCGCTCGAAATCGCGGTCCAGCGGCCCATACCGGAGGGCAAGAAGGAAGTGCCGTTCCTGTGGGGGTGGCGCGACGAACTCCTGAGCTGGACCTGGCCGGGTGCGGAAGGGAAAATGCTGTCGCTGTCGGTGTTCAGCAAGGCCGACCGGGTGACCGTCGCCCTGAACGGCAGGGTGATCGCGGATCAGGAAATGGACGCCGCAGCCGGCGCAATCTTGCAGATTCCGGTTCGGTACGAGCCGGGCACGCTGGTGGTCACGGCATTCGCTCGAAGCAAGCAGGTCGGCCGCCGGTCGCTTGAAACCGCCGGACCTCCCGCAACCCTGCGTCTCACGACCGACCGCAAGCGGATCCGCAACCGCCGCGACGACTTGGCCTATGTCACGGTGGAAGTGGTGGACAAGGCGGGACGGCTCGTCCCCGATGCGGTGCAGGTGCTCCGCGCGACTGTTGTTGGTCCGATCGAACTGGCCGCTTTCGGCAATGCCAATCCCCGGGGACTAGCCAGCTTCAACCAGCCGGTTGCAAAGACATGGCACGGCCGCGCCGTTGCGATTCTGCGGCCCACCGGCGATGCCGGCGCAGCCATGATCCAGATCGGAGCTGAAGGTCTGCCGAACGCACGTGCGCGGGTGACTGTCTCTGGCGCCTGAAGGTCAGAGTTGAATGGGAGATCTCTGATTAGGTCGAAGCTCCGGTTCTTGCCCCCGGCGCTGCCCCTTTCTTGGGTGAGCGGAACAAGTGGATGCCCGCTGTTGCCCAAACCCGCCATATTCAGGCCCCTCGGCATTGAACCACACGACCCGGTCGCGACGATCTGAGGCGTGACGCCGCCGACCCGCGCCGCCTCGCTGCGGCTCAAGCCTTCGTAGATCGCCGCCAGCGCCAGGAACTGCCGCACCTGCTTCGCGTCACAGCTCGTCCGAGGCAGCTTGCGCAGCGCCGCCCCGTCATAGTCCGACCGCAACCTCGCAGCCGCCGCCATCGCAAACCTCCAAAAGCCCGCTATCTTGAATTATGTTCGGCCTCGCTTGGGAGTCCCCGTCGTGAGTTAGCCCCGCGGAGGCTTGGTTTGACTCGGTCGTTGGATGGAAATCAGAACATCCGCCTATCCCGATTCCAACCAAAGCCAACCGTCATGGCTCAATTTGAATGCTTCGCCCGAGCTACCTAGACTAAGCGCGCGGCCGAAGGGCCGTTGCTCGATAAACTTTAGAGTATTGATTTAAAAGGAGGTTTGGTGGACGCACCAGGGCTCGAACCTGGGACCCGCTGATTAAGAGTCTGAGTTTCACAATAAATTATCTTTATTGGGTGAACGCGATCGCGATTGGCTGGATCGACCGCATGACCGTCGAGGAAACCCGCCAGTGGGTGCCGGCCGGCCGGCCCGAGAAGTTCGAGACGCAGATGGAGATGACGCGCGCAATCCTTGACCAGATGGAGGGGTTGGTCCGCTTCCACCGTCCAGGCACGCTCGAGGAGAGGGGCAACCTCGCCGCCTTCCTGGCGTCGGACCATGCATCGTACCTGACCGGCCAAATCATCGACTTCGACGGGGGTGCGACGCTCTGACGCGGCGTCGATCCACGCGATGGTGCCAAGTGGCGGTCACCGAAGAAAGGGTGTATCAAGGGTGCGGCTGAAAAGCCGCAGCAGTAAGGAGAGGTCAATGGCAATCCCGACACCAACCGCCGATCTTTCGCACGAACTCATCTCCTCCCGCCGCATCGAAGGGACGCCGGTCTACAATCAGGCGGGCGAGCGGCTCGGGGAGGTTCACTCGGTCATGCTCGACAAGCGCAGCGGCCAGGCCGCCTATGTGGTGATGGCGACAGCCTGGTTCCTGGGCGGAACGGCGCGCGTCGTGCCGCTCGAATGGAACAAGTTCGATTATTCGGCCGACCGCCGCGGCTATGTCGTCACCCTCGCGCGCGATGAGATCGATCGCTATCCCGCGATGGCGCTGAATGAAGCCGATCGCCCGGTGGCGGAGGCGGCGGCGCGATAAAGGCGAGTGCGACGGGATCCCCGCACCCCTCCTTATCGGCCGGGGAGGGGCAGCGGCAAGCGTCCTGCAGCGAGCCATCCTCGTTTCGCGCCCGGCGAGCCGCCGCGTGTCGCTGCCGGCTGAGCCCCGAAAAAACGTCTGTGGACGTCCATGGATGATAATAAAATCAATGGGCGCTTAGTATCTCAGAATGACAGCACTTAAACACTTGATCTAATCGGATCTTGCGGTTTTCTCTGCTGACGACATAAATGGCAGCAGAGTAGTGCAGGATCAATCACTCGTCCGCCTCACCGACAGCCAGAGAGGATGTCTGCTCCTCGTTCTTGCAGGCGCCACTTCAAAAGAAATCGCGCCGCTCCTCGGCCTGACCTTTCGCACCGTCGATCAATATCTTCACGAAGCTCAGTAAGAATTGGGTGCGTCAGCTCGTCGCGAGGCGGCCCGAGCCTTTGCTTCCAAGATCGACGAGGTCGAGTTGAAGCGTCTTCAACTGAAATTCCCGGCGCTTGCTGAGGTCGCGATGCCGCGACAAATCCCGTCTTCATCCGAAACGCAGGAGCGACACAGATCGGCATGGGATCGAGCCCTAGCGAAGCTGCGTCCTCCGCCACTAGGAGGAGACACCCATGACCTAAGAGGGTTTGCGCGACTTCTCGAAATGTCGCGTGCAGCCCTGTACATGGCTGCATTCATGAGTGGTCTGGTTCTGTTGCTGGCGGGTATGCTGAAGCTGCTCAACTGACCACCTCCATCATCATCACCAATTGTTGACGCGCCATGGACTGGTGCAGGGAGATAGCTCATGCCGCAATTTGACCGTAACAAAGCCGCCGCGGTGGCACGAGAGACCCAGAACGCCTTTATTTCATTTGACGCTGCCTATCCGAGTGCCCTGCAGCTGGCGACATCGGTCCTCGAGGCCAAGCACGGTTCGACATCGTCTTGCAGCAGCGACTGGGTGCGGGCCTCTTTGCCGGCGAAGGGTTCATCCTGCAGCGCGTGACCGGCCCGGGCACTGTGTGGCTCGATCTCTCCGGAGAGGTCATCGAAAAGACGCTGGCGCCAGGCGAACGGCTCAGGGTGCACGCTGGCCACATTGGCATGCAGGAGCCGACCATCAATGTTGACATTCAGATGGTGCGCGGCTTTCGCAACGTCCTGTTCGGCGGTGAAGGACTGTTCCTCGCAACGCTGACCGGCCCTGGCAGGATCTGGTTACAGTCCATGCCCATCCTCAATCTTGCCGAGGAGATCGCGCGCCATCTTCCGTCGAATGAAGCCGCCGATGCGGGCATTGGCGCAGGCGTCGGACGAATGATCGGCGGCGGTGCGGCAGGCGCTGCCATCGGCGGTATTCTCGGTGGCATTCTGGGCAACGAATGACCGCAGGCTTGACTGCTTACGCCTTAAAATCGGTCAGTCCCGGCGGACACTCCGGATACCGAAAGCCGCCGGTCGGCTTTCCTCGACCTAGGGGCGGCTATGGGGTGGATTCCTGCCTGACAGCTTTTAGGGCTACCCAAGTTTAAAGCTGCCGTTGATCGCAGCTGACCAGCACGGCGGCAAGCGACCCAAAAGCGCTCAATCCCGCGACGGATGGCTGGCATTGTCATCTGCCATTGGTTCAGGTGAGGGAAGCCGGTCCCGTCGTGATCAACCAGGCCGGACGGCAGTTCACTTCGGTGCGCTCATCTATATTGCGTCTGTTCGGCAATCCCGATCTGCCCACAAGCCTCGACGGCCGTCCCGCCCGGCCCCACAATCTCAAGGCCAGCAGCTTATCTTAGTGCCAGCAGCGTGGAGAAGATCTGATCGAAAAAAATGTCGGCCCCCGGAGCGCTTGAGAACCGCCGATGACCCATCTCCGACAGAATGTACGGATAGGACAGCATCGCCGCGATCGCCAGCGTCGCCAGCGTCGCTGCATCATGATGCCTGAAGAAGCCTGCCTCTTGTGCCTGTATGAAACAATCGTGCAGTTCCTCTTCCCAGATTGTCTCGCCCGCGGCCAACGCGTCAGACAGTCCGGGAACCCGCCGCGCTTCGTTGACGCAGGTTAGATGGAAGCTCCGAAGCTCGGGCGAGAGCGCAATATCTAGGAATGAGCGAAGGAGCGCGCGAAGCGTGGATAAGGCGTCACCCTGTACCTTCGCCTGTGTTCGAAAACGCTTCAGCCGTTCGGTGAAGCGGGGGACCGTGGCGACCAGCAGGTCGTCCTTGGTCGGAAAGCGCCGTATTACCGAACGCGGGGTCGTCGAGCAAAGCACGGCAATCTCCTCGATGGTCGTTGCAGCAAAACCCTGCTCGGCGAACCGCTCAATCGCGACGTCGACGATCCTGACGGTCAGATCCGCCGCCTCCCGGCTGTTTAATCTACCGCCTACGCGCTTTGCCGGTTGATTTCTGAGCTCTGACATAAGGGGTATCTGCTGCTTTTCACTGTCCTTGTCACGGGGGTGTGATCGACGAGCGGTGGAGGTCCTCTGTCGCCGATCCCCAAATGGAAGGTCAGAACCTTCGTGTCACGCGAACGCCGTAGGTACGCGGCGCCGCGGGGTTGCCGACGACGCCGGTGGGCGCCAAGAAGTTTATGGACACGTCGTAGAAACGATTCCCGATATTCTTCGCCCATAAGGTAACCTCGGTCTTGCCATCCTTCGCTTCCCACGACTGGGAAAGATTGACAACGGTGTGCTGCGGTTCAGAGAAACGATTGCCGGCGTCGGCGAAATAGCGTCCTGTGTAGCTCGCGTTCACATTGGTGGTGAATGTGCCCATTTCGGTAGGGAACGCGAGCGTCGCTCCTACCGAAAAGGCCCAACGGGGCGCAGAGGTGGTGCGGTGGCCCGATGCGCCAACGGGTGGGTTGCTGCCCTGAAGCAAAGCCCCGGAGACGGGGTCGATCGAATAGATTACCGCGTCAGGGTAGTCGAGGTAGCGCGTATTGAGATAAGCGACATTCGCATTGAGCGTCAGCGGCCTTGCCGGCTTGGCCAACAGCTCTAATTCCGCGCCGCGGATCCGCGCCTTGGCGGCATTAACTGTGAAGGCCGCCCCGGTTTCGAAAATCTGTTGCTGCAAATTGTCGTAATCGTATTGAAATGCGGAAGCGTTAACCCGAACCTTCCGTCCGAACAGATCGGTTTTCACGCCGACTTCATAGGCCTTGATCGTTTCGGGAGAGATTGCCCCGGCGCTCGCGTTGGCAAAGCCGCCCGGGCTGACACTGTTGTAACCCCCAGCATTGTAGCCAGTGTTGAACGAGGCATAAACGAGGATGTTCGGTGCTAGGTCATGGTCTAGGATCGCGCGGAACGTGGGCTTGCGCGTGATCTGGCGAGCGCGCCCGCCCGTGCCGGGGATGGCCGCCGCGTCGAGCGCCACATAGCCGTTCACGCCGATCCGGTCGATCGTATAGCGTGCGCCCAGTGTCAGGCGTGTTCGCGGCAGGATGGTGGCGGTTACCTGGCCGAAGGCGGCAAACGAATCGATCCGGTTGTCCGCATAGATATTGAGCGCTGACCCGGGTGGCGTGCCGAAGATGAACGGCAGGGCTGGCCCGTTGAACTGGAACGGCGTCACATCGGCAGACAAATGATAGTAGAAGCCGCCGATGACCCATTTCAGGCGGGAATTATCCTGCGACTGGAGTTGGATTTCCTGCGTGAACGACGTTGATTCGTCGCGGCGATAGACGTTCGCGCCGGGGATTTCGGTGCCATCGATATCGACAAACAATTCGGCCGTTGCCTTACGCCAAGACGAGATGCCCAACAGGCGTAAGTCGCCCAGATCATGCTCGATGCGCAGTGCCACGCCGCCCTCGCGCGTCTGATATCCCGGCCGAAAATCAGCGGTGACATTGTAGCGTCCCGGCGTGTAGGTAGCTCCGGTAAAGAGGTTGAAAAGGGGCGGGCCGTCAACGGCGCGCGTCACGACAGCGCCCTGGTTGCCGCGGCTAAAGCGATAGTCGCCGATCAGGTAGATCTTGGTCGCGGGGTCGGGCTCAAACAGCGTCTTGCTGCGAATAGCAAATTGCTTTTCAAGCAATATGTCCTTGCCTGTGGCTAGGTTCGTGCCCCACCCCTTCGCCTGGTCGTTATAATAGACCGCGACATCCGTGGCCACCGTATCAGTTAGGCCCGCGGTGGCATAGCCACTGGCGGTAATGGTATCGTAGTTGGAATAGCCAAGCTTCAGGTCCATCGAGGGTTCATGTTGCGGATCGAGGGTATTGATCTGGACGATTCCGCCAGTTGCGTTGCGGCCAAACAACGTGCCCTGCGGCCCCTTGTCGACTTCAACACTGGCGACATTGTTGAACACTAGCGCGCCCTGGTTGAACGGTTGGTATACCCCGTCGATGAAGGTCAGCACGGCGGCGCCCCCTGACAGTAGCCCCGAACTGCCGACGCCACGCAGATATATGGGTGATAGCGAGCCGGTCGGGGTCTGTTGCAGACCGGCGACCATGGTAGGCAAGTCGGCAGCCGACGACGCCCCGATTTGCGACAGTGTGTCACCCGAAAAAGCTTGCACAGCGATCGGCACCTTTTGCGCGGACTCGGATCTACGCTGGGCCGTGACAATGATTTCGCCCAGCGGTCCGGAGTCGTCGCTGGCTTGATCCTTGAGGTTCCTAGTCGCGGTCGCATCCTGGCCCCGGGCGCTTGCCGGGTGGCCGAAGACCAAGAAACAGACACAGGCGCAAGTCCAGTGGCGCACATTCATACTCCCTCTCCCCTTTTTAACGGCATGTTGACATGCCGTTTTGGTGCTTGACTAATCGTAATCACAAAGTCAACAAAAATGGCATGCGTGCATGTCGTTTTGAGCTTTCGCGCGGCCATAGTCGAAGGGAAAACGGGAGTGGAAGGATCGGTGAAGGCGCAGGAAGCGCCATTGTTTTTGCTAGTGCACGGAGCCTGGCATGGGGCTTGGTGTTTCGGGCCGTTGCAACTCGCGCTTGCGCGTCTTGGCGGTCTTTCCTGCCCGCTTGAGCTTCCAGGCCATGGAATAGATGCGCGCATCCCCTCGTCGGCCGAAATCGCGGAGGGCGCTGTCTCGCGTGCCGCTGGCATCGACTGGCATGAGGCGGTCGCCTCGCTGGCTGAAGCCATTGCAGACATACGTTCGTTTCATCGCGGGCCAACAATAATGGTTGGACACAGCGCTGGCGGCGCGATGGTCTCGGCTCTCGGGGAACGGTGCCCCGACCTACTCGATCACCTAGTCTATCTCTGCGCTTTCCTACTACCGCCCGGCCTTTCGACGGTTGCCGCTTCGATGCTGCCGGAAAATGGCGAAGCCCTGGCACCTACACTGCTCAAGGGACCGCCCGACGTACTAAAGGCGCTTCGCATTGATCCGCGGTCGTCCAACGCCGAATATCGCGACCTCATAAAACAGACCTTCTATAGCGACATGACCGACTCGCAGGCGACGGCGGCGATGTGGCAAATTGTCCCTGACGAGCCGCTTCCCCCCGATGTCATCACCACAACCGCGCACCGATGGGGAAGCGTTCCGCGAACCTTTATCGTGGCGGAGCGTGATCGGGCGATCAGACCGGCGTTGCAGCGACGCTTCATTACGGAAACCGATGCTGCTTTTCCTGAGCGCCAGACCGATGTTTTGAGCATCGACAGCGATCATTCACCCTTCTTTACGGCGACCGAGTCTCTAGCGGAAATGCTGGTGGGCATCGGGTGGAACACGCCTCGACGCGATTCGGAGATCGCCCCTACTTGAATGCGTCTTGCGGAGGCTGCAGACGCGTCGATAGCGCTGCTCCATCTGATGTTTGCTGCCGTTGGTCTGAGTAGCTGCGCCCCACTGGTCCCGCGCAGCTCATATAGCAGAAATTGGGTCGACTGCTGACCGATTGTTGACGCGCCCGAACGTCATCTTTTCGCGATCTTGCGTCTGATTCCGGACAGGCAGCAGACGGCCCAATCACTGCCGTGAGATCCAAGCTTTCGTCATTCACACGCGGCTGGCAAACAACCAACGCCACTCTCCCTCGATAGCGACGACCTGATCCTGTTTCAAAACCTGATAATCGAATAGCACCGTGCCGCGGGGCTTTTCAGGGTGAGGTTTGAGTTCACTAACAGAAAGCCCAAGGTGGATGGTGTCTCCGAACATCACGGCGGATTTGTAGCGGATCGTTTGTTCGAGTATTGCAAGCGCGGTTCCCGCTCCCAATCCGAGACGCTCCATCAGGCCTGAGGCAATTGCGATCGACGCAAGTCCGGGCGGGAACGCGCCGCCAAAGAGGCCGTGTTTCGCCGCGAATTCGCAATCGACGTGCATGGGATTCATGTCGCCGCTGAACATCGACCAAAACAGGCCATCGGCAGATGTTACGGTTCGGCCCTGAGTGCTTATCCGCTCACCGACGGCGAAATCCTCAAAAAAGCGGGCGGCTGGCCCAACGTAACGCTTTTCGGCACTCATGGCGCAAACCCTCCTTACTTGCTCTGCACATCCCAGACAGGAACCTTGCCTCGCGTGCCGACGTGGATCGGTTTGAAATAGCCCGTCGGCTTATCTCCGACGGGCACGCCGCCGTACATCGCTGACTGGATCAGGTCCGTCCAATACCATGCAGGATATGTGAGGGGCGGCTGGCTTACATCATCGAGGCGCTGGCGCAGCTCGGCAGGAAGCTCGAATTGGAGAGCACCAATATTGTCGTCCAGCTGTTCGATGCGCGTTGCGCCGATGATAGTGCCGAGCACGCCAGGCCGCCCAATGACCCAATTCAAGGCGACCTGACTCATTGACCGACCCAGTTCAGTCGCGATCTCTTCCAGCTCGGAGACAATTGACCAGTTGCGTTCCGTGACGTGCTGGAAGGCTGGGTGTCCAGCATCTATCACGGCTTCCAGCCTACCGCCCGAGATCTTTCCTGGCTGGTATTTTCCGCTAAGCAGCCCGCTCGCTAGCGGGCTCCACGGAACAATGCTGGCACCGAAGGAGGCAGCGAAGTCGGTATATTCCGGTTCGATGCTGCGTTCGACGAGCGAATATTGCATTTGCAATGCACAGACCGGTTCGAAGCCCCGCCATTGCGCCAGCGTTTGCGCACAGCCCGCATACCAGCCAGGTATGTTCGAAAAGCCAACATGACGGATTTTTCCGGCACGCACGAGATCATCGAGCGTCCGCATGACTTCATCTACCGGTGTAATGCGATCCCAGCCGTGCACATAATAAAGATCGATATAATCGGTATCGAGGCGCTCCAGAGAAGCATGCACCGCATTCATGAGGTGCTTACGGCCATTGCCGCCCGCATTGCCGCCGGGTTCGCCAGTGCAGAGCGAGAATTTTGTTGCGACAACCAGCCGGTCACGGATGCCGCGATCCTTGATGAACTCTCCCAGCCAGCGCTCGCTCGTACCGTTCGTATAGATATCGGCGGTGTCAATAAAATTGCCGCCAGCATCTATATATGCATCGAAAATCCGTGAGGCAGCTTCGCGAGGCGCGCCCCAGCCCCAATCCGTGCCGAATGTCATGGCACCAAGGCACAAGGGCGACACGCGCAAACCGCTCCGTCCTAGAGTGTATGAGGTTGCAAGATCCACGTTTGCTATTTGCTCCATCAAATCTGGTTATGCGGGAGTGGTCGTGAGCCGATTGATCGTGAGGCCGGAAAGCACCGCCGGCGCCTTTCTTACTGGCACTCGCAGGAGCAGGAGGCCCGAGAGCGCGCCAACAATTTATTTTCTGTAGAACCGATCGTCAATAATATTCGATGTTTGATCGGGTTTGTGGATTGCGCTTCTGTATGCCTCGCAATCTTGACCAAACCCGTTTGAGCATTTCTTCAGGGGAAGGTTAGCAATATTTGTATTCCGATAATTGATCGAATATGAGGCGTATTGCACCTTGGGCAAGTGTGATCGGAGGATGGCTGCCAGTCGGCGAACGTCCGCTCGCTTAATTGCGCATAGTTCTAGAAAGGACTGATATGAGGGACGGCATCAGCCGCTGGTCCGTACCAGAACTGGTAACAGAAGCGTTGCCGGCTGATGAGCGCGAGTGGGTGCCCGCTGCTAGAGCCGGCGTGTGGATGCGGCCGCTGCTGTTTGATACGGTGCGCGGAGCATGGTCCAATATCGTACGAATGCGAACCGAGGGGTTTATCAGCCGACATGCTCATCCTGCCCCGGTCCAGGGCTATGTCATATCGGGGAAGTGGCGCTACGCGGAGCGCGAGTGGATCGCTACGTCCGGAACCTTCATCTATGAACCACCGGGAGATATCCACACCCTGACCGCGCTGCCCGGCGAATCGCTTACCCTGTTCTGGATCACCGGCGCCATGATCGAACTTGACGAGAACGGGCAGACAATCGGGTACGCGGATGTCTTTGCGCGGATCGAGCAGGCAAGCCGGCACTATGCCGGAAATGGGCTAGGTGGCGACTATGTGCGCAAGTTCATTAGGTAGACTGTGGGATATCATACGTCCCATTCCAGCTCAAAAGAGTTGACAGCCGCCACGATGCCACTGGCGTAGGAAAGAGTCTTCCCTGCAGAAAGTCGGAATTCAGGGATACGCGACAGCCATTCTTCCAAAATGATCTTGAGCTCAAGTCGCGCTAATGGCGCGCCTGGGCAAACGTGCGGCCCTTTGCCAAAAATGTAGTGATGGCGCGCCGGGCGTTCGAGCTGAAACTCCAGAGCGTTAGGATTGCTGCTCTCGCTCATAGCGATTGGAATGGTCGATGCCATGATCATATCGCGAGGCTTCAGAATGACGCCGCCGAACTCATATTCCCGACGGACCTCCCGCGAACCCGAAACAAGCGGAAATCTACGCAAGAACTCCAAAATGGCATCCTCCTGAAGTGCCGGATTGGATGCAAGTTTACGACGCAGGGTATCCTCAGTAGCGAGATAGGAAAAGATAAAGCCCAATAAATTTACGACGGTGTCCAGGCCGGCGATCAGAACCTGGATGCACATATTTTCTGCTTCTTCATCGGTCAGGTGCCTTCCCCGGATCTGACCGTTCACCATTTGCGAAATTAGGTCATCGGCCGGCTTGCCTCGGCGGGACCGGATTACCGGGCCAATATAGTCGCTGAATTGCTTCTCTACTTCATCAAGCGTGATCGTTCCATCGGGCCGGGTGAACTGGTCGGAAAGATACTTCAGCAGGGGCAAATCTTTTTCAGGCAGATCCACCACCCGCATGAAGATGCGTACCGGTAACTGCTCCGCAAAATCATGCGTAAAGTTGCAGCGTCCATTCGGTTTGAAACCTTCGATCAGCTCAATCGTGAGGTCGCGGACCGCTGGCTTCATTCGCGTGATCGGCTTCGATCCCAGATTGTCATTGAGGATTTTTCGAAAAGCGCCATGTTCCGGAGGGTCGAGCGACAGAGGAAGATATTTGGAATATATCTCTCCGACAGGCTCGCGGGGAACAATCACGACACGAGTCGAAAATATTTCGGATTCAGACAGCACAACTTCACACAGTTCGGGTTCTAATACGATCCAATGGCCACCATTGCGTGGTGTCCACACCACCGAATGGGTCGCTTGATCGCGAAGTTCGCGCCACAGTTGTTGAGGAGATTTGCCGTCCGCCACTTGCTGATGCAGGTTGAAATCTATTACCCGATCCTCAGGGACATTGTCGGGCCGAGGCGCAACTGCCGTTTGAGATGAAACGGTCTCTGACAGCTGTGCAGCTTCCATGATACTCTCCAGACTCTATATTGGATTCCGGCTCTCAACCGGCGACGGCGACCTTGGCGTCGCTCAGATTGGGTGCAACTTCCTTGGCGAGCAATTCCATCGAGCGCTCCCAGGGTTCGGGATTGTCGATATAGTCGTGGCTGTAGATCAACAGCGTGCCAAAGGGGCCGCCAAGATCATCGAACCACGCATCGATCTTCTGACGGACCGTCTCGACCGAACCAACGATCCAGACATGTTCGGCCAGATAGTCCCCGTCGACATCCGAGGGATCAACGGACGGATCATGCAACAGCCCCTGGAGCACACCGAAGCGTTCGTAGGTAGGCTTGATATATTGTCGCCAGGCCTCGGCTATGCCGCCGTCGACGGCCAGCTTACGGGCCTCCTCATCGGTATCGGCCACGATCACGTCGCGTACCACGCGGTGCATGGAGCGATCTGCCTTGCGCCCCTGCGCCGCCATCTTCTCGTGATAGGTTTCGAAATGACTGCGGAGAAATGCGTTGCCAGCATATACGGATGCCGGGAGATACCCATGCTCACCGGCAAAAGCGATAGAAGGCGACGGCGCCGAAAGGCCTGTCATCGCCATGGTCATCTTTCCGTTCCAAGGGCGAGTGTCCCGAAACGGCTTCTTGGGATTGGGCTCCGGGAACCCAACCTTCCAAAACTCGCCCTGTTCCTGGAAAGGCTCGCCCTTCCAAATCTTTTCCATCTGTTGGATGGCTTCGAACATCATTGCGTGGTTCTTACTCATGTCCGTGATGCCGCGTAGCGCAGCGTCGGTCGGATATGCGCCATTGGCAACGCCAAGCATGTAACGGCCTTCCAGGATCTGACTCGTCCAAGCCGTCTGAATGGCGAGCGTAGAGGGGTGATGATAAGGAAGAAGATGCGCCAACGGGCCCAGCTTGATCTGTGAAGTCTGCAACGCCGCGGCGGCGATGACGAGCTCGGGGCTGGGGATGCTCTCCCAATTCAGCGTCGCATGTTCCCCGATCCAATATTCGGAAAACCCGATCTTGTCAGCATGGATCGCCTGCTGGATTGCCCATTCGAATACCTGCCTGGCAGATCTTTCCGGGCGGATGAAGGGCGTCTGAAACATTCCAACTTGCATGATGTTACCCTCTGCATTCGAAAAACCAGCACAATGGGGTCAGTCAGTTCTGCGTGGAGTTGGCCGGCAAGCTGCGCCGAGATACCTCGAGGAATCCCGGCAGGCGTCCGATCGATTCATCATGCTTTACCTGTTGGCAGTGGGCATGCTCACTTCCTCTCCTCGTGCTGTCGTTCCGACAACCCTCATATTATCCGCCGGCTGGCGCGCGGCGGTTCTTGGCGAATATCTACGCAACGGGCGATGGCTCGTCAATCATATTCGACGAAACGTCGGATATTTTGCTGTCCTTAATGATCGCGGAAAGTGGGCCGCCGATGGTCCAGAAACGCACGGACGCCTTCGCCGCCGTCGGCTCCGTCTGCGAGCTGAGCTGACATTGTCTGCGCGTCGAGATATGCCTCCATCCACGTCCTGCCTTCCAACATGGAGGATGCCGCCTTACGGGCGCGAATGGAAGGCAGGCTTTTGGCCGCAATGGCGGAAGCGAGTTCGATCGCGCGGGGCATGACCTCGGCTCGGGGCACGACATAGTTGAAGAAGCCGAGCGGCTCCAGTTCGCGCGCCGAGAACCGCTTTCCCGTGTAGAGTATTTCCCGCACCTTTGCATCGGGCAGGTTCAGCATTGAGAACAGCCCGGCTCCGCCGCAAACGAGGCCATAGTCTATTTCCGGACAGGCGAAGTGCACATCTTCAGCCGCGATGCGCATGTCGCAAAGCCCGGCGATGATCATCCCGATACCAATGGCCGCGCCATTGATCGCGGCTATCACCGGACGATCGAGCGCATAGAGTTTCGGAAGCTGGGAATTGATGAAGCGATAGCGCTCTTTGCGCTTGTCGCTGTTCATGCCAACGAAATCGTTGAGATCCGCGCCCCCGCACCAGGCGCGTGCATTGTCGGGCGCTGCCAACACGATAACCCGTATGGCCGAACTGGCTGCGACGAAATCGGACAAGCGGCCAAGATCTTCATAGACCGAAATCGACACCGCATTCACCGGCGGCCGGTCAAAGATGACCACGGCAACACCGTCTTGCCTGACCTGGAGTGAAAGCGCTCCGAAGACCTGAGACGCACTTTGGGCCTCAGCCATGATCCTTCCAGTCGATCAGGATACCCTGCTCATTGAAAGTCATCACGGAGCAAAGCCTGAACCGAATTGTCTCTCCTTTGGTGCCAAACCCAGGAATATCCTGCGTCGGAGTTCCGGTCCAATAGGCTTCGCGGACGACAACATTGCCACATACCAGGACGCGCTCAGGCGGAAGAAACTGCCGATCTGGCATGATATCGGCGGCAAATGCGCGGATGACATCGATGAGCTCATCGGCCCGGTTGAAAAAGGCGCCGCGGTTGTAATGCGCCATAGTGATATCGGGCGCCATTGCGGCCTTGAGCGCGTCGAAATCCTTGTCGTTATAGGCCCGCATCAGCCGTGCGGCACTAGCTGCATAATCGATCATGACGTTCTCTCTCGTTATTTAAAATGAAAGGCCGAGCAAGAGTTCCTATCTTGCCCGGCCGCCGTTCTTGTTTTCTGCCCTCGATCAGAAGCGCAATGAAACCGACGCGCCATAGGTGACGGGCATCGCGGTCAACCTATAGATCGAGTCGAAAGATTGCGTGGCGTTGGTCCAATAATAGGTGTTGAAGATATTCTTGCCCCAGATCCAGGCTTTCCAGCTGTTGTTTGAAGCTTTAACGCCTAGCTGCGCATCGACCGTCGTATAGGCCTTGATGTCGAAAGAGTTGCCCGGAACCTTGACACCCGGAAATAGGGTAGGGTCGAGGTTAGCCAAGGCGATCTGCTCGGGTCGGGCGAACAGCCCGATCGTCTTGCTCTGATAGAGCGCACTCGCACCTGCAAAGGCCGAAAGCGTGCTGGAGAGAGGGAACTCATAGTCGGCTGACGCAGTGAAGTTCCATTTGGGGGTGTTCGGGAAAGGCAGTCCCTTATAGTCGATCTGATTACCGACGGGATCATAGAAGCCGACAGTATGCCCTGTAACGCGGGTATTGGTGTAGGTTCCCCCAAAGTTCAGGTTCAGTCCCTCAGTCGGGACCATCTGAATCTGCAATTCTGCGCCATATACACGGGACTTCGGGATGTTGAGCAGCTTATCGAGCACGCCGAAAAAGCCAAACGGATCCAGGATACGACCCCGCAGCTGCTTATTCCTGTAATCGTCGTAGAAGC
>Ga0157379_10002175_pt1 | contig 16304 bp, 16 predicted proteins | sample S25metaG_FD_121802 | JGI IMG/M metagenome (GOLD analysis project Ga0157379, IMG submission 121802) | Switchgrass rhizosphere microbial communities from Kellogg Biological Station, Michigan, USA - S2-5 metaG | ecosystem: Host-associated > Plants > Roots > Rhizosphere > Soil | place: USA... | reverse complement strand
GTGGATCCCGGCGAGGATCTTGACGAGGGTGCTCTTGCCGGCCCCGTTCTCGCCAACAAGGGCATGGATCTCGCCCGGCAGGAGGTCGAGCGAGACGTCGGCGAGGGCCTGGGTCGCGCCGAACCGCTTGGAGATCCCGTGCAGCTCGGCACGCGCGGGAACCGCAGCGGGGGCGCTGCCCGACGGGATCGGGTCCGGCGTCGTGGGACCTGGCGTGGTCGTCATGAGCCGGGCCTCGCCGGCCCGGAGCGCTCGAGGTCGCGGGTTGCCTCGCCCGCGGCATCGACCAGGCGGACCTCCACGCCGCGGGCGCGCAGCGCGTCGACCATCCCGCTCGGCGCTTCCGCGTCGGTGAGCACGCTGCTGACCTTGTCGATCGGGCAGAACGTCGCGAACGCCGCCCGCTCCCACTTCGTGTGGTCGACGATCGCGATCACCTCGCGGGCGGCGGCGACCATCGATCGCTTGATCTGGGCTTCCTCGTCGGTCGCGTCGGACAGGCCGCTGTCGAGCGTGAAGCCGGCTGCGCCGAGGAACGCCGTCTGGACGTTGATCCGGCTGAAGAGGCCGTCGCCGAGCTGGCCGACGACCGACATCGCCTCCCACCGGACGCGCCCGCCGAGCATCAGGACGGTCAAGCCCGGGTGACCGGCGAGCTCGAACGCGATCCGCAGGCCGTTCGTGATGATCGTCAGCTGGGTCCACGCCCCGCGAGCCTTGATGTGACGGGCCACGGACAGGGCCGTCGTGCTCGCGTCCATCACGATGCTCTCGCCGTCGCGGACGAGCGCGGCGCCGGCGGCCCCGATCCGGATCTTCTGCTCCATCTGGAGCCGTTCCCGGACGTCGAACGACGGCTCCGGCCGGCTGCGGTCGATCGCGATCGCCCCGCCGTGGGCGCGCACCAGGCGATGCTCCGTCTCCAGCGCCAGGAGGTCCTTGCGGATCGTCACGGCCGAGACGTCGAATCGGCCGGCCAGGTCCGCGACGCGGGCCCGGCCGTGCTCCTCGACGATCCGGGCGATGTGCTCCTGGCGTTCCCGGGCAAAGACGTCGCGGGGGGAGCCGTTCGCGGGATCGGGCACAAACGCTCCTTCCGTCCGAGTGGGTCGACCCCGGTCACTCCGAGGGCGTCGGGCGACTTTCGATTGGTTTCCGACGCACAGTAGACGCATCGGGAATGCAATGTCAAGAAACCAATTGAAATCAAACGAAAGATGTGTCAGGCTACGCACCGAGGCACGGAATCACCCGTCAGCGTTCGCGTCAAAGGCGGCCCCGACAGGCGATCTGTGCGGATCGCGCGCTCCGACCGGCGGCACCCGTGGCCGCCTCGCCACCTCCTCCGGCGATTGCCGCGGGGGCCGCCGGTCGGGCCCGATCGCTCGCCGATCGCCAACGGATGCCAGAACCCGACACCAACCCCGCCGATCCGGGTCCGGCAAGCGCCCCGATCCGGCTGATGGAGGCAGATGTGACCAGCGACCCGAACGTGTCCGAGGCCCTCAGGGCTCAGCACATCGAGCTCCCGTCGTGGGCATTCGGCAACTCCGGGACCCGGTTCAAGGTCTTCGCTCAGCGTGGCGTGCCCCGGACCCCGTACGAGAAGGTGGCCGACGCCGCCCAGGTCCACAGGTTCACGGGCGTTGCTCCGACGGTGGCCCTCCACATCCCGTGGGATCGGGTCGACGATTACGCCGACCTCGCCCGTCACGCCGCCGAGCTCGGGGTCGGGCTCGGCGCGATCAACTCGAACGTCTTCCAGGACGACGACTACATGCTGGGCAGCGTCTGCAATCCCGATCCACGGATCCGGCGCAAGGCGCTCGACCACCTCCTCGCCTGCATCGACATCATGGACGCGACGGGCTCACGGGACCTGAAGCTGTGGTTCAGCGACGGGACGAACTATCCGGGCCAGGACGACATCCGCGATCGTCAGGATCGACTGGCCGAGGCGCTGGCGGCCGTCCACGCCCGGCTCGGCCCGGACCAGCGGATGCTCCTCGAGTACAAGCTCTTCGAGCCGGCGTTCTACATGATGGACGTCCCGGACTGGGGGACCGCGTACCTCCACTGCGTCGCGTCCGGTCCGAAGGCCGCCGTCGTCGTCGATACCGGCCATCACGCACCCGGCACGAACATCGAGTTCATCGTCGCCTCGCTGCTCCGGACGGGCCGCCTGGGCGGGTTCGACTTCAACTCGCGCTTCTACGCCGACGACGACCTGATGGTCGGCTCGGCCGACCCGTTCCAGCTGTTCCGGATCATGTTCGAGGTCGTCAATTCGGGCGGGCTCAGCGCGGAGGTCGGGGTGGCGTTCATGCTGGATCAGTGCCACAACATCGAGCCCAAGATCCCGGGCCAGATCCGATCGGTGATGAACGTCCAGGAGGCGACCGCCAAGGCGCTGCTCGTCGACCGCGCCGCGCTCGCGGCAGCCCAGCGCTCGGGCGACGTGCTCGGCGCGAACGCGGTTCTCATGGACGCCTACAACACCGACGTCCGGCCGCTCCTGGCCGACGTCCGCGGCGAGCTCGGGCTGGATCCGGACCCGCTGGCCGCCTACGCGCGATCGGGCTATTTCGAGCGGATCGTGGACGAGCGCGTCGGCGGACAGGCCGCCGGATGGGGCGCATGAGCCCGGCCACCGATTCCATCCCGCGGACGCTCCGGGGCATCGGCTGATGGCCGACCTGAATCCGACCGTGATCGAGCTCCTGGAGCGGTCGAACCGCCTGGGGGCCGATCCCCGGATCACGAACTACGCCGGCGGCAACACCTCGGCCAAGGGGACCGAGCACGACCCGGCGACGGGCGAGCCGGTCGAGCTCCTCTGGGTCAAGGGTTCGGGCGGCGATCTCGGCACCCTCCGGGCCGACGGCCTGGCCGTCCTCCGGCTCGACCGCCTGCGTGCGCTCGCGGACGTCTATCCCAGCCTCGAGCGCGAGGATGAGATGGTCGGCGCCTTCGACTACTGCCTGCACGGCAAGGGTGGCGCGGCGCCGTCGATCGACACCGCCATGCACGGCCTGGTCGAGGCGCCGCATGTCGACCACCTCCACCCGGACTCGGGGATCGCGTTCGCGACCGCGGCCGACGGCGAGGCGCTGACCCGGCGCTGCTTCGGTGACCGAGTGGCCTGGCTCCCGTGGCGGCGACCCGGCTTCCAGCTCGGGCTCGACATGGCCGCGGTCAGGCGCGACCACCCGCAGGCGATCGGGGCGATCCTCGGCGGCCACGGGATCACGGCCTGGGGCGACACCTCAGCGGCGTGCGAGGCCAGCTCGCGCGAGATCATCGAGTCGGCGGCGCGCTTCATCGACGAGCACGGCCGGTCCGACCCGTTCGGCGCGCCGATCCCGGGCTACGGGCCCCTGCCGGCCGCCGAGCGGCGCGCGCGCGCCGCCGCGTTGATGCCGCTCCTGCGCGGCCTCGCGTCGACCGATCGGCCGATGGTCGGCCACTACGACGACCGCGAGGTGGTCCTCGACTTCGTCGCCCGGTCGGAGCATCCACGGCTGGCCGCGCTCGGGACGTCCTGCCCGGATCACTTCCTTCGGACGAAGGTCAGCCCACTGGTCCTCGACCTGGCGCCGACCGCTCCGCTGGAGGACGTCGTCGCCCGACTGCGCGAGCTGCACGAGACGTATCGCGCCGACTACGCGGCCTACTACGCCCGTCATGCGACGCCGGACAGCCCGGCCATGCGCGGAGCCGACCCGACGATCGTCCTCGTCCCGGGGGTCGGGATGTTCTCGTTCGGGGCGACCAAGCAGACGGCCCGGGTCGCCGGCGAGTTCTACGTCAATGCGATCAACGTGATGCGCGGCGCCGAGGCGATCTCGACCTATGCCCCGATCTCCGAGGCCGAGAAGTTCCGGATCGAATACTGGGCGCTCGAGGAGGCCAAGCTGCGGCGTCTGCCCGCTCCGAAGCCGCTCGCGGCGCGGGTCGCGTTCGTGACCGGCGGCGGGTCCGGGATCGGCCGGGCGATCGCCCATCGGCTCGCCGCGGAGGGCGCCTGCGTCGTCGTCGCCGACATGGATGCCGCGAGCGCCGAGACCGTGGCCCGCGAGCTCGGCGGAACCGACGTCGCGATCAGCGTGACCGCGGACGTCACCGATGAGGCCCAGGTCGCAGCGGCCCTCCAGGCGGCCGTGCTGGCCTTCGGTGGTGTCGATCTCGTGGTCAACAACGCGGGGCTGTCGATCTCCAAGCCGCTCCTCGAGACCACCGCCCACGACTGGGACCTCCAGCACGACGTGATGGCGCGCGGCTCGTTCCTCGTCTCCCGGGAGGCCGCCCGGATCCTGATCGACCAGGCGATGGGCGGCGACCTCGTCTACATCGTCAGCAAGAACGCCTTCTTCGCCGGTCCGAACAACGTCGCGTACGGGGCCTCGAAGGCCGACCAGGCCCATCAGGTCCGGCTGCTCGCGGCCGAGCTCGGCCAGTACGGGATCCGCGTCAACGGGGTCAACCCCGACGGGGTGGTCCGCGGCTCCGGAATCTTCGCCAAGGGCTGGGGCGCCGACCGGGCCCGGACGTACGGGATCGCCGAGGACAAGCTCGGCGAGTTCTATGCCCAGCGGACGCTGCTCAAGCGGGAGGTCCTGCCGGAGCACGTCGCGGCGGCGGTCTTCGCCCTCACGGGTGGCGACCTGAGCCAGACGACGGGCCTTCACATCCCGGTCGATGCCGGGGTCGCCGCGGCCTTCCTCCGGTGACGACCCGGTGCTGACCCGGTGACGAGCGTGGCCGGCCGGTGACGGGCCGGCTCGTCGCGGCCGTCGACCTCGGTGCGTCGAGCGGCCGGGTGATGGTCGGGCGGGTCGCTCCGAACGAGCTCGAGCTGACCGAGGTCCATCGCTTCGCCAACGAGCCCGTCCGGCTGCCGACCGGCCTCCACTGGGACATCCTCCGCCTGGATCGAGAGCTGATGGCCGGCCTCCGCGAGGCAGGCCGGGCGACCGAGGGCGGCGACGGCCTGGTCAGCGTCGGCGTCGATTCGTGGGGCGTCGACCATGCCCTCCTCGACGATTCCGGGGCCCTCCTCGGCAACCCCGTCCACTACCGCGACGAACGCTCCGCTGCGGCCGTGGCCCCGGTCCACGAGCTCGTCCCGCCGGCCGAGCTGTATGCCCGGACGGGTCTCCAGTTCCTGCCGTTCAACACGATCTACCAGCTGGCCGCCGCCCGCGGGTCGGCGGTCCTCGGTGCCGCCGCCACGATGCTCCTGATCCCGGACCTGTTCGGGTTCTGGCTGTCGGGCGTGCGGGTCGGTGAGGTGACGAACGCCTCGACGACCGGGCTGCTCGACGTCCACCGCCGGACCTGGGACACCGAGCTTGCCGCCACGCTCGGCATCCCGACGGGGATCTTCCCGGCGCTGGCCGCCCCGGGCGAGGTCGTCGGCCCGCTGCGCGACGAGGTCCGGCGCGAGACCGGCCTGTCGAGCGGGACGCTCCTGACCCTCGTCGGATCGCATGACACGGCCTCCGCCGTCGTCGGCGTGCCGGCATCAGGTGACGTGCCGTTTGCCTATATCGCATGCGGCACGTGGTCGCTCGTCGGCGTCGAGCTGGACGCGCCCGTCCTCGGCGAGGACAGCCGGGCCGCCAACTTCACGAACGAGGGAGGCGTCGACGACCGAATCCGGTACCTTCGCAACGTGATGGGCCTGTGGATCCTCCAGGAGAGCCTCCGGACCTGGGAGGCGGCGGGCGGGCCGGAGCACCTCGCCAACCTGTTGATCGCCGCGGCCGAGCTGCCCAGTGGCGGTCCGCGGTTCGACCCCGACGATCCGGTGCTGCTGCCGCCAGGCGACATGCCCGCCCGGATCGACGAGCTCTGCCGCCGGACGGACCAGCGACCACCCGCGACGCGGCCCGCGGTCGTGCGGTCGATCCTCGACAGCCTCGCCGCCGCTTACGCCCGGGCGGTCCACGACGCAGGCCGGCTGTCCGGCCACCGGGCCGAGGTCGTCCACCTCGTCGGGGGCGGAGCGCGCAACAGCCTGCTCTGCCAGCTGACCGCCGACGCGTGCGAGCTGCCGGTGCTCGCCGGCCCGGTCGAGGCGACCGCGATCGGCAACGTCCTCGTCCAGGCCCGGGCTCGCGGTCTCCTCGCCGGCGACCTCGAGTCGCTGCGGGGTCTGGTCCGCAGCAGCCAGGAGATCCGCCGGTTCGAGCCACGGAGCGCCGGCGCCCGGAGCATGATCTGAGCCGTGCGCATCGCACTGTTCGTCGCCTGCTACAACGACGCGCTCTTTCCGGAGGTGGGTCAGGCGGTCGTCAGGCTGCTCCGCCGGCTCGGGCACGACGTCGAATTTCCGGCCGAGCAGACCTGTTGCGGCCAGATGCACTTCAACTCGGGCTACCAGGACGCGTGCATCCCGCTCGTCGGCCGGTTCGCGGACGTGTTCGCCGGCTTTGACGCCGTCGTGACCCCGTCGGGCTCGTGCGCCTCGATGGTCCGCCGCTATCACCCGGTCGTGGCCGCCCTTGACGCCGCCAGGGCCGATCCGACCTTGCCCGAGCGCGTGGACGCCGTCGGACCGCACGTCTACGAGCTGAGCGAGCTCCTCGTCGACGTCCTCGGGGTCGTCGACGTCGGAGCACGCTTTCCGCACACCGTCGCCTTCCACCCGACCTGCCACTCGACGCGGCTGCTCGGCGTCGGCGATCGCCCGACCCGTCTCCTGGCCGCAGTCGACGGCGTGACCGTCATCGACCTGCCCCGGTCGGCGTCGTGCTGTGGGTTCGGCGGCACGTTCGCGGTGAAGAACGCCGATACCTCGGTCGCGATGGGTCTCGACAAGGTCGACGACGTCGTCGCGTCCGGGGCCGAGGTCCTGACGGCAGGGGATACCTCATGCCTGATGCACATCGGCGGGCTCCTCTCTCGAGGACGCTCGCCGGTCCGGGTCATGCACCTCGCGGAGATCCTGGCCTCGACAGGGGTCGAGACGTGACCGCGACGAACGAGCCGCCCGTCGCCCGGCGCGACCGACCCGAGCCCACGTTCCGCGGCACGCCGCCGTTTCCCGATGCCGCCCGAGCGGCCCTCGCGGATCGCCAGCTGCGCGCGAACCTGGGCCGGGCGACGACGACGATCCGGACCAAGCGAGCCGCGGTCGTGGCCGAGCGCGCCGACTGGGAGGAGCTCCGCCTGGCCGGCGCCGCGATCAAGGACGCGGTCCTCCACGACCTCCCGGCGCTGCTCGAACGGCTGGAGCGGGCGGTGACGACCGCCGGCGGGGTCGTCCACTGGGCTCGGGATGCTGCCGAGGCGAACGCGATCGTGGCAGGGATTGCGCACGCCGCTGGCGCGACCGAGATCGTCAAGGTCAAATCGATGGCCACCCAGGAGATCGAGCTCAACGAGGCGCTCCGGCTCGAGGGCATCGACGTCTGGGAGACAGATCTCGCCGAGATGATCGTCCAGCTCGGTCACGACCTGCCGTCGCACATTCTCGTCCCGGCGATCCACCGCAATCGAAGCGAGATCCGGGACATCTTCATCGATGAGATGGGCCAGGTGGGCCGACCCGCGCCGGCCGGCCTCACGGACGCCCCGCCGGAGCTGGCCGAGGCCGCCCGTCTCCACCTGCGCGAGAAGTTCCTGCGCGCCCGGGTCGCGGTGTCCGGGGCGAACTTCGCCGTCGCCGAGACGGGCACGGTGGTCGTGGTCGAGTCCGAGGGCAACGGCCGGATGTGCCTGACCCTGCCCGAGACCCTGATCACGGTCATGGGCATCGAGAAGCTCGTCCCGACGTGGCGCGATCTCGAGGTCTTCCTCCAGCTCCTGCCGCGCTCCGCCACCGCCGAGCGGATGAACCCGTACACGTCGATGTGGACCGGCGTCACGCCCGGCGATGGGCCGCAGGCCTTCCACCTGATCCTGCTCGACAACGGCCGGACCGACACGTTGTCGGATCCGACCGGGCGCCAGGCGCTCCGCTGCATCCGCTGCTCGGCGTGCCTGAACGTCTGCCCCGTCTACGAGCGGACCGGGGGCCGGGCGTACGGATCGGTCTACCCGGGCCCGATCGGGGCGATCCTCACCCCGCAGCTCCGCGGGATCGCGAAGCACCCCGTCGACAAGCAGACGGCGTCGCTGCCGTTCGCGTCCTCCCTGTGCGGCGCGTGCTTCGACGTCTGCCCGGTCCGGATCGATATTCCCGAGGTCCTCGTCCACCTTCGCGGCCAGGTCGTCCGCCAGTCCGAAGCGGGACACCGACTGCCGGGTCGCGAGGCCGTGGCGTTCGGCACGGCGGCCTGGACCTTCCGGTCGCCGCGTCGTCTCGGGCTCGCCGAGCGGGCGGCCGGGATCGGCGGCCGGATCCTCGGCCCGCGCGGCATGCTCCGTCGGATCCCCGGTCCGGGCCCGATCCGCGGTTGGTTCCGGGCGCGCGACCTCCGCGCCCCGGCTCGCGAGTCGTTCCGGGCATGGTGGCGACGGACGGGCGGCGGGGAAGGGGACCGGCGATGACCGACGAATCCCCAATCGGCGCTCGCGAGGCCGTCCTCGAGCGGATCCGCGCGGCCCTCGTCGACCGACCTGCCGCCGTCCCGATCCCGCGCGCGTACGAGACCGCCCTCGCCTCCGAGACCGACCGGATCGGCCTCTTCGTCGATCGGGTCGACGACTACCGGGCGACGATCGAGCGAACGACCGCCGCCGACCTCCCCACAGCGGTCGCGACAACGCTCGCGGCGCACGGAGCGCGCCGGATCGCGGTCCCGACCGGGGTTCCGGACGCGTGGCTGGCCACGGCGGCGGTCGAGCGCGTGGCCGACGAGCCGGTTCTGACCCACGCCGAGCTCGACGCCCTCGACGGCTCGATCAGTGGCTGTGCCGTGGCGATCGCCGAGACGGGGACGATCGTCCTCGACGGCGCGCCCGACCAGGGCCGGCGCGCCCTGAGCCTGCTGCCGGACCTGCACGTCTGCATCGTCCGGGCCGACCAGGTGGTGGGAAGCGTCCCCGAGGCGTTGGCCCGGCTCGACCCGCGCCGTCCCCAGACGTGGATCAGCGGCCCGTCCGCGACGAGCGACATCGAGCTCCAGCGCGTGGAGGGCGTCCACGGCCCGCGGCGCCTGGCCGTGATCCTCGTCGAGGACTGACCTCGCCCTGCTCCATGGCGGGCTCGCGTCCGGATCGACCTTCCAAGGTCGATTGTGGCGGGCGGCGGGCTGTACCCTCCGACGATGCGGTTCCTGCGCGCGTGGCTCGAGCGACTCCTGGGCGTCCGTGGCGGACCGTCGGATCCCGCCGCCGCGCCGCTGCCGGCCCAGGACGGCGTGGCGGTCGTGGCGATCCCGACGCCGATCGATACGACATCGTCGCGGCGCGACCGCGCCCCATTCGCGGTCCTGCTCCTGGCGGCGATCGCCATCCTGTGGATCTCGCGCGGTGTCCTCGGACCGTTCATCGTGGCCGCCGTTGCCGCCTACGCCTTCAGCCCGCTCGTCACGGCCGGTGAGCGCCGCCTCGGCTGGCCGCGGCCGGCGGTCGTCGCGCTCGGCTACGCGATCGCGGCCGCTGTCATCACCGTCGTCGTCGTGCTGCTGGCCGGGCGGATCGCGCGGGAGCTCGACCTGCTGGCAGGCTCCGGGCCGGATTCCCTCGCCAAGACCCTGCGCGAGCTGGTCGGCAGCGACGTGCTCGTCATCGGCGGCCAGCAGATCGCCGTGGCCGACATCGCGCGCGAGATCCAGGGCCGGATCGCCGACCTCGTCGCGTCGCCGGGCGACGCGCTGCACATCGCCGGCCAGGTCGGCGAGATCGGGCTCCAGGCGATCCTCGCGGTGATCGTGACGTTCTACTTCCTCGTCGACGGCGAGATGTTCATGGACCGCGCGATCGCCCTCCTGCCGTCGGCCCATCGCGAGCGGACCAGCGACGTCCTCGCCCGGATCCACGTCATCCTCGGCAAGTGGCTGCGCGGGCAGCTGCTCCTCATTGCACTCGTCGCCGCCGTGGCCTACATCGGGCTCGGGCCGGTCGCGCACCTGCCGTACGCGCTCGCGCTCGCCGTGCTGACCGGCATCCTCGAGATCATTCCGCTCATCGGGCCGCTGGTCGCGACCGCCATCGTCGCCGTTGACGCCTTCGCCCGCGGCGGCCCCGGCCTCGCGGCGGCGATCATCGTCTTCTACTTCGTCCTCCGCCAGGTCGAGGACCAGATCGTGATGCCGCTCGTCATCGGTCGGGCCGTCCACCTCCACCCGATCGTGACGATCTTCGCAGTCCTCGTCGGCCTGAGCCTGTACGGCATCCTGGGCGGCCTCCTCGGCGTCCCGGTCGCGGCGGCGATCAACGTGGTCTTCGGCGAGCTGTATCCGACGGCACCGGCGCGGATCTCCGGAGCGGAGGCCGGCACCGGCCCGCCGTCCGGCGGCGACGTCGATTGAATCCGACCGGTGTGCTGAGGCCATGACGGGTCCCCATTCGCACGCGGGCGAGCCGACCCGCCTCCGCCAGGCGGCGACCGACGAGCTCGATGCGGCCGAGCTTCGCGCGATCCGGACGATGCTGATCGTGGCCTTCGGCGACGAGCCCGAGGTGCGGCTGACCGACGACGACTGGCTGCACGCGCTTGGGGGCCGCCACTTCGTCCTCGACAGTGACGGCGAGGTCGTCGCCCACGCGGCGGTCGTCGAGCGCGAGGTCCGGGTCGCCGGCCGACCGCTCCGAACCGGCTACGTGGAGGCCGTGGCGACCACGCCGGACCGGCAGGGCCGCGGGCTCGGAACGATCGTGATGGCCGCCGTCGGCGAGCACATCCGAGAGCACTTCGAGCTCGGCGTGCTCGGCACCGGCAGGCACCACTTCTACGAGCGGCTGGGGTGGCGAACGTGGCGCGGCCCGTCCTCGGTCCGCTGGCCCGACGGCCTGCGAGCCACGCCGGACGACGACGGCTACCTCATGGTGCTCGAGACGCCGGCCACGCCCCCGCTCGATCTCGACGCCCCGATCGACTGCGACTGGCGCCCGGGCGATTCGTGGTAGGCGTCGCGGCGGCTCAGGAGATCTTCAGCCGCAGGAACTCCGAGACGTTGTCGAGACCGAGGAACAGGCGAACGGGTCCGGGCATCAGCCGCCGCGACGGGTCGTGAATGAGCTCCGGCTCGACGAGCCGGTAGTCCCGGCCGCGCGTCCGGAGCGAACATGACCCGGCCGCCAGGATGTTCCTGACCCACTGCGTGTCCGCTCCGTATGTCAGGGCGATCACGAACGTCTCGCCGTGTCGGAACACATTGAGCGGCGTGCGATAGGTCCGGCCGCTCGTGCGACCGACGTAGGTCAGGATGCCGAAGCCCGGCAGCCGCCCGGCGAACCGGCGGGCGAGGGGATTGAACAGCCGGTTCGTGAACGGCCGGAGGCGGGCCATCCGGGTCGGAGCGGTCATTGCTCACCTCGGGCTGTCGTCGAGCCCGCCTCCTACTGCGACCGGAGCAGGTCCTCGAACGGGACCGGATCCGCGAACGGATCGCGTGGCGCACGCGGCGTCCGGGCGGCGATGGCGGTTGCGAGCTCGGCGGCGGCGCGGTCGATCCGCGCCACGAGGCTCCCGTCCGCAGCGACACCCTGGCTCCCCCAGTCCTCGGCCGCGGCGAAGACCGATGTGGCCACGGTGGCCGCGTTGAGGTAGGCGAACAGCGGGCGCAACGCATGCTCGAGCGCAAGGGAGTGACGAGCGGAACCGCCGGTCGCCGCGATCAGCGTGGGCATCTCCGCCAGGCCGTCGCGCTCGACCACGTCGAAGAACAGCTTGAACAGGCCGCTGTACGACGCGCTGAAGATCGGGCTGACCGCGATCAGACCGTCCGCGTCGAGGACGGCGTCGATCGCGGCCTGGAGCTTCGGGCTCGGAAAGCCGGTCAGCAGGTGGTTCGTCAGGTCCTGGGCATGGTCGCGCAGCTCCACGACCTCGATCCGTGGGGCGCTGCCGGCGTCGGCCAGATGGCGTTCGACGGCTGCCGCGAGGCGATCGGCCAGGAGCCGCGTCGACGACGGCTGGCCGAGCCCCGCGCTCACGACCACGAGCGAGCGCGATGGCGCGGTCATGCCGGAACCGCCGCGATCGGCGCCGCGATCCCGGCCGGAGAAATCACCTCTCCGCGCAGGGCCCGCGCCGCCGCGACGCGGGGATGGACCGGTGCCTCGGGAACGTGGGCGGGCTTGAGCGCGGCGAACTCGCGGCGGAGGACCGGCACGACCTGCTCGCCGAGGATGTCCATCTGCTCGAGTACCGTCTTGAGCGGCAGGCCGGCGTGATCGGCGATGAACAGCTGGCGCTGGTAGTCCCCGACGAACTCGCGGAAGCCGAGGGTCCGGTCGATGACCTGCTGCGGGCTGCCGATCGTCATCGGGGTCTGCTCCATGTAGTCCTCGAGGGAGGGACCGCCGCCGTAGACCGGGGCATGATCGAAGTACGGCCGGAACTCACGGATCGCGTCCTGCGAGTTCTTGCGCATGAAGACGTGGCCGCCGAGCCCGACGATCGCCTGGTCGGCCGGGCCATGCCCGTAGTGCTCCCAGCGCCGGCGGTAGAGCTCGACCATCCGCTTCACGTGATCGGCCGGCCAGAAGATGTTGTTGTGGAAGAAGCCGTCGCCGTAGTACGCAGCCTGCTCGGCGATCTCGGGGCTGCGGATCGAGCCGTGCCAGACGAACGGCGGCACGCCGTCGAGCGGGCGAGGCACCGCGGTGAAGCCGGTCAGCGGCGTCCGGAGCTTGCCCTCCCAGTCGACGACGTCCTCACGCCACAGGCGATGGAGGAGGGCGTAGTGCTCGTACGCGAGCGGGATCCCATTCCGGATGTCCTGACCGAACCACGGATAGACCGGGCCCGTGTTGCCGCGCCCCATCATCAGGTCCACCCGGCCGTCCGCCAGGTGCTGGAGCATCGCGTAGTCCTCGGCGATCTTGACCGGGTCGTTGGTCGTGATCAGCGTCGTGGCGGTCGACAGGAGCAGGCGGTTCGTCCGGGCCGCGATGAAGCCGAGCATCGTGGTTGGTGACGACGGGACGAACGGCGGGTTGTGGTGCTCGCCGGTGGCGAAGACATCGAGCCCGACCTCTTCGGCCTTGAGGGCCACGGTGATCATGATCTGGATCCGCTCGGCTTCGCTGACCGCGCGTCCGGTGGTGGGGTCGGGCGTGATATCGCCGACGGAAAAGACCCCGAATTGCATCTCGACTCCTGGTGCTGACCCGGCTCCTGCCGGGCCCCGGCGTCCGTTTCCGTCCGCCTGATGGACGATACGGTATCCGATGATCGTTGCTGACGCAACTACTTATGCCCATTCGGCACCGCGGCGATCGCCCCGCTACCATCCGGCGTCGGGGACAGGCAACATCAGCCCGTCGCCTGCGCAAAGGAGCGCCCGATGGATTTCACGCTCGAGCTGGTCGTTGTCCCGGTGTCCGATGTCGATCGTGCCAAGGCCTTCTACAGCGAGACGTGCGGCTTCCACGTCGACGTCGACCACAGCGTCGGTGACGCCTTCCGGGTCGTCCAGCTGACGCCGCCCGGCTCGGCCTGCTCGATCTCGATCGGGAAGGGCCTCGCCAACATGGAACCCGGCGCGCTCCAGGGCCTCCAGCTGTGCGTCACGGACATCGACGCCGCCCGCGCCGAGCTCGTCGCCCGCGGGCTCGAGATCAGCCCGGTTCGCTCGTTCGTGGACGGCGAGTGGAAGGACGGCCATGGCGAGCCGTGGAACTCGTTCGCGTTCTTCAGCGACCCCGACGGCAACGGCTGGACGATCCAGGAGAAGCCCGCCGCGAGCTGACGTCGCCCCGACGACAGGCTGGTCGGCGCGGGCCCGATATCCACGCGCCATCCGATCTGCTATACCACCGGGTAAGGGCTGGGCAGTCCAGTCCCACTTGCCTTGCGGGGGTCAAACGTGGAAGCCGTAGCCGACGCCCGTCGGGCGCTCGTCCTCCACGATCGCGAGCTCGTCGTCGATCTCATCGAGCTGACGCTCAACCATGGCCTGTTCGTGGTCCGTGCCGCGACGACCCTGACCGAAGCCGAAAAGATCCTGGCCGACTGGCATCCGCACCTGACCGTGGTCGACATGGACCACGATGACTCCGGCCAGCTCCTCCGCCGCCTCGGCGCGGCCGGCACGCTGACCGGCAGCGTCATTCCGGTGCTCGGCCTCACCCGCCGCGGGGACCTGCGGACGAAGCTCCGCGCGTTCGAGCTCGGTGTCGACGACATCCTGACGGTCCCGTTCTCGCCGGAAGAGCTGCTGGCTCGGGCGATCGTGATCAGCCGGCGCGCTTCGGGGGTCGATCGGCCGATCGTCCCGCGGATCACCCTCGGCGAGATCGAGATCGACATCGTCAACCGCGAGGTCCGGGCCGGCCAATCGGTCGTCCGTCTGAGCCCGATCGAACAGAGCCTGCTCTACCTGCTCGCCAGCCGGGGCGGGGAGGTCGTGACCCGCGAGGAGATCCTCGACGTGATCTGGGGTACGGATTTCGTCGCCGAGAGCAACATCGTCGACCGCCACGTCCGGAGCCTCCGGGTCAAGCTCCAGAACGACTATCGCCATCCGCGGTTCGTCGCGACCGTGCCCGGTCGCGGGTACCGGTTCATTCCGACGTTCACCAACCGCGGCTGGGCGAGCGATCCGGACACGGGCGCGGGACTGCCCTCCTAGGTCTCGTTCGGGATCCGCGCCCGTCTCCGGTCCGCCCGGGTGCCAGATCGCGACATGACGTTCCGTAATGACGCGCCCGCGGCGAGTGGTCACATTCCGCTTGACCGGCAGCGCACACCTCCCCTGATGTCCGGTCGCTTTCTCCGCAGGGCGGACCCGACGCGAGGACGGGTCCGCCCTGCACCTCGATCCGCTCGGCGCAAGCCGCATTCCGGCGGTGGACACGGGTCGTCGGCGAGCAGCCGGCGGCCCGTCTCCATGTCCGTCCGCCGGGTTCGGGGACTTCCGACTGCCCGGTTCGGGCCGAATGGCACCATCCCGATCGCCCCGGCTCCGGCGATGGTCGTCTGGCCAGCCGTAGCCAGGAGCCACGCATGTCGAGCCAACCCGCCCGTTCCCTTCGCCGCGAGCGACGCGCCGCCGAGGCTGCCCGGCGCCGCGTCGACCGCCGACCGGCGACCGCGGAGCCGCGTCGCCTCGGCATCGGGGTCGTGTCGCTCGTGGCGCTGCTGGCCGGCGGCGTGCTCATCGCCGCCATCGTCCTCCTGGGCGCGAAGCCTGCGCCGTCCACCGGATCGGTCGTCCGAGCCCTCGCCCCGGCGGGCATTCCATCGGCCGGGCGAGTTCTCGGCAGTGCCACCGCTCCGGTCGCGATCGACCTGTACGAGGACTTCCAGTGCCCGGCCTGCGAGCAGTGGGGCCAGAACGTGTTCCCGAGCCTCGTCCGCCACGAGCTCACCGCCGGCACCGTCCGGATCGTCTACCACGGCTTCGCGTTCATCGGACCGGAGTCCCGGGACGCCGGTCGGGCGGCCTGGGCCGCCGAGCAGCAAGGCCGGTTCTGGGACATGTGGTCGACGCTCTACGCCAACCAGGGACTGCACGAGAACGGCGGAGCCTTTGCTCGACCGAGGTTGATCGCGATGGCCGACGCCCTGGGTCTCGATCCGGTCCGGTTCGCCACGGACCTCGACTCTCCGGCCGCCGCGTCGTTTGTCGCCGACGGCGTCGCCGAGGCGGCCGCGGCCGGCGTCAACTCGACCCCGACCCTGATGATCGCGGGCAGGCCGTTGAGCGGCAGCGGCTATGCCGACGTCTCCGCCGCGATCGCGGCGGCCGCGGCGCCGTGACCTCGCCGGTCACGGCCGGCCGCCGGTTCCGGCTTCGGACCGTCCATCCGGGACTCGTCCTCGCGCTGCTCGATCTCATCGGGCTCGGGATCGCCTCGTACCTCTCGTCCGTGGAGCTGCGGGGCGAGCTGCCGAACTGCGGTCCGCTCCACGGCTGCGAGCAGGTGGCGCTCTCGGAATACAGCCGCATCGGCGGCGTGCCGGTGGCCGTCTTCGGCGTCGGCCTGTCGCTGATCCTGTTCGGCCTGGCGATCGCGTGGTGGCGGACGAATGACGGGCGGCTCCTCGCCGCGCACTACGGCCTGTCGCTGCTCGGCGTCCTGTTCGAGCTCTACTTCACCTATCTCGAGCTGTTCGTCATCGGCGCCGTCTGCGTCTGGTGCGCGAGCTACGGGATCAGCCTCGTCGCCCGGTTCCTCGTCGCGCTGTGGGTCTGGCTCCATCGCGACCGCTATCGGGATCTCGTTCGGTAGGCGCCGGCCGC
>Ga0157379_10002173_pt1 | contig 16306 bp, 9 predicted proteins | sample S25metaG_FD_121802 | JGI IMG/M metagenome (GOLD analysis project Ga0157379, IMG submission 121802) | Switchgrass rhizosphere microbial communities from Kellogg Biological Station, Michigan, USA - S2-5 metaG | ecosystem: Host-associated > Plants > Roots > Rhizosphere > Soil | place: USA: Michigan... | reverse complement strand
CTTTCCGCCAAGGGAACGGTGTTGACGGCTTATCATGTTGAGGCGGCGATCGCTTCTGTTCATGCGGCAGCCAAGAGTCCGGCGGACACGCCGTGGGGAGCAATCGTTTCGTTCTACGACACGTTGATGCGAATTCGCCCGTCTCCGGTCGTTGCGCTCAACCGTGCTTTGGCGATCGCCCAACATGACGGGCCGCAGCGTGGCCTCGATGAGATTGTAGCTATCGCCGATCACGAACGACTTGCGAACTACCCGTTCTACTCTGCTGCGCTCGCCGAGCTCGAGTTTCGGGTCGGGAATATGAACGCCGCGAAGGATCATTTTCTTATGGCGCTCGGTCTAGCGCGCAATCCGATGGAGAGACGTCTGCTGGAGCGTAGGCTTGCGGATTGCGACGAATCCAAAAGGGCAGTCAACGGGACAGCGAGCCTCGCCGGCGCGTGACGCCCGCGATCAAGTTCCGACCCCTTCCTGACGCTGGCGAGCCGCCGCTATTAGGAAGGCAATCTGTATCTTTCCCCGTGCCACCGCGAGTATTCAACCGGTGCGGCCAAACCCTCCGGCGGCCCCGATTCGCTGCCGCGACACGATCGACATGCGCGCAGTCGCCTGCTCGAAGATCACGCTGACTACCGGGCTGCATCACTGCCCCAGGGAGATCCTGCACTGCTGGGACCGTACATCCACGCGTGGCTCAGCGCTATGTCGATGCGCATCACAGCGAGAGGTGGTGGCGAATCGTGTCGGTTTGTTGAGGCGATTCTCGTATGGAGGAGCGTAAACCGAGTTGTAACCCAGCATTCGCCAGCTCGTATTGAAGGCAGGTGCAAGGAAAACCGATGAACGCATCGATCTGCATGAGGCTCGCTCGCTGGTTGAATCCGCTTCTCACTTATGTGTGCATGAGCAGCGCAGGTTGCGCTGTGCCGTCGGATTTTATCTTCGGATCGAGCCTCGAATGCATCGCCTACCACGACGGCGATGGCGATGGCTATGGTGACCCCGCCAGTTTCATTGCCGAATGTGTGTCGCCAATCGGCTACGTCCCGCGGGCACGTGACTGCAATGACGCCGACACTTCGATCAATCCCGACCAAGTGGACACACCGGATGTCACTTATATCGACAGCAATTGTGACGGTATCGATGGGGATCCATCGCGTGCTTATTTCGTCAATCCGACCGGATCGGACATCGGCAGTTCTGGCTCCCCATCGGAGCCGTTCAAGACGATCGGAAAAGGTATCGGTGCGGCTGCATCCAGCACCCTCAAGAAGAATATATATGTTGCTGCCGGTACTTATAACGAAAACGTGGTTCTGGCCAATGGCGTCAGTCTTTACGGTCAGTACGGTGTGGATTGGTCACGATCGCTCGCCAATGTCACCACGATTGCCGCACCGGCAACGCAGAGTGCGCTGATCGTTTCAAATTACGCCTCAGTGGGAACAGTGCAGGGATTCTCCCTGCTTTCGGGTGCGACTACAGCCGGAGCACTCAGCGCCGTCGTCGTGGTGTTGCAGAACGCCCACGCCGGTTTTTCGCTGAAGCACAACACGCTCACTGCGCAGGATGGTACCGCCGGTATACCGGGCGTATCAGGCCGTGCGGGCGATCCCGGAGGCATAGGCGGAACCGGACAAAACGGGGTCAGCGCCAGCTCGTTCGGAGGCAACGGTGGAATAGGCGGAAGTAGTACGTGCGCAGCGAAGGGCGGCGATGGCGGCAGCGGCGGTTACGACACCAGCAGCGGGGCCGCGGGACAGTACGGTAACGATGGAGCCTCGGGCGGAAATGGCGGAAGCAGCAGCAACGCGTGTTCGATCGTCAGCCAATATGGCTTCATGGGAAAACTGGGTGCAGCCGGTGAGTCCGGCTCATCGGGTGCGGGCGCCAATTCCGGCGCCATCATTGATCTGACCTGGCAGGCCGGCAACGGCGCTTCGGGCACGCTCGGCGGCGACGGTGCAGGCGGCGGCGGTGGTGGTGGCGGCGGAGGAGGTTACGGTTACGCCTTTGCTTGCTTTGCCGACCGCGCTGGAGGCGGTGGCGGTGGTGGCGGCGGAGGTTGTGGCGGCGGCGCAGGCATGGGCGGTGGCGGAGGCGGTGGATCCATCGGTGTACTTGCCATTGCTTCGAGCGCGTCACTGGTGAACAACCTGATCGCCACGGGCCTGGGTGGCATTGGGGGCGCCGGCGGCGATGGCGCCGACGGCGGAACGCCCGGTGGCCAAGGCGCAGCTGGTGCGGGTGCGGACGACAGCGGCTTCGGCGGCCCTGGCGGCACCGGTGGAAAAGGAGGCGCCGGCGGTTGCGGTGGCGGCGGTGCGGGCGGCATCAGTGTCGGCATCGTCGCGGATGCCGCGTCGAATCTGTCCCTGAGCGCAAACATGTTTTCTCTAGGTGGCAGCGGGCTCGGCGGCAGCGGTGGCGGGACGTCAGCATCGGGGAATTGCACTTCGGGCGACAACGGCGTGATCGGGCAGACGCTCGTGATGCCGTGAGCGGCATACCGACTGTCTCGATGCAACGGTGCCGATGTCCCAAACTTTGAAACTCAGTGAAACGGGAGCACATCCTATGCAACGACTGATTTCGATCCTGTTAGTTTTGTGTGCAGTGTGCGTCCCGATCGCTTGCGCGGCGCAGAACGTGGACGGCTATTTCGATACGAGCTTTGCAGGTGTCGGATACGAGCGTGTGGATGTTACGTCCAGCTTGAGCGATAAAGGCCAAGTTTTGCGCATCCAGCCGGATGGTAAATTGCTGATGGCGGGCACGTGCGGTGTAGGGGCGCAAAATTTCCCTGCGTTCTGCGCAACACGATTGCGCGCGAACGGTAGCTACGACAATGGCCTAGACGGCTTCGGCCCCGGCCGTGTCGGCTACGTGTCATTTGCAAATTTTCAAGATATGCCGCAGACGGTTCTGGGCGACATGCAGCGGCTTGGGGACGGACGCTATCTGTTCCTGGGAACTGTATTCAGTCAAATACTGTTGGCGGTACTCACAGCGGATGGCAGCTCGCTCGATTCGAGCGCGGCAGGTGGCGCGGGTTACTTAATCTCTAGTTACCATGACGGTGTGTCTGGCTATGCGCGAGTTCTGCTTGTGGAACCTGACGGGAAGATCTTGGTTGCAGGCGACGCGACGGGACCGAACGGAAACGAAGATATGGCGATCAAGCGCTTCATGCCAGACTTTAGCGTCGACACTGGTTTTGGCAATGCCGGCTATCAGACCATAGCATTCGACTTGGGTGGTCCGTCGGGCAGCAACGCCGACTATGCCTACAGTGTCGCGGTTCAAAGCGATGGCCGCATCGTGCTCGCCGGGACCGCCGGCGGACCAGCCATAAGCGCGATTGCTATTGCGCGCCTGTTGCCCAACGGACAGCCTGATCCTAGTTTTGGCCAGAACCAGGACGGTCGTGCAACGTTCGTGGTGGGCGACGAACCTAGTTACGCGGCTGCGGCGCGTATTGACGCACAGGGCCGCATCGTTTTAGTAGGGTACATCCAATCAACTACAGAGGATCAATGCCTGATCGATCGCTTGCTTACTGATGGTAGCCAGGATCCCAGTTTCAATGCGGGGTCAGCGCAGAGCTTTCTTGTACCCATCGGCGGTTTTTCCGGCGGGTGTCAACTCTTTGACCTGGCCGTGAACACGGATGGCACGATCCTCGCTGTCGGTTCGGCAATCAACGACGCGGGAGGCAAGTATTTCACGGCCGCTAGATTAACGCCGAACGGCGAACTCGACAGCAGTTTCGGTATTGGCGGTAAATCCTACGGCACTTTCTCGACAACAAATACTGTCGTGGAGAGGGCTACATCCGTCGCTATTGGCAACGGCGGTCTGATGATTGGTGGCTACAGCATTGAAACTAGTAACGGGGATATCCAATTCGGCATCGCCAAGCTCACCCTCACGCTGCACATTTTTGCCAATGGATTCGACAACTGATTCGCGTGCTGCAGTGCTCGATTGTCCACGCCATAATGTTTGCCTCTACGAACAGTTGCTTTTCGACGTGACTGCTGCAGGCTTGGTTAGCCGCCTACTCCGCGGCCTGAGGCGCGCCAACAAACAGTCAGTCTACGGTACGCTGTAAATTGGGCCATTTTCAACCAAACGAAGGCCGATGCTGTCTTTGCATGCGGTATTGTCGCTGGTGATCCCGCTCCCGTTCAAACATGTGTGGATCCGCCATTTGACAGAGCCTTCGATGGCCAGCTCGCGATACATGTCCGCAATGGTATAAACCGATGTGCTGACAGCAGGTGGTCCGAATTGGTGAGAACCCGTTGACCAAGGGTTGCCGCCGTTGTGTATTGCGGAAATCCAGCAATGAGAGCCTTGTGGCCCGGGTCGGGTCCAGCACGTTCCAGCAACGCAGTAGCTGTGCCAGCCTCGGGTCTTTTTGTTGTTGTTTTCGTCCGTATAGTCGCCGGTATACTTTTGCGGTATCGCCTTCGTGCAATCCAGATCAGCCTGACATTGGTTACCCAACTCCGGGATACCTTTGAAATTCAGATCGGCAATCAGGCAAGCCCCACCCGTTCCGTGGGATGCGACGATTTGCTGCGGAACGTCTGGCTGCGTTGACCCGCTGCCGGGTACATCTTCTGCTCGGACCAGCGCGGGGCCGACATAGAAGGAACCATGGATTGTCAGGGGATTCGCTCCCTGCACCTGGACGCTTTCTCCGCGCATCGTCAGTTTTTCCCCGAATGCGAGCAAATCGACGGCATGCGGCGACGGCGACGATTTCTGCAGCGGCTCGATTTCAGCGCGCAGCGCAGCCGCCTCGTCGTTTTTGTTCTGCGCGGCGAGCACATTGACCAGTGCCGCTTTCACTTCGAGCACGCGTGGGTCGTTCGCGGGATGCGGCGGACTGCGTACGGCCAACGCTTCGCGCAGCAGCGGCTCGGCTTTGGTAGCGTGACCCAGGGCGAGTTCGGCGCGCGCTAGCGCAAATAGCGCGGTGCCGAGCTGCCAGTTTTTTGTCGGCAGCACGTGGCGCGCGATCGCCAGCGCGGCTGTTGCCGTCGCTTGCGCCTGACGCGCATCTCCGGCATCGAGCTGCGCTTCGGCCAACTGTGCCTTGATCGTCGCAACGATCGGGTCCTGCGAATCAATTGCAGTGTCGACTGCGCGATCGGCTGCGCTGACCTCGCTCAGCGCTTCCGCGAAACGATGCTGCAACCGCATGTTGTTGCCGAGAGCGGCGCGTGCGCTATTGAGCCCGTGCGAACCCGGAAATCTCAGTTCGTGCCGGGTCGTAGTCGCACTGCGGTAGGCAGTTTCTGCCTCGTCGTAACGCCCCTGCTGTTGCAGCGTGTCGCCCAGGCCCTTGAGTGCCACCACCGCCCAAGATGCGGTTCCCGCTGAAGACGCTGACGCCGTTTGCCTGTAGGCGGTTTCGGCATCCTGCAAGCGCCCGAGGCCAAGGTAGGCGTCGCCCAGATGCGCGGTCGTTCCCATAACATGATCCGGGCGTGCGGCCTGCTGAGCGCGCGCTTCGTCCTGGACGATCAGCAGTGCAGGGAGCGAGGCCTCCATCTGCCCCTGCAGCAGCGCGGATTCGAGCAGATGCGAGCGCACGATGCTGCTGCGTACGCTTTCCTTGCCAAAAAATCGTTCGATCAGAGCGAGGCATTCATTGAACGCCTGATCGGCGCCGGCGTAGTCGCCGCGTTCGAGGCGAGTCATGCCGAGGTTGACCAGCGCAAACGCGACCGACGTATGGTAGGGGCCATTCAGTGCCCGGGACTTGGCGATTGCTTCCTGCAGGGCAGACTCGGCCTCGTCATAACGCGACAGCGAATGCAGCACGCTGCCGAGGAAAGTGAGATCGTCGACGACCATCTGGCTGTCGCCGTGCGCCACGCGGTCGGCTGAAAGCAGATCGTGCAACATCGCCGCCGCATGTTCCGGTCCGTCGCGTTGCAATGAGAGTGTCGCCAGCAGATGCGCGGCGTTGTTGGCCACATCCGCGCCCTCGGTTCCCGCGCGAAGCGCCAGAGTCTGCGCACTGGCGGCGTGGGCATAAGCCGAATCAGTTTTGCGCATGTCCAGTTCGACGCGTGCCAGCGCAGCCAGGCTGCGCGCGGTGATCAGGTCCGGCACCTTGCCGTGTTCGGCCAGCGCCGGCACTTTCGTGAGCGTACGTTCCGCCGCTACATCGTCGGCGAGCTTCCAATAGAACGTGCCCATCAGCGTCGTCAGGTCCGCGCGAAGATCGTCAGCCATCGGTGCGTCGGTCAAGCGCTGTTCGCTTTTTTGCAGCAGCAGGCTTGCGGTGATCGGTTGCCCGTGATTTTCGTCGGGGTTGACCTGCGAAAAGATGTCGACGAGGAATTGGCGCACGGCTTCTGCCCGCTGTGCCTGATCCAGCGCGCGCGATGCCTGATGCAGACTGACGAAAGTCGCCCCAAGGCAAACGGCAAATGCGATCGTCGCGGCGGCCAGCACGTAACGGTTACGCCCGGCGTACTTGCGCAAGCGGTACCACGCGCTGTCGCTGCGTGCGGCGATCGGCCGGCCATCGAGATACAGCCGGATGTCGTTGGCCAAAGCCTCGGCGGAGGCATACCGACGTTGCGGTTCCGCGGCCAACGCCGTAAGCGCGATTCGATCCAGATCGCCACGCAGCGCACGTCGACGCGCGCCGGCATCGCCAGTGGTGCGATCGAGCGCGACGCTCGGCGGTGGCGGTTCGATCGTGGAATTGGCCGCGTTGCCTGCTCGCCGCGGCGGCCGCGTATCCGCCAGCAGTTGGTAAAGCACCACGCCGAGCGCGTAGACATCGGTGGCCGTAGTGATTGCGCCGCCGCTGAACTGCTCCGGTGCGGCGTAGTCTGGTGTCAGCAGACGCGCGGCGGTCTGCGTCGCCGCCGCTTCATCCGTAGTTGCCAAAACTTTCGCGATGCCGAAGTCGAGCAGTTTCGGTACGCCATCGGTACTGACGAAAATGTTCGACGGTTTCAGGTCGCGGTGCACGATCAGGTTCTGGTGCGCGTACTGCACGCCGTCGCACACGCGCAGGAATAGGCGCAGGCGCGCACGCAGATCGACCGCGTGTGTGCGCACGTACTCTGTGATAGGCATGCCTTCGACGTATTCCATCACCAGATATGGCGCACCGGATGCGTCGACGCCGCCGTCGAGCAGGCGCGCGATGTTCGGGTGTTCCAGCCGTGCGAGAATCTGGCGCTCCTGGCGGAAGCGTTGCAACAAGCCTGGCGTCGGATACGCGAGCTGCTTGATCGCCACGCGCTGCTCGAACTCGCCGTCGCTACGCTCGGCCAGCCACACCTCACCCATGCCACCGGTGCCGAGCGAACGCAGTACGCGATACACACCGAATACGCCGGGTGTTTCGACCGAAGCGGACGATGCGCTCGCAGCGACTGCGGCGATCATCGGCGGCGGCACGTCCATGAAATCCGCGGCCTTGGCATCAGCGCGCAGCAGGTGTTGGAGTTGCGCGCGCAAGGCAGTGTCGTCGCCACAGTGTTCCGTGAGCCACGCTTCGAGATTTTCCGGCGCAATCTCGATAGCCTGATCGAACAGTTCAGCGATGCGCTGTCGGTTCATCGGCGTCTGGGCTCACGCTTCGGGATGCAGCATGCCGTACAGCTGCGCCTTCGCGCGCCGCCAGTCGCGGTTGAGCGTGCGTTCGCTGATGTTCTGCAGCGCGGCGATTTCGGCGATGCCAAGGCCCCCGAAGAACCGCCATTCCACGAGTTGAGCCAGCCGCGGCTCCTCGGCTTCGAGCGTGCTCAGCGCGTAATCCAGGCGCAGCAGCTCGTCGGGCGCCATCGCACTATCGGCGGCACTGAGCGCCTCGTCGAGCTCGACGATCTGCAAACCCTCGCCGCCGCGCTTTTCCGTCGCGCGTGCGCGGGCGTGGTCGACCACGATCTGGCGCATCGCTTTCGCCGCCAGCGCAAAAAAATGCACGCGGCCATGCAACTGGCGTGGCTCGGGCTGCACAAGCTTCAGATACACCTCATGCACCAGCGCGGTGGTGTTCAACGTATTTCCGGACGATGCTGCCAGCTGTTTGCGCGCGAGCTGTTTGAGTTCGGCATAGACGCGGGTGAACAAGGCGTGCAGCGCCGCCTTGTCGCCGTTGCCGGCGGCTTCGATCAGTCCCGTGACTTCACCCACTTTCTTTCCTGCGCTCGGGAACCGGTCGCCCGAGTATAGACCTTCGCATTTGTTCGCGTTGTGACGATGGCGCCTTCTTGCGCCGACTCTCGTATGGAGGAGAGCAAACCGCACCAAACCATCACTCGCACTCGGAGCAACCGCAATGTATCGAACACTGAACAAGCAGATTTCCAATCACCGCGTTCACACCCGATCACCACTGGCGGCCGCATTGCTGCTGGCTTGGAGCGGAGTGGCCTGCCCCTTGGCGACCGCCGCCACAGTTCCGGTGACGAACTGCCTCGACAGTGGCACAGGCAGCCTGCGCGACGCCGCGGCGAAGTCCGGCTCGGGGGATACGCTCGATTTGACCCAGCTGACCTGCAGCAAGATCACCTTGACCACGGGCGGGCTCAAGTTCAACGGCTCGCGAACGCTGCTCGGACCGGGCGCCGACAAGTTGACCATCGACGGTGGTGGTAACAACGACGACGTCCTTGCCATGGCGCAGGGCGCCAGCCTGCTGCGCGTCGATTCCCTGCACATCGCCAACAGCCAATCGCGCTGTATCTCCTCCTTTGATCAGGTGTCCGTGAATCGGGCGAGTGTCACCGGCTGCGGTATCGCGGGCGCCGTTGCCGGTGGCGATCTTACTATTACGTACAGCACGATCAGCTCCAATGGTCTGGGTGTGAATACGACGGGTAACGCCACGATCGCCAATTCAACGATTTCCGGCAATAGTGGCTATTTCTGCGTGGCAATCACTGCGGGCAGCGCCGCGATCAGCAATACCACGATTTCCGGGAACCACGCGACTGGCGGCTACTACGCCCCCGAAGGTTATGCCGCCGGATGCATCGGCAGCCCGGTCACGATTACCAATAGCACGATCACATCCAACATCTTCACATCCAGCTCAGGCAACACCGGCGTGGGATTGCGCATCGGCGCGCAGGCCACCATCGAGAGTTCGATTTTCGCCAACAACACCGGCGTCGATTTGTGGGCATTCTCCGCCGACCCGGCCCACCCGGTTTCCATTGCCGGCCACAACAACCTGATCACTCATGCCGAAAGCAGCACTGTCGTCCCCGCAGACACGATCACCGCCGATCCCAAGCTGCTGCCTCTCGCCGATAACGGCGGCCCCACGCTCACGCACGCGCTCGCGCCGGACAGTCCGGCGATAGATGCCGGCAGCAATTCGAGCGGCTTGACCACCGATCAACGCGGCGTAGGCTTCGCGCGCGTTTTCGGCGCGCGCGCGGACATCGGCGCGTATGAAGTGCAAACGGGCTCGCCTGCAACTTTTTTGATCGGACCCGGCATCACCGGCTCGTGGTTTGACCCGAACCAAAGCGGCCATGGCCTCGCCGTCGAAGTGCTTGATGGCGGCCGCTTCCTCGCCTACTGGTTCACATTCAATCCCGGTGGATCACAGCAGGCGTGGTTTCTCGGCGTCGGGAACTACAGCGGCAACGTCGCGACGCTTACCGATGTCGATCAACCTGTGGGCGGGCGCTGGATTCCGAACTTCGATCCGAACCAAATCGTGCACCAACCCTGGGGCACGTTGACGCTTACTTTCAACGACTGCAATCACGGCCGTGTCGATTTCGCATCGGCACAACCCGGCTACGGCAGCGGGCATATGGACCTCACGCGGCTGACGCAGCCGGCGGGGTTGACGTGCCCGTGAAATTGGTCGGCGCCATCAAACGGCGCTTGCGCCAATCCGACTGACGCGGTCAAACTCATCAGTGACGGTCCTCTCGCGAAGGTGCCCTGGCGGCGTCATGGGCGTTCAGGTAAATCGACATGGCACATCGCTGTGCATCAACCGGCGGATTCAGCCGGGGTGAGGGAAGCATGTTGAAGCGGCGCTTGCTGCGTACCGCGTGCGCGATGTCGTTGCTCGCGTTCGCGGCGGCAGCGCAAGAGCCCGCTGCTGCACCCGACGTCCCGGAATCGACGGATACCCTTCTGCCCGAGGAGTTGGGCGCCGTGGTCGTGACCACGAGACGCCGAGAAGAGATCCTGCAACAAGTGCCGCTGGCAGTTACCGCGCTCGACGGAGCCGAACTGAACTCGCGTGGTGCGGAAGATCTCAGCGCGTTGGGCGCTGCGGTGCCGAATCTCACGATCTATCCGGCACGGGCTTTCAGCAATGCGGTAACGGCGTACATCCGCGGGGTCGGGCAATCGGAACCCGCGTGGGGCGTGGAGCCCGGTGTAGGAATATACGTTGACGATGTGTACTTGGCACGTCCGCAAGCGGCGCTGCTCGACATACTCGATGTCGAGCGCATCGAGGTGCTGCGGGGTCCGCAAGGCACGCTGTACGGCCGGAACACGATCGGCGGGGCGATCAAATACATCACCCGCGCCGTGGATACTGATTTTTCCGGCAATGTCGGCATCCTGGCGGGTGATTACGGCCGCCGCGAATTCAAGGGCGCCGTAAATCTTCCGATGGGCGATGAGCTGGGCGCGCGGGTGTCCTTCGGCAGCTTTGATCGTGACGGGTTTGGCAAGAACCTCATCACCGGCGAGGACGTGAGCGCGAAGGATACAACGGTGGCGCGAGTGACCACGCGCTGGGCGCCGCACGAGCAGCTCGAAATGCGCCTGGCGTATGACATCTACCGCGATGACTCCGGCGCGCTCGGCGCGAAGCGCCTGGCGATCAATCCATTCGATCCAAACGCTACACCGCCCAATAGCAACAACTACGACGTGCAAAGTGGCATGCCGAATCTGGACAAGTCCGAGGCGGTCGGCTGGTCGGCGACCATCGATTGGGCGATCAATGAGCGGATGCAACTGAAGTCCATCACCGCTCATCGCCACGGCGATTTCAATGCCAACGTCGATCTCGATACCTTGCCACAGGCTCTTAACGATGTCTTCCGCCACTTCTCCGATCAGCAATCGTCACAGGAATTCCAGTGGCAATGGAATACCGATCGCGCCCACGCGGTCACCGGCTTGTATCTCTTCGACGCGGATGCCGCAGGCAATGTAAAGACCAGTACCAGAGGGACATTCATGGTCAGCACCGGCGTGGTGAAGACCGAAAGCGCCGCGCTCTTCAGTGATCTTGTTTGGGACTTTGACAACAGGATGAGCCTGGAACTTGGCCTGCGCTACACGCGCGAAAGAAAAACCGGCACTGTGTTCAACCAGGGTTACACCGACGCCACCTTTACCGAGCCGAATGGCCGCGTTCTGGCTGACTTCACCGACTCGACGGTTTTCCATTCGCCGTCGCCGCTCATCAATCTTTCCTATGCGCCGAGCGAAGCGCTCATGCTTTATGCGCAGGTCAGTCGTGGTTTCAAGAGCGGCGGGTACAACATCCGCGCCAATACGCTGTTCGTGCCGGAGTCGGGCTTGCCGTTCCAGGACGAAACCGTCACTGCCTATGAAGTTGGCGCAAAGAGCGGGTGGCTCGATGACCACCTCACGCTCAATGCGTCGGCGTTCCATTACGACTACCACGATATCCAGCTCAGCGTGTCTACCAGTTACGACAGCAACGGTGACGGAAAGAACGACAGTTTTTTCGGAGACTTCAAGAACGCCGGTCGCGGCACGATCAACGGCGCCGAACTTGAATTTTCCGCCCGAACCGGCGAGTACTTGCGCTGGCTGGGGCATGCTGGCTACCTGGATACCGGATACGAAGAGTTCATCAGTAAGGGCGTGAACGTCGCGGACAAGCAACGCTTCACTAATGCACCGCGTTGGACCAGCGGCGTCAGTGCCATCGCCGAAATTCCGCTGAAATCAGCCGGCATATTGGTGGCACGGGTCGACGGCAATTATCAGAGCAAGGTGTATCCGACCACCGATCTCAGCGAGTTCATTGCCCAGGACGGTTATACCTTGTGGAACGCGTCGCTGACCTGGCATTCGCCGTCGAAGAGGTGGCAGGCGGCACTGGTGGGGCTCAATCTGACCGACAAGGCATATCGCATCACCGGATCGGACAACGTTCCGCTTCTTGGCCTGCGCACGGCCTATTATGGCCCGCCAAAAACCGTGTCCGTGTCAGCGACGTACTTTTTCTGATCGCTCGCCAGTGTTTTCCGGATCAACGATCCGGCGCGATCGCTATCCAGGCCCATGCGTCTAATAGCACCTGAAAGCGTATTCAGCAATTAATGTCTTCTTTAAAGCGCTTGAAAAGGTCCGTATGCCGGATTCTTAAGGTGTTACCGCACACAAAATTTCTGAAGAGCGAATGCCCTGGGTTCGCACTGCGATCGATCCTATGCCTATAACTTCGCCATTGCGCGCACTGGGAAGGTGCCGACGCCTCTGAACTTTGGCGGCGCGGCGGTGAACGTGAAGCCGTCGTCGGGTAGGCGGTGCAGTTCACACAGGTGCTCGACGATCAGGATTTCCGCGCCGAGCAACGTCGAATGCACCGGACGCGCGTTGGTCGCGGTGTCGTCGATATTCAACGAATCGATGCCGACCAGCTTGACGCCACAATCGCGCAGATAGAGCGCCGCTCGCTCGGTCAGGAACGGATTGCCTGTGTGGTAGCGTTCAGTGTTCCAGTGCTGCGACCAGCCGGTATGGACGAGCACAGCGCGGCCTCGAATTTCGCGGCCACGAAACGCATCGACGTCGATTGCGCTTGCGCCGTCTGCGCGTACGACGATTGCTTCCAGATCGGTGAAGCGATCGAGGCCGACGGCGGCCAAATCATTGCCGTCGGCGTAACGATGAAACGGGCAATCAAGGTAGGTGCCCGTGTTCGCGATCATCTCGATCTTGGCGATCTGGAACTCGGTGCCGGGCGCATAGCGCTCGCGCGACGCTTCGCGGCTCAAATAATCGCAGATGATCGGAGCCGGCAAGCCTTTGTATGTGACGAGGCCATTTTCAATCGTGTGGCTGAGGTCGATCAAGCGGACATTGTGCTCTGCGTCGATCGGTGCGCGCTTGTGTCGCTCCGCAATGATGCGCTTGTTGAGGATGCGCACCGCGCCGACCATCAGCAGACGCATGTCGGCGATGAGATGGTCGGCTAGTTCGCGATCGGAAATGTCGGCGCCAGCAATGTCGAGACGAAAATCCTGGCCTTGGATACCGCCGCCGTTGGTGAAGTCGATTTCGAAGTCGAATTGAACGCGCTGATTCATGCTGTCTTCTTGCGTGACTGCTCGCCTGCGACAGCCTAACCATTTCGCGATCGGCTGATAAGGCCCCTTTCGGTCATGCAACGGACATCAGCAACGTCCCGAATGGCTGTGGTCGAATAAAAGGTTCGACCGGACGTTTATTGCAGCAGCTGCCAAACCTGTAGACTGGCTCGGACTGCCCAAGTCCGAACAACGGTGTGAACGATGCTGAGCCGCACAGAGTATTCCGGCAATCAGACACTGGATTTGCCGCGAGGCAAGAGATTCCACGGCTGGGTTAGCCTGGTCATCACGGCGATGTCGCTATCGACTGCGGCCGTGCACGGCGCGCCGTTGCCCGAGCAACACACCGTGGCGATCACCAACGTGACGGTCGTTGACGTCGCGACCGGCCGATTGAGTGGATTACGCACGGTGATTGCCGACAGCGGTCGCATCGTTTCCAACGTACCCTCACACGACGCCCACATCCCAGTGCAGGCAGTGCGTGTCGACGGACGCGGGCGATTTTTGATCCCGGGTCTGGTGGATATGCACGTCCACTTCTTCAACCTTTCCTCGCACCGGCCGCCGAACGATTGGAGTTTTCCGCTGTATATCGCCAATGGCGTCACCGCGGTGCGCGAAATGCGTGGTGATGCGACTTCGATGGTATTGGTGAGTCGATGGCGCAAGGCGTTCGACGCCGGCGAATTCGCCGTGCCGCGAATTCTTGCCGCGGGAATCGCCGTGGACGGGAAATCCGCGCAGGATGCAGCTCTCCAAGTCAACGCAGCCGCCGATGCCGGCGCCGATTTCATCAAGGTCTTTTCCGAGGTGCCGACCACGCATTGGCGCGCGATCCTGGCAGCCGCAAAAGCGCGCGCGCTGCCCGTCGCGGGTCACGTGCCGGCAGGAGTAACCCTGCTCGACGCAGCAGCAGCGGGGCAGCGCACTAGCGAGCATCTGATGCAGGCATACGAGGCGTGTTCATCCATCGAAACGCAACTGCTCGACGAACGCATCAATCTGCAAGGCGACGCGCTGGTCGAACGACGCGATGCGCAGGAGGCCCGCGTCCTCGCTGCGTTCGATCGGGGCACATGCGGACGGGTCGCCAAAACCCTTGCCGCTACTGGCCAAGCGCAAGTGCCGACGCTGGTGCTCGCGAATGAAGATTCGCTCGACAGCACATCGATGAACGCCGATTCCCGCTGGCGATACTTGCGCGCAGACGAGCGCGCGCGCTGGCAGAATTTCCTTGCCGGGTATACCGCACAAGATGCCGCGCTGGCCCAGCAACGCTGGCCTATTGCGCGCCGGATCGTCGCCGCCATGCGCGACGCGGGCGTGCCGATCATGACCGGGACCGATGCACCGATGCCCGGTGTCTATCCGGGATTTTCATTGCACGAGGAAATGGCCATGCTGGTCGAGTCGGGGCTGACGCCGCGCGAAGCCCTTCGCTCGGCGACGCTGGCACCCGCAGAATTCCTCCACATTGCCGCAACGGCCGGTTCAGTTGCGGTCGGCAAGCGTGCAGACTTGGTCCTGCTCGACGCCGATCCGACCAAGGACATCCACAACACCCGGCGCATCAATGCTGTACTGGTCGATGGTCGCCTGCTGCGGCGTGCGGATCTCGATGCTTTGTTGAACGAGGCGGCAATCGGGCAGCGTTGACGCTGGCGCCCTGTTGGGCGGTTACCTACGATTTTTAGGGAATCGCATGCTCGGCTTCGAGAGCGGTCCAGTCGCTTAGCCGGTTCGGATCGCAATGATCGCGGCGGCAAACGAGAAAATCGGTGATCGGATGGATCTCCCACAGGGACATGCGGTTCGGTTCGTCTTGGAACGGATGGTCCGGATCGTCGCTGACGTAATGAACCTTGTCGTACGACAGGCCGCCTTCGACGAGAATCTGCGTGCCCTTGGCCTGAATGTCCTTCAGTGCATCGATCGTCCAGGCACTCGGCCGCGCCTGCGGGATCATCTCGACGACGACACCCTGGTATTCCGTGGCGTCCGCTGTGGCGACGACGGGAATATGGAAATCGTTGTCATGGGGACTTTTCAAGTTGCAATTGACCGACTCGCCGCTCTTGTTGACGTGCATGCCCTCCTGGCCCTTCGCAATGTAGGCGATGATGCGCACGCGGTCTCCCTCGGAGACGATGCCGGTGGACACCTTGAGGTCCGTCAGTTTTTGGTAGCCGTCTGGAGTCAGATCGTAAGGACCCTGGCCGACTTTTTCGTCGGCCTGCTTTTGCAGCGATCTCAGGTCGTCGAACGAGAGCAGGACGGCCGCCTTGTCGATTGCGGGCTGCGTCTTTTTCATCGCGTTCGCGTCGGCTTCCCACGATCCTTCCTTCGCGCAGCCGCGCGTCGGGCACGCGTCGAGCGTCGCCGCGCAGACCTGGTTGTCGGGATCGTCCTCCGCGCCGGCCGACTTGTGCTCGTGCGTGATGCGCACGTCGCTCGCGGCGATCCAACCACCCGGCCCCTTGTCACGGCGAACGACGCGGTAGAAGCCGCCGCTGTCCATGTGCGCTGCCCAGACGAGCGTGGTGCCATTGGCGACCGTAAACACCGTTTCTGCGTTCGCTGCGGGGTGCGAGTGCACCGGCGCGTCGCGAACGCTCTGTACTATGTCGACATTGTAAGATTGGCACATGCCGCCAAGGGGCAGTCCGAGAATCAGGGTTGCTACTGCGAGTATCCCGAGGCGACGAGTCGATCCAAGCTGCATGTGCATTTGCTCCCGCTTGTGCTTGGCTCGCGCCTGCTGGAGCGAGCCACATTGCAACCCGCACACCTCTCGGGGAATCAGATCAGATGGAATCGGCAAATTCGCGAATCTGCTTTTTCGCCTCATCCCGCGCAATGCCATAGCGCTCCTGAAGTTTTCCCTCCAGGTATTCGGCATTGCCGTCAGTCATTTTCAAATCGTCGTCGGTGAGCTTGCCCCATTTGGTTTTGAGTTTTCCTGCAAGCTGTTTCCATTG
>Ga0157379_10002171_pt1 | contig 16307 bp, 8 predicted proteins | sample S25metaG_FD_121802 | JGI IMG/M metagenome (GOLD analysis project Ga0157379, IMG submission 121802) | Switchgrass rhizosphere microbial communities from Kellogg Biological Station, Michigan, USA - S2-5 metaG | ecosystem: Host-associated > Plants > Roots > Rhizosphere > Soil | place: USA: Michigan... | reverse complement strand
TCGTCGCGGCCCAGCACGTTGCGGCCGCCGACCATCAACTCGGCGACGCTGCAGATCAACCAGCAGTCCGCGCCCTTCACGCCCGCGCGCACCCACGGCGTCCATCGGGTCACCGCCACATGGCTGCAGAGCACGGTCAAGTGGAACACGCAGCCGACGGCCAACGCGTCGCCGACGGCCACCATCGTGGCCGGCGACAGCAAGGGCTTCAAAAGCTTCAACGTCGCGACGGACGTGCAGGCGTTCATCAACAACCCCAACGTCAACTTCGGCTGGATGGTTCGCGATCAGAACGAGACCAACGCGAACAACACCGAGGTGGGGTACGTGACGCGCGAGGAGAGCCACATTCCCGACATTCCGAAGGAGCCCATCCTGACGATCGACTATTCGGCTCCCTCGTGCACGACCAACGCCGACTGCCAGGACAGCAACCTCTGCACCACCAACGAGCGCTGCCAGGCCGGGCACTGCGCCGTCGATTCGGTCAACTGCGACGACAGCAATGCGTGCACGGACGACATCTGCGACCCGCAGCAGGGATGTCTGCACCCGATCGGTGAATGCAACGACGGCTTCAGCTGCACCATCGACGCCTGCACTCCGCAGGGCGGATGCACCCACACGCCGGTCGACGCGGTCTGCCTCCACAATGGCTGCCAGACGGGCACGTGCATAGCCGACCAGAACGACAACACACTCGACCCCGTCACGGGCTGCATGGTGGACAGCGTTGCGCCCGACGGGACGGGCTGCAACGACCAGAACAGCTGTACCCAGACCGACACCTGCTCGTCGGGCGAGTGTGTCGGCTCCAACTCGGTCACGTGCTCGGCGCAGGACGCGTGCCACGTCGCCGGCACCTGCAGTCCGGGCACCGGTCTCTGCTCGAACCCGCCGGCGGGTGCCGGGACCAACTGCACCGACGGCAGCGCCTGTACGCAGACCGACCAATGCGACGGCAACGGCACCTGCGTCGGTGGCAACCCGGTGATCTGCACGGCGCTCGACCAGTGTCACGACGTCGGCACGTGCAATCCGGGCTCCGGGGTGTGCTCGAACCCCAACAAGGCCAACGGCTCCGCCTGCAACGACGGCAGCGCCTGTACGCAGACCGATACGTGTCAGGCGGGGATCTGCAGCGGCAGCAACCCGGTGGTGTGCAGCGCGCTCGATCAATGTCATCAAGCGGGCACCTGCAACCCCGGCACCGGCATGTGCTCGAACCCGACGCAGCCCGACGGGACGACGTGCAGCGACGGCAACGCCTGCACGCAGACCGACCAGTGCAGCGCCGGCATCTGCTCGGGCGGCAATGCGGTGGTGTGTACGCCCCTGGATCAATGTCACCTGGCGGGCACGTGCAGCCCGGGCACCGGCCTGTGCTCGAACCCGACCAAGGCCGACGGTGCGACCTGCAACGACGGCAACGCGTGCACGATGACCGACCAGTGCAGCGGCGGCGCCTGCACGGGCAGCAACCCGGTGGTGTGTACGGCGCTCGATCAGTGCCACGACATCGGCACGTGCAACACGGGCACGGGCCTCTGCTCCAATCCCAACAAGGCCGACGGCGCGACGTGCAGCGACGGCAACGCCTGTACGCAGAGCGACACCTGCTCCGGCGGCAGCTGCAGCGGCAACCCAGTCGTGTGCACGCCGCTCGACCAGTGCCACGACACCGGCACGTGCGACACCGGCACGGGCCTCTGCTCCAATCCGACCAAGGCCAACGGCTCGGCGTGCAGTGACGGCAACGCCTGCACGCAGACCGACACCTGTACGGGCGGCACCTGCGGCGGCAGCAACCCGGTGGTCTGCAGCGCGCTCGATCAGTGCCACGACGTCGGGACGTGCGACACCGGCACCGGCATCTGCTCCAACCCGGCGAAGTCGGGCGGTACGAGCTGCAACGACAACGACGCCTGCACGCAGACCGACCAGTGCGACGGCAACGGCGCCTGCGTCGGCGGCAACCCCATGGTGTGTACCGCGCAGGATGATTGCCACCTCGCCGGGACGTGCGATCCGCAGACCGGCCTCTGCTCCAACCCGACCGCCAACGACGGCACCACGTGCAGCGACGGCAACACCTGCACGCTCGGCGACACCTGCACCGGCGGCACGTGCACCGGCACCCCGACCACGTGCGGCAACGGGACGGTCGAGCCGAGCTGCAACGAGGAGTGCGACGATCAGACGCCGGGCGCCAACTGCACGGCGCAGTGCCGTTTCATCTGCGGACCGACGCCCGATCCGGGATGCCGTCAGCCCGCCCTGGCGAAGAAGGCCGTGGTGATCCTCAAGAACAAGACGCCGGACAAGAAGGACAGCATGCTCTTCAAGTACGTGAAGGGCGCGGCGACGGTGTTGCCCGATTTCGGCGATCCGCTCAACACGACCGGCTACACGCTGTGCGTGTACGACGCGTCGGTGAACCCCCAGCCCCTGATCCTCGCGATGGCGCCGCCGGGCGGCACCTGCGCCGGCAAGCCGTGCTGGAAGACCATCAAGAACGGCTACAAATACAAGGACAAGGATCTCACGCCGGACGGCCTGCAGTTCATCCTCGAAAAGTCCGGCATCGCGACCAAGAGCAAGATCATCGTCAAGGGCAAGGGCGTCAACCTGGGCATGACCACCTTGCCGCTCACGACGCCCGTGACGGTGCAGTTCAAGCGCACCGACGCTCCGACCACCTGCTGGCAGGCCAAGTACAGCACCCCGATCAAGAACCTGCCCGAGCAGTTCAAGGCCAAGGCCGACTGAGGAGGAAGCTCAGGTAGTCAGTTTCGTTCTTTTCTTCGTTTCTTCATCGTCTTGCCGGAGCGACCGGGATTCACTCCCGGTCGCGACGCCCATCGCGCGCCTCCCGGCGCGCGCGGGCGAAATTCAAAGGAGTCCATCGTGCAGACCGCCACCCGTTTTGCTCTCGCCTCGGCGCTGATCCTCGCCACCCTCGCGACGTCCGCCGGGGCGACCGTCGTCACGCTGCAGCCCTCCAGCCAGGACGCCTTCATCCAACAGGACAAGCCGAACCGCATCGCCGGTTCCGGCGTCAACAACACGCGCATCCGCGTGATGTCGTCGACGCCGAGCCCGCGCATCCGCCGCGGGCTCATCCAGTTCGATCTCTCGGCGATCCCGGCCTCGGCGACGATCAGCTCCGCGATCCTCGAGATCTACGAGGCCAACAACCCCGGCGTCACCCGCACGCACGGCCTGCACCGCATCCTGGCGCCGTGGCTGCAGAGCGCGGTGAAGTGGAACAACCAGCCGGCGTCGACGGCGAGCCCGACCGATACGGCGGCGGTGGGTACGGTGCGCGGCTTCAAGAGCTTCACCGTCACCAATGACGTGCAGCAGGCGGTGAACGTCTGCACCGCCGACCACGGTTGGATGGTGAAGGACCAGGCCGAGACCACCGGCAACATCGAGGTCAACTACATCGCGCGCGAGGAGGACCACATTCCGGACCTCCCCAACCGTCCGCTCTTGACGGTCACCTTCACCGCGCCGCCGTGCTCGACCAACGCCGACTGCGCCGACTCGAACCCGTGCAGCACCAACGAGCGCTGCGTCGCCGGTTCCTGCGTCGTCGACCCGGTCAACTGCGACGACGGCGATCCGTGCACCGACGACATCTGCGACTGCCTGCAGGGCTGCCTGAATCCGCCCATCTGCAACGACGGCTTCTCGTGCACCACCGACACCTGCGACCCCAATACGCTGGCGTGTACCTTCACCCCGAACGACTCGGCCTGTAATCAGGAGTGCAGCACCGGGACGTGCGTCGCCGACGAGGACGCCACCAATCTCGACCCGGTGACCGGCTGCCTGCCGACGCCGAAGCCGCAGGGCACCGCGTGCTCGGCCGACGGCAACCCCTGCACCGACGACGTCTGCGACGGCAACGGCGCCTGCGGCCTCGACAACAACGCGCCGTGCGACGACGGCAGCGTCTGCACGTCGAACGATCAGTGCAGCGGCGGCACGTGCGGCGGCACCGCCGTCGTCTGCACCGAGCTCGACCAGTGCCATAATGCCGGCGTCTGCGACCCGATGGGCGGCGGCTGCTCGAATCCGCCGAAGGCGAACGGCGCCGGCTGCGACGACGGCAACGCCTGCACGCAGACCGACGCGTGCGACGGCGCGGGCACCTGCGTCGGCGGCAGCAGCGTCGTCTGCACGGCGCTCGATCAATGCCACGACGCCGGCCTCTGCGACTCGCAGACGGGGCTGTGCTCGAATCCCCCCTCGTCGAGCTCGACGCCGTGCAACGACGGCGACGCGTGCACGCAGACCGACACCTGCGATGGCGCCGGCGCGTGCGTCGGCGGCAATCCGGTGATCTGCACGCCCAGCGACGACTGCCACGTCGCCGGCACGTGCGACACGGGGACGGGGCTGTGCTCGAATCCCGCCGCGGGCGACGGCACGACCTGCGACGACGGCAACACCTGCACGCTCTCGGACACCTGCAGCGGCGGTGCGTGCATCGGCAACCCGATGACCTGCGGCGACGGCATCGTGCAGCCGTCGTGCAACGAGGAGTGCGACGACTCCACCCCCGGGGCCAACTGCACCGCGCAGTGCCGGTTCATCTGCGGGCCGACTCCGGACGCGGGATGCCGGCAGCCGGCGGTTGCGAACAAAGCGGTTCTCGTGCTCAAGGATAAGTCTCCGGACAAGAAGGACGCCCTCCTGTGGAAGTACGTCAAAGGTGCCGCGACCGCGCTCGGCGATTTCGGCGATCCGCTCAACACGACCGGCTACACGCTCTGCGTGTACGACGCGTCGGTGAATCCGCAGCCGCTGATCCTCGCGATGGCGCCTCCGGGCGGCACCTGTGCCGGCAAGCCGTGCTGGAAGACGATCAAGAACGGCTACAAGTACAAGGACAAGGAGCTCACGCCGGACGGCCTGCAGTTCATCCTCGAGAAAGCCGGGGTGGCGACGAAGACCAAGCTCATCGTCAAAGGCAAGGGCGCCAATCTCGGCATGACCACCTTGCCGCTCACGACGCCGGTGACGGTGCAGCTCAAGCGCACCGACACACCGACCACGTGCTGGCAGGCCACCTACAGCACCCCCATCAAGAACCTGCCCGAGCAGTTCAAGGCAAAGGCCGACTGACCCCACGGAGCGCGATGCGAACCCATGGCCCTCGAATCCTCCTGACCCTGCTCGTCGTCGCCGCAGGCGCCTCGCGCGCCGCGGCGGCGACGATCAATATCCAGCCGTCCAGCCAAGACGCCTACATCCAGCAGGACAAGCCGAACCGCACCGCTGGGAGTGGCGTCACCAATACGCGCATCCGGGTCATGTCCTCGACGCCGAATCCGCGCATCCGGCGCGGGCTCGTGCAGTTCGATCTCTCGGGGATCCCCCAGTTCTCGACGGTCAGCTCCGCGGTGCTGTCACTCTACGAGGCGAACAACCCCGGCGTCGCGCGTAGCCACGGCGTACACCGGATCAACGACTCGTGGCTGCAGAGCACGGTCAAATGGAATACGCAGCCGTCGGTGCAAGCGGTCGCGACGGCGGTTGCGGCGGTCGGTACCAGCACTGGGTTCAGGGCGTTCACCGTGACCAGTGACGTGCAGGCATGGATCAACGATCCTACCGTGAGCCACGGCTGGATGGTGAAGGACACCGCCGAGACGACCGGCAACAACGAGATCGCCGACATTTCGAAGGAAGAGGACCACATTCCCGATCTGCCGAATCGGCCGATGCTGACGGTCACGTTCGTCGCGCCGCCGTGCACCGTGAACGCCGACTGCGCCGACGAGAACCTGTGCACGATGAACGAGCGTTGCGTCGCCGGCCATTGCGCGGTCGATTCGGTCAACTGCGACGACGGCAACGCCTGCACCGACGACATCTGCGATCCGCAGCAGGGCTGCCTGCACCCGATCGGTGAGTGCAACGACGGCTTCGACTGCACGGTCGACAGCTGCGATCCGCTCGGCGGCTGCATCAACACGCCGGTCGACGCGTTTTGCACCATGGGCGGCTGCCAGGTGAGCACCTGCGTCGCCGATCCGGACAACCCAAGCGTCAACCCGGTCACCGGCTGCATCGCGACGCTGGTGCAGCCCGACGGCACGACCTGCGCGAGCGACGGCCTCGAGTGTACGTCCGACACGTGCAGCGCGGGCGCCTGCACGCATTCCAACCTCGGGGCGGGCACGCCGTGCACCGCGGACGGCAATCCCTGCACCGACGACGTCTGCGACGGCTCCGGCGCGTGCGGCGTCGACAACGACGATCCGTGCAACGACGGCGACCTGTGCACGCAGACCGATCAATGCGCCGGAGGCAGCTGCGTCGGCAGCAATCCGGTGATCTGCTCGGCCCTCGGTGAATGCTACGACGTCGGCACCTGCAACCCCGGCACGGGTGTCTGCGCCAATCCCCCGAAGCCGCTCGGCACCTCGTGCACGGTCGACGCCAACCCCTGCACCGACGACGTCTGCGACGGCAGCGGCGTCTGCGGCGTTGCCAACAGCGCCCCCTGTGACGACGGCAACCTCTGCACGCAGACCGATCAATGCTCGGGCGGGACGTGCGTGGGCTCGAATCCCGTCGTCTGTCCGGCCCCCGATCAATGCCACCTCCCGGGGACGTGCGATTCGGGCACGGGCGTCTGCTCGAACCCCACCAAGCCGAGCGGGACGTCGTGCGACGACGGCAACGGCTGTACGCTCGCGGACCAGTGCGTCGGCGGCGCGTGCGTCGGCAACCCGATGACGTGCGGTAACGGAACCGTCGAGGCGTCGTGCGGCGAGCAGTGCGACGATCCGAGCCCGGGCGCGAACTGCACGGCGCAGTGCCAGTTCATCTGCGGTCCGACGCCGCAGAGCGGCTGCCGCGCGCCAGCGGCGACGAAGAGCCTGGTCGTCGTCAAGAACAAGACGCCCGACAAGAAGGACACGCTGGTGTGGAAGTGGACGAAGGGCGAGGCGACGCTCCTCTCCGACTTCGGCGATCCGCTCAACACGTCGGCGTTCGCGCTCTGTCTCTACGACACGACCGGGGGCGCGCAGCCGCGTCTGCTGGCGCAGATTCCGGCCGGCGGCCTGTGCGGCGGCAAGCCGTGTTGGACGCAGACGAAGAAGGGCTTCAAGTACAAGAACAAGGCGCTCACTCCCGACGGCATCCTGAGCGTCGTCCTGCTGCCGGGGGAGACGGGCAAGGCGAAGATCATCGTGAAGGGCAAGGGCGAGCTGCTCGGCCCGCCGCCGCTGCCCGAGACGCTGCCCGTGACCGTGCAGCTGAAGCGCGTCGACGCGCTCGGGCAGTGCTGGGGCGCCGCGTTCGCGACGCCGCTCACGAACGACGCGGAGCAGCTGAAGGCGCGCAGCAACTGAGCTGCGGGCGAGGCAGCGCCGCGGCGCTACTTGCGTGCGAGCGCCGGCTTCTCGACGCAGTGCCATGAGGCCGCCGCGAGCACGAACGCCAACGGCAAGCTGACGAGGAGGAGGGGCCAGGGCCCCAACTCCGGTAGTCGCCACGCGACCAGCTGCTGGATCGGGAACCCGTACAGGTAGAGGCCGTACGAATAGTCACCGACGCCAGTCAGCGGCCCCATACGCGGCACGAACGCGAACCAGAGGCAGAAGTACACGATCGTCGCTGCGAACACGGGCGGGTAGGCGGCGGTCGAGCGGGTCGCGACGCACAGCATGATCAGCATGGCGAGCAGCGCGCCGCTCACCACCACGCGGTCGCGAAACATCCAGCATCCCGCACCGGCGGCGAAATACGTCGCGAACCCCTCGTAGGCCTCCAACGAGACGAGGTGGATGCGATCTCGTGCCATCGTGCCGAGTACGAGCAGCACGGCCAGGGTGCACGCGAACCGCGTCTTCGAGCGCAGGATGCCGAGGACGCCGAGGAGCGCGACGTACCCGTACATCTGCAGCTCGGCTGGCAGGGTCCAGAGTGACCCGTTTACGATCCGCGCATGGCGATTGGTCGCGAAAACGCCGGGAAGGTGCGGCCGCACCCTCGCCAGCGAGGCGTTGCCGACGATGAACTGGTAGAGCCGTGGCGCGACGAAGTAGGCGCGCAGCGGCAGGGTCGTGACCGCCGCGCCGAGGAGCGCGCAGAAGACGACGCAGACGACCAGCGCAGGGTAGATTCTCAGCGCCCTCGCCCGGACGAAGCTGCGCACGGATGCGCGCCGGACATAGCTCATCGTGATCAACAGTCCGCTGATGAAGAAGAAGGCGTCGACAGCCACCGTTCCGGCGAACACCGTCCACGTCCGGGACACCCACTCGACGACGTCCGCGCTGTTCCCGAGCGGCCAGCAGTGAGCGTAGATCACCAGGGTCGCGGCCAGGAGGCGGAGCTGCACGAAGTTGTCGTTGCCGGCGGCCAGGCAGTCGGCGACGGTGGGGGGATGCCACCCGCGCACCCGGAAGCGGGCGTCGTCGGCGCGGTGGCGCACCCTCTTCGACTCTCGGAATACGGCGAGCGCGGTATCCGCCACGGCGTCTCGACGCGTGAGCGTGGTGCGATCTTACGTCGCACCTTGATCTCGCGCGTCGGCGATGCGATGTGCAGGGCTCCGGGATGTGCGACGGCACTCGATGCTGAGGTTCGGAGGCGGACGGTCCGCCGATCGCGTACGCGGCGTGCCTCGTCTCGCGAGATTCTGCGCTGCGGTGGTCATCGTGGTCAGTTGCGCTGCCGCGTGCCGTCGGGTGCATCGGCACGCGTTTCCGACGTTCGTCGACGTCACGGCGCAGGCGGGGATCACGCGCAACTCGCCCACCTATGATGCCGCCATCGGTGATTTCGACGGAGACGGGCATCCCGATGTCTACGTCGGCAACCACGGGGCCGGTGCGGTCTTGCTGCGCAATCTCGGCGATGGACGCTTTGCCGACGTGCTGTCCGGCTCGGGCATCGAGCCGGGGGGCGATCAGCATGGCAGCGCATGGACCGACATCGACAATGACGGACGACTCGATCTCGTGGTCGCGCTCGGCGCCGGACGCGGCCTCGGGACCAAGCAGAATCACCTCTACCACAACCTCGGCGGCGGCCGCTTCGAAGACGTCGCGGCCTCGGCAGGAACGGGCGATCTGCGTGGACGGTCGCGCTCCGTCGCGTCGTTCGACTTCGACGGTGACGGGTGGCTCGACATCGTCAACGCGAACATGGGATCGCCGAGTCGACTTTTTCTGAATCGCCACGACGGTACGTTCGAGGACGTATCGGAGCGGGCGGGCCTCGCGGCGCTGCCCGCGACGCGTGTCGCCTGGGCTGATTTCGACGGCGACGGGCGCCCGGATCTCCTTCTCAGCGGCACTCCGCAAGGCCTTCGGCTGCTGCACAACGACGATGGACGACGCTTCGTGGACGTGACCGATAGCAGCGGGCTCGGCTCGCGCTCTGGCTGGCTCGCCGGGATGACCATCGGCGACTACGACAACGACGGCATCCTGGACGTGTACGTGACGATCGGGACGGAGTTCAGCGACGTCGTCCATGACGAGCAGGACGACCGTGTGACGTTTGCCTTCTTCGCACGCGACGTGCCGTCCGGGATCGACTTCGAGACCCCCGCCGCCGGCGCCGACGTCGATGCCGAGCTCTATGAGAATGGCGCGCCGGTTGCGCCGGATCGGGTGCGGTGCGGCACGGGTCCGCAGCCGACGGCGAGCCGGTTCACGTGCCATTCCGCCGAGGCGGGGGCTGCCGCCAAGCCGGCGACGCCGCTCGGGTTCGCGCTCTGGCGCGAGGTCGACGCCGTCCGTCGTTGCGCCGACTGCCCACCCGTCGACGTGTGGCACCTGCGATGGATCGGCAGCGGCGATCACCACCTGACCGGTGTTCTCCGCGGCGCACGTCACGCGACGGCCATCGGCTTCCAGGGGGAGCTGCATCGCGGGGGGGAGCTCTTCCACGGCCTGTCCGGCGGGCACTTCGAGCACGTGCGCGGGCCCGAGCATCAGGACGCCAATGGGCAAGCCGCGCAATGGGCCGACATCGACGGCGACGGTTGGCTCGACCTGTACGTGGTCGACAGCGGGGTCGACGGCGCGGGCGGTCGCAACGTCGTGTGCATGGGCGACGGGCGGGGAGGTTTCCTGCCGTGCCAGCGGGATACGACGCTCAGCCCTTCGAGCGGCGGCGGCCGGGGCTCGGGCGCCCACTTCTTCGACTTCGACGGGGACGGGCGGCTCGACCTGTTTCTCACCAACGGCTGGGGTGCGCCGCCGTTCGACCGCGGGCCGTACTACCTGCTGCGAAACGTCGGGCCCGCGACGCACTGGATGGCCTTCGATCTCGAGGGAACGCGCTCGAATCGCCTCGGCCTCGGGGCGCGCATCACCGTCGAGGCGTGCGGAGTTCGTCAGACCCGGTTTCACAACGGCGGGGCCGACTACTTCTCGCAGTCGATGGTGCGCCCGCAGATCGGCATGGGCCGCTGCGCCGGCCCGGCAACGGTCCGCGTGCGATGGCCTTCGGGCAGCGTGACCGAGCGCCACGACGTGCCGCTCGACGGCATCGTCCACGTCACGGAGGGGCCGTGACGGACGCGTCCCGCCGTTCGGCGCCTGCGTGGGCGGTGACGGCGCTCCTCTCGGTGACGCTGCTGGCGGGATGCAACTCGGGGGGCTCGTCCTCGCAGTCTTCCGCAAAGGCGCCGGAGCCTCCACCGGTGCTCGAGGCGCCGTCGCCGGGACATGCGCACGACCTGGACATGCAGCTGCACTGGCGCGCCGCCGCGGTTCGGCAGGTCCTGCCGCCGCTCGATCAGCCGTCGGCATATCGCCAGCAGCCCGAGCTCGTCGCCCTCGACGGCGAGGCGCACCGGGGCCTGTTGCTCCTTCCGTCGCTCAACGGCGCGGCGAGCGTCGCGACCTTTCGCGTGCACATCCCGGCGACCGCCGACTGCGAGCTCGTGACCTGGGCGGCGATCGATCCGACGGCGCAGGATCCGACGGACGGCGTCGATTTCGGCGTCGAGGTCGGCGAATCGGAGCCTCGTGCGGAGGCGATGCACTTCGAGCGTCTCCCGCCGGGGAAGAGCGGCGCGTGGCACCGGGTGCGCGTGGACCTCGCGCCGTACCGCGGACGAGTCGTGTGGATCGTCCTCGCCACGCGCGACGCGCGTGACCGTCGGGGCGACCGCCTGATCTGGGGCGACCCGCGCATCCGTCTCAAGTCCAGCCCGGATGCTCCGTTGGTCGTCGATCTGGGCGAGGTGGATGCTATGGCCATTCGCCCGTCGTCCACGCCGTGGTCGGAGATGAACGTGTTCAAGGCGTACTACCTGTTCAAGGACGAGGACGCCGCCAGCACGTTCCCCGCGTCGATCCCGGCGGCCCGGCCATGGGTGCGGTCCCTGCGGTTGTTCTCGTCGCTCGGCGGCAACTCCGGCCCGACGCTCGCGCGCGACTACGAGGCGCAGATGGGGAAGAATCCGAGCGCCGACTCGCGCCGCGAGCGGACGTGGGCGGAGGCGTACGAGTTCTTCCACGACGGGCCGGAGTGGGCCCCGACTGCGGTGCGCGAGCGGTTCGACTGGGCGCCGTACGATCGCATGCTCGACCGGGCGGCGGCGACAGGCTTGCCGCTGCACATCCACATGGCGGGCGCGCCGGAGCTCTTTACCGGCGGCCGCGGCTGGTATCCAAGCTATCACTACAACGAGCTGCCGATCGTCGACGAAGGCGGATGGAAAGCGTACGTCGACGCGGTGTTCGCCCATCTCGCCGCCCGGCCGTGGTTTCGCGACGCGCACTTCTCCTTCTTCAGCGAGCCGAACTGCATGTGGGTGGAGTACGACGGGTCGTCACGGCACTTCGGATACCAAGGCGATGCGCAGCAGTACGCGCGGCAGTATCTCTGGACTTGGCAGGCGATGCGGCCCTACGTGCGTCCGGAGCAGCTGCATCTCGGGCCATGGGTCGTGGAGCCGGACCATGGCAATCCCGTCATCGACAACCTGCCGACCTTCCTCGACGCGCTCCGCGCCGAGTTCGAGCGCGCGGGGGAGCCGCTCCCGCCCTGGTCGGGGTTCGCATTCAACCTCTATGAGACGCCGCAGCTCGCGCTCGACGGTTTCGCCGAGTACAAGCTCGCCTACGTCCGACAGTTGGTGGCGCACACGTTCCCCGACCGCGAGCTGCCGATCCGACTGGACGAGATCGGCATCCATCCGCTGCTCGGCATGGAGTTCGAGCACGATACCTCCGTGCCGCTGGTCTCCACCCGCTGGGCCCGCGCCTGGCAGGCCGAGATGCTGGCGCTGCTGGTCGATGAGGGGATCGCCCAGGCCGGGCCGTGGTTCGTCGCGACGGAATCGCCGGCGTATTTCGCGTACCTGGCGGCGACTCACGTCGCCGGGACGCTCGACGTCGCGCGATCGGGCGAGCACGTGTTGACGTTGCGCGACGCCGATCGCCCGCGCCCTGCGCGCGTCGCGGTCGAACTGGCATCGAACAGCGCCGAGCGCGTCGGGATACTGCGGTCCGCCGACGGATCGGACGACAGCCTCAGGGTCGCGCTCTGGCAGTTTCCGCGCTTCCCGGAAACCGACGCGCGGCTCGTGCAGACGCCGCCGCGACCGGTCACCGTACGTCTACCGCGGGCACCGCACGGTTGGCGCGTGACGGTGACCGCTCCCCGGGGCGCATTGCTTCCGCAGGCCGGCGCGGCCGAGACGTTCACGGTCGCCACCGCCGGGGGTGACGCGTCGGTGGATCGGGTCGAGATGACCGTGACCGATCAGCTCACGCTCGACCTCGAGCCTGCTGGCGTTATGATGATCGATGCGCGCCGGATGCCCTGAGGCGAGCTCCGCGACGCGGCGACGCCGTTCAGGACGGCGGCGTCCAGCCAGCGTATCCGATCCGCTCGATTGCATGAGGCGGGAGCGGAGACAGCGGGCGGCGCCGTGGCCGGGCGACGACCAGCGTTTGATGCGACGGGATGATGCCCCGCCGGGTCAGCTCTTGCTCCAGGAGGATGATGAGACGTGCCACCGTTTGATCCTTCGGGTCGGAGAAGTCCCAGTTGCGAAGGATGCGACTGAAGAACGGACGCAGGATGGCGCCTCCGTAGTCGCGCCGATCGACGACGTCGAAGTATTGATGGGTCAGAGGGAGTATGCGAGAGGCATGCACGCCTTCCGTCGGATCGTAGGCGAGCATCCAATCGAGCGGCGCGGCTTCGACGTGCTCGCGCGGCGCGCCGCTCTCGAAGTCACGACGGTAGGAGTCGGCGAGACATGCGTTCAGACGATCGAGCAGCGCGATCAGCTCGGGCGGGTGCTGATGGTGATCGGGGCCTACGTACTCGTCGTAGATGAGGAGCCCTGTGGGCTTGAGGACGCGATGCATGAGCTCGAACATGCGCTCGATCTCGATGAAATGATGGATTGCGGCCTCCACCAGCACGACGTCGATCCCCGCGGTCGGCAGCGCGTCCGTGAGCGGGTTACTGCAGCGCAGCTCGATGGCGCCTCCCCATTGGGTTGCATCGAGCCGCCGCCGCGCCGCGGTGATCGCCTCGGACGACATGTCGTAGGCGATGACGCGCTCCGCAAACCCGTGGCTGAGCAGGTGCTCCTCGTGGGTTGCCGTGCCGCACCCGAGCGACAGGACGAGCCCCGCGCGGGGCGTAAAATATTGCGTGCAGATCGCGTCCAGCCAGAAGCGGTCGATGCTACCCGTCAGCGGCTCCGAGATCGCGTGACCGTAGATGAACGGATGGCGCGTATAGTCCAGGGGATCACAATCGGCGTGCTCGAGCTGCCCCGCGGCGTCGGTCTTGCTGTAGCGCTCGTTCCACACCTGGTTGGCGAACTCCTGGTTCGGTGTGGGTTGCACCGCTGCGCGCACCGCCATGGCGGCGCGCGGCGCCTGCTTCGCGAGCCGACGGAACAGCGGTCGCAGCGCGCGCATGGACGAGGACATAGCCCTCTGGAGCGCATGGTGTCCAGGCGGGTGAGCGCGGCGTGATCATGATCGTCCGCTCACCAGTCCGACGATGGGCGCGGCTCGTCGCATACGTCTTGCTGCTCGGGTGCGCGGCGTGTCACAGGGGCGGGCCTCGGGCGGGCGGCGGCGACGTCGTGCTCATCGTCATCGACACTTTGCGTGCCGACCACCTGTCCTTGTACGGCTATGGCCGGCCGACCTCGCCGGCGCTGGAGTCGTTCGCCCGCGACGCCGTCGTGTACGAGCACGCCATCTCTCCGGGCACCTGGACGGTTCCGGCCCATGCCGCGCTCTTCACCGGTCGATGGCCGGCGTCCAGCGGCGCCGAGCGGGTGCCTGGGGGTCACAATCTCGCGTTGCCGATCAATCCCGAGCTGCCGACCCTGGCGGGTATCCTCGCCGAGCGCGGGTTCCATACCGCAGCGTTCGTCGCCAATTCGACGTACGTGGCCCGTGTCCTCGGATTCGCGCGCGGCTTCGCCGAGTTCTTCGATAACAAGCTGGGCGGTGCCGACCACGTGCGGACGACGTTCGACGATTGGCTGCGAGGCCGTCATGACCGCGTGTTCGTGTTCATGAACATCCTCGACCCGCACGAGCCGTACGATCCCCCGTCGCCATACAAGACGTTGTTCCCCGGGCGCGACCCTCGGTGGGGCACCGTCTTCACGAACTTGGTGAATGCCGGGACGCCGATCGTTCCCGAGATGCAGGCGCATTTCGTGTCGCAATACGACGGCGAGGTGGCATACACCGACCACGTCCTGGGCGCGATCTTCGACGACCTCAAGCGAGCGGGCCGCTACGACGCCTCGCTCGTGATCGTGACCTCCGACCACGGCGAGCTGCTCGGCGAGCATGGCCTGGCCGGCCACGGCTTGGCGCCGTACGAGGAGCTGCTGCACGTTCCCCTGCTGGTGAAGTACCCCGGGAGCTCGCGGCGCGGCGAGCGCGTCGCGCGCCGCGTCTCGACGCTCTCCGTGTTCGCGACCATCTTGGACAGCGTCGGTGCGCCGCTTCCTCCGGCGACGGATTCGCGCCCGCTCGACGAGGAGCAGCCGGTCTGGGCCGAGGACGTGGACTCCCTCGGGCGTCGAGTTCGGATAGGGTACGAGGAGTCGTCGAAGCTCGTCGTCTTCTCCACACCCGCCGGTACGGAAACCGAGCTGTACGATCTCGCGAGCGATCCGACAGAGACGCGGCCGGTCCGTGACGGTACGCAAGCGCCGCGCCTGCGCGCCGCGCTTGCGGCATTCGAGCAGACGGAGCGCCCGCTCAATCGCGCGACGGCGCCGATCATCGATCCCGAGCGGGAGGCGAGACTGAGGGAGCTCGGCTACATCCAGTAGTCAGCCCTGCGCCGGCGGCGCTCAGGCGCCGCTGCGCAGCAGCGTACGAGCGCGTCGCCATCGCCCCCGAACGTGGATGCGGAGCGTCGCCGCGACGAGCAGGACGCTCGCCACGCATGTGAGGGCGGCTCGTCCGAGAGCCCAACGCACGAGGCCGCCGACACTGCGCTGGCCGCTGATGTGCAACGCCAACGTCGTCAGTCGCGTGACGTGAACCGGGAAGAAGTCGAGGTTGTCGTTGAACGCGAGGATCGACCGCGTCCGGAGGAGATAGGGGAGAAGACGAAGGTAGTCGCTCCCCGTGTGGCTCATCAGGACGGCGACTGTGTCGAAACGGCGACGACGGAGTGCACGAACGACGTCGAGGCGATCCTCCCAGCGCACCACGATCATCTCGCCGAAGTCGTGCCCGGCCATGGCGTCCCGATGGTCCTCGCGCAGCACGACCGTGATTTCGTCCTTCGGAACCATCGTGTGGAGTCGCTCGCCGACCCGCAATGCCAGGTCGACCGGTCCGGATTGCACGAGCAGGACGGAGCGCATCCGATCAGGTCGAAACGGACGGACGAAGGTCAGGATGTTCGCCATCTCCTCAGGCTCCTCTCCGCCGAGGCGCGAGGGCGGTACGGTAGGCGGCGAGCAGTCGGGCTGCGATGCCGTCCCAATCGTAGTGCGCGACGACGAACGCGCGTGCCGCCTGCGCCAAACGCATCGCCAGCTCCGGCTCGCGCATCAGGCGAGCGATCGCCGCGGCCATGTCGTCCGGTGTATCGGCGAGCAGGATCTCCCGCTCGTGGACGGCACCGAGGCCCTCGGCGCCGATCGTCGTCGACACCACAGGGCAGCCGCTCGCCATCGCCTCGAGGATCTTGAGCCGCGTTCCCGATCCCTGCAGCACGGGCGCGACGAAGACCGCGGCGGTACGGTAGCACGGGCCGATCTCGTCGACCTGGCCGGTGACCTCGACGCCGGGCAGGTCGCCGAGTCG
>Ga0157379_10002170_pt1 | contig 16310 bp, 13 predicted proteins | sample S25metaG_FD_121802 | JGI IMG/M metagenome (GOLD analysis project Ga0157379, IMG submission 121802) | Switchgrass rhizosphere microbial communities from Kellogg Biological Station, Michigan, USA - S2-5 metaG | ecosystem: Host-associated > Plants > Roots > Rhizosphere > Soil | place: USA... | reverse complement strand
TCCGCGACCGCGCCATGCTGCATCTGCTCTACGCCTCCGGCCTTCGCGTCTCGGAACTCTGCGCCGTGGAAGTGATGGACGTCGAGTTGAATCTCGGCGTCATCCGCGTCATGGGTAAAGGCAACAAACAGCGCCTCGTGCCAATGGGCGCCGAAGCGATCCGCGCGATTGAGAACTATCTGCGAGAGGCCCGCCCCCAGATCCTCGCCGGACGCGCCAGCAAGTTCTTGTTCGTAACCTCGCGCGGCGATCGCCTCACGCGCCAGGCATTTTGGAAATTATTAGGTGAGCGAGGCAAACGCGCCGGTATCTTCCGCGGACTCACTCCGCACGTCCTGCGCCATAGTTTCGCAACGCATTTGATCGAGGGCGGCGCCGATTTGCGCAGCGTCCAAACCATGCTCGGCCACGCGGATATTTCGACCACTCAAATCTACACACACGTAGCCCGGACCCGGCTGCGCAAGACGGTCGACGAGCATCATCCGCGGGCATGAGAGTCAGAAGTCGCAGTACGCAGGAGTAAGGACCAAAACATGAGTGACTACAAGTTCATGCTGGAAAGCCACCTGACGGCGGAGCAGAGCCGCGCGTTAGCCGTCGTGCAGCGTCACGCTGCCGCCGCGGGGTTGAGCCTTTTTTTAACGGGCGGCGCCATGCGCGACATGCTCGGCGGCTTCCCCATACGCGATCTCGATTTCACGGTCGAAGCCAATCCTCTCAAGCTCGCCCGTGCGATCGACAAGTCTAACGACGCAAAAGTCATCGCCGAAGACGACAATCGGAAATCTGCAGAGCTCCTCTTCGCCTCCGGAGTCACCTGCAGCATCAGCATGTCGCGCACCGAGAAGTTCAGTAAATCCGGCGCGACTCCGAAAGTCACTCCCGCGTCCATTCACGACGACCTGCGCGGTCGTGACTTCACCATCAACTCCATCGGACTCTCGTTGAACAAGGCGTCCCACGGACTCCTCCTCGACCCCACCAACGGCTCCGCGGACCTCGAGCGCCGCGAACTCCGCGCCGTCTCGAACTACACGCTTTACGACGATCCAGGCCGCATCCTGCGCATGTTCCGCCTCAAGGCGCGCATGAATCTGACAATTGGCGAACGCACGCTTGCTCAATACGCCAACGTGCGCGAAGCCGAACTCGAGACGAAGATCCCCTCGGAAGTGATCCATCACGAGCTCGAGCAAATCGGCACTGAGATGAACTGCGGCGAAGTCCTCGAGGCTTTGGAAAAAGAGGGACTCCTGAAGTTGTTCTCTCCCGCCCTCACCGGCGCGAAGCTCAACCTCGCCGGATTCTCGAAGCTCCAAAAGGCCCGCCAAATCGTACCTTTTGGAATGGGTTTCCGTGCCGATTACTACCGTTTGTTTCTGTTCTTCCTCATGGAAAAGCTCTCGCCCAAGGACAAGGCGAGCCTCATCAAGAACTGCCAGTTGTCGAAGAACGACATCAACAACGCCGCCAAGCTCGCGCCCAGCGCCAAGAAATTCGAGAAGGCGTTAAAGGCTCCCAAGCTGAAGCGCCCCTCGCTCGTCTACACGACGCTCAGCCAGGCAATCGGCGAAGAAGTCCTATTCGTACTCGCTCGCAGCACCGAACGCCTCGTGCTCGACCGCATCAAGAATTACTTCCAGAAGTACCTGTTAATGGCTCAGGAAGTGACGGACGCCGAAGTGATCGCGGCGGACGAGAAACTGGAAATCGGCACGCCCAAGTTCACCAAGGCCAAGGCCGCCATGATTTCGAAGCGCCTCGACGCAAGGCCCAAGAAGCCCACTCCGGAAGAGGAGCTTCCGCCCACGCCGTCCGCGCCGCCGATCCTTAGCCGCGCCGGACGTCCACCAGGAGCGCTTAACCGCCAGCCTTCACCCACTCGGGCGCCAATTGCGAAATCTGCTCTCTAGCGGCACGCTGCGCCAATTCATCGCAACGATTGTTGTCGGTGTGATTGGCGTGGCCCTTCGTCCAGACCCACGTCGTGCGATGGCGTGCATTTTGATCGTCGAGCATCTGCCATAAGTCCTGATTGACGACGGGCTTCTTCTCCGCCGTCATCCATCCGCGGCGCTTCCAGTTGTGGATCCACGTCGAGATGCCGTTCTTGACGTAGTTCGAGTCCGTCACGACCTCGACGTCGCAACGCTCCTTCAGCGCTGCCAGGCCCTCGACAGCGGCGGTCAGTTCCATACGATTGTTAGTCGTATGCGCCTCGGCGCCGTACATCTCCTTGCTGTACTCCTTGTATCGAAGCACGTAAGCCCACCCCCCCTTGCCCGGATTCCCCAGGCACGAACCGTCTGTAATCAATTGGACTTTCTTGAGAGGTTTCGCTTCCGTCACGCCGCCGCCATCTCGCGCGCAAAAAACGCGTCCACATTGGCCGTAATCTGTGCGGTAGTTGTGCAGCGATGGATCTCCGTGCGCAACTTCGAGCCATTCTGCACGCCGTGCGTAAAGTACGTGGCGAACTGCTTCATCTTGCCGACCGCATCAGGCAGCTCCTGATCGACCAGCATCGAGTAATACTTGCTCATGATTTCGTAACGGTCCTGTTCGGTTGGCTGGAAGTAGCGGCCCGTAGCCAGGTACTCCGCGATCTGCCGGAAAATCCAGGGGTTCGATGCCGCGGTGCGGCCGATCATCACCGCGTCGCAATTGGTCTCTTCGTGCATGCGCACGGCGTCCTCAGGAGTGAGGATGTCGCCGTTCCCAATTACCGGAATCTTCACGGCGTCCTTGGTCGCCGCGATGCGCGTCCAGTCGGACAGCCCGCTGTAGCCTTGCTCACGCGTGCGCGGATGCAGCGCGATCGCGGACACGCCGTTGTCCTCGGCGAGCTTCGCCATCTGAACAAAAACCAGTTCTTTATCGTTCCACCCCGCGCGGAACTTCATCGTCAATGGAATCGAGATCGCCGCCTTCACGGACTGCAAAATTTTCTCAACGAGCGGCAAATCTCGCAGTAGTCCGGAACCGCCGTTGCACTTCACGACCTTGTTCACGGGGCATCCGAAATTGATGTCGACAGCATCGAAGCCCAACTGCTCGCAGACCTTCGCTGCATCGGCCATGATTTCAGGATCCGATCCGAACAACTGCGCCGAGATCGGATGCTCCTCCGCCTCAAAGACCAAGTAACGAAAGTTCTTCGTCTTCTCGGGATTGCGCGCCTTCAGCATCTTCACGACGCCGTGCGAACTGGTGAACTCCGTCATCATCAAACCGCACCCGCCCTGCGAGCGGATCAAGCGGCGGAAAACCGTATCGGTGACTCCGGCCATAGGCGCCAGAACCGTGGCCGGGGCAACGGAAACTGGGCCAACCCGGTAGCCTGTGGGGAACGAATGCATGCTTAATTCAGTTTAACGCGCGAAACTAAGGTTGATCGTGATGCGTTTATCTATACAGCCGCGCGTGTACGGATTGAGGAGCCTGTTTCATGAACCCCAAAACTCTTCTGGTGGCCGCTACCAGCGCTTTGATCGCAGCCGGATTGACTTACTGGGCCGTATCGCCTCTGCGTAGCGGAACGATTGCTATCTCGCGAGTCGCTGCAACTCCGCCAGCACCTGCAGGTCCGCCCCTGGTGATCTCGCCCGCTGGACCAGAGTCGCCTTCGACTCCTGAGGCACCACGTCCCGCTCCTGAGGTCGCCAAGCCCCTCTCCGTAAAGCCCTCCCCGACTGGGGATCCGATTCCACCAGCACCCGAGCCTGAACCAGTGCCGCCTCCGCAGAAGCCGGTAGAGACTCCTGCAGTCCAGCCGCAGCCTGAGCCTGTCGCCACACCTGCGCCTTCAGCCCCAGCGCCGCCTACACGCGTAGCTCTGAATCCCCCCAAGGAAATCGACCGCGCCGAGCCCGCCATCTACCGTGAACGTGAGAGCCGCGTCCCCAACACCGTCACTATTGCCCAGGGCACACAACTCACCGTGCGGATTGGCGAAACCCTTTCGGTCCAGCACAACCTGACCGGCGATACCTTCTTCGCGACCCTTGATCAACCTCTGGTAGCCGGCGAATTCGTCATCGCGGAAAAAGGCGCGCGTGTGGAAGGCAAGATCATTGAAGTCGACAAAGCCGGACGCATGACCGGAACCTCGCGCATGTCCCTCGCCCTCACGCAAGTGAACTCCTCCGATGGCCAACGCATCCCCCTTCAAACCTCCGTCTATACCAAGGACGGTGCGGATCACAGCCGCAAGAATGACGCAGCTAAGATCGGTGCCGGAGCGGTCATTGGCGCAGTCATCGGAGCAGCCGCCGGCGGAGGCAAAGGCGCCGCAGTCGGCGCAGGAGTCGGCGGAGCGGCAGGTACCGGAGCCGTCCTTCTCTCAGGCGGACGCAACGTCACAATCCCCGTAGAGACCCGGCTGAGCTTCCGTGTTGAGCAACCCGTGACGATCACCGAGCGGGTAGTGCAATAGCAGTCGCAGGAAAGCGCACCTTCAACCAATCCCCGATCGTCTGCAGCACCAGCGGAGCCACGGTCTCCTCGATCGCCGCATATTCCCCAGCCGCGCCAGTCTTCGCTGTCTGCAACATATGATTCACCCGTGGCAGGCTCGCCACGGCGTAGTCTTCGGTCGACAGCGCCGCCTCGATCGCCGGCAGATTCTGCTTGGCTGGAACAAGCGTGTCGAGCGTTCCACCCAACGCTAACACTGGACACTTCAAAGCCTTCAAGAACAGTTTCGGATCGTGGCGCAACAAGGACTGCAACTCCGGAATCATCCACCGCCGGACCTCGCCCTCCATTTGTTGATCGAACCCCGGAGTCGCGGCCAGCTCCGCTTCCGTAAGGCTCGCCTTGAACTCCGCGATGCCCGCGCGCAACCGGGCCTCCAGCTTCATCGGATCCCGCTCCGCCAACACTGCACTGAACAATAAACGCTGCAACTGACTCTGCCGCTCTAACACGTTAGGCGCTGCATTGACCGCCTTCAATCCAGCCTGCCCCTGCTCGTACAATAACTGATCCCCTGGAACGCCCGGCGCCGCTAGCAGAATCACAAACGCCGCACCCGTGCCAGCCATCTGCGCGATGTATCCGCCCTCGGAATGGCCAATGTAACCGATGCGTTTCGGGTCGACCTCCTTGCGCGTCCGCAGGAAGTCAGCAGCCGTCACTGCATCCTGCGCGAGCTCTTCGAATGAGGCCCGCGCGACCGCTCCCGTTGACTTCCCCACTCCTCTATCATCCATCCTGAGCACCGCAAAACCACGCCGCGTCAGATCATCGGCAAGCACCAGAAATAGCTTGTGTCCGAACATCGTCGAGTCGCGATCCTGCGGGCCGGAACCGCTCAATAAAACAGCGGCGGCGAACGGGCCACCCGTCGACGGCCAAGTCAGCGTGCCCGCAATCCGGACTCCCTTGCTCTCGAACGCGACCTCTTCTTCGTTGTACGGATAAGGCTTCGCCGGCATCTGCGGGCGCGCCGGCCCTTCGATCTTCGCGACTTTCCGGAAGACCACAGGCACACCCGCGCCGCCCTGCATCAAGTGTCCGCTGATCTCGCTGCCATCGGCGTTGAGCGTGCCTTCAAAATTCCCAAAGCGCACGACGCCCTCATCGACTCGCAAGTTGCGGATCGGAATCCCGAACGCCCCCTGATCCATCGAGTCGATCGTGCCGCCCCAAGATCCGTCAGGCTCAAGCACCAAGTGCAGCGCCATCCGCATCGACGTAACGCCAATCTGCGCAGTCCCCAAATAATCGCCGCTCTGCAACGTCTGCGCCATCATCGGCAAGCAACACAAAAACAGAAACCGTCTCACCTACTTCAATTCCGGAATGCGCCCGGGCGTATGCGCTACGCCTGCCGCGTCCATCTCCTTATCCAGTTTCTTCAAATCGACTTCCACCAGCGTCTTCAACTTCGCAATCTCGCCCGTGAGTTCCTCGCTCGCTATCTTATAGGACTCTTCATGCGTCCCCGTCGGCGCGCCCATCGACCGTCCCAATTCCCGTCCAATAGTCGAAACCCGCTCGGCGATGGAAGGCGGCTGATTCTCCTGTCTTCGCGCCAGCACCTCATTCCCGCGCAAAGCTCTTAGGATCGCCGTCGCCTTTGCATCAAGCGCCGCCGCTTCGTCGCGCAACTTCAAGTCCGCATTCGATTCCTGGATCGCGCGCTTCGCTGCTCCCGTCCGAGCCTTCGCATTCGTCGCTACATCGATCGTCCCCGACAACGCGCCACGCAACCTGTCGAGCTTTGTCTGGAACTCGACATACGGCCGCGACAACGGAGTCTCCGCCGCCACTTCGAACGCCTGCGGACTTCCCAGTGCCGTCACCACGCCCCTCACGCGCTTCGCCAACGCAACTTGATATTTTCCAGGCAACACGAAATGCCCGCCCGATGGCCCGTCGGAATCGTCGTCATCATCGTCTGATGGTGCACGCGGCGCGCTGATGTTCGGCGATGGAGTCCGCAAGTCCCACGTCACCCGCTGTACGCCTTTCGATGCCGGCCCAGTCAAGCGTCGCACAACATGTCCAGCCGCGTCCGTAATCGTCAACAGGATCGCAGGAGCCTCCTCATCCGCCTCAGCAACCAATTGCTCCTTCGCCGGATAAGCAAGCACAGTCTTCTTCTTTTCCGCTTCTTTCTCCGCATCGATGCGCTGCTGCTTCAGCGTCTTGTAGCCATCCTTCAAGTAATAAGTGAGCGCCACTCCATACGCCGGATTGTCAGCCGAGTAAAAATTCTCCCCCTGGAATCCAACACCACGAACTCCAAATGGCTGCTGCTCGACATACAACAATCCATTGCGAGGCTTGAACAGCGCTGCCTCATTGGACTGATTGGCCGCCAAATCACGCAACGGCGAGTAGTCGTCCAGAATGTAGAACCCTCGCCCAAACGTCGCAATTGCCAGGTCGTTGTCGCGCTTCTGGATCGCAATGTCCCGCACCGAGATCGTCGGCAATCCAGTCTTCAAGCGAGTCCACTTCTTCCCGCCGTCGACCGTGAAGTACAACCCGAACTCCGTCCCCGCAAACAACAGATTCGGATTCACCGGATCCTCCGCAAGCCCGTAAACACTACCCCGCGAAGGTAAATCGCCCGCCACCGAAGTCCACGTCGCGCCCTTATCCGCGCTCTTCAACAAGTACGGTTTGAAGTCCGAATTCTGGTGATTGTCGAGCGCGACATACACGGTGGTCTCCGCAAATTGAGACGGCACAATCCGCCGGACATACACGCCCTGCGGCACGCCAGGAAACGAGTCGATCTTGCGCCACGCCCCGCCGCCGTTGTCGCTCACCTGCACGAGTCCATCATCGGTGCCTACATACAACAACCCTTCTTTGCGGGGCGACTCCGCAAGCGTGCTGATGTTCGAATACAACGCTGTCGACCCATTCTTCGCAATCGCATCCGGCGGCTGGATCTTCCCAAACACCGGCAGTGCATTATGATCGAGCGCCCGCGTCAGATCCGGCGACACCGCCTTCCAAGAATCCCCGCGATTGTCGCTCCGGAACAGCTTGTTCGCTGCGAAATAAATTCGCGTATGCGAATGCGGACTCACCATCAACGGCGAATCCCAATTCCAACGCCACCCCATCTCGCCCTTCGCCTCTTGCGGCTTAATGCCAACATGCTCTCCAGTGCGGCGGTCATAACGCACCAATCCCCCGCCCTGCCATTCCGCATAAATCGTGTTCGGATCCTCAGGATCGACCTTCGAAGTAAAGCCATCGCCAAAGACCGTGATGAACCAATCGGAGCTCAAGATCCCCGCCGTGCTCTTCGTACGCGACGGCCCGCCAACACTCGCGTTGTCCTGCGTCCCGCCATACACGTACGGGAACGGTTTCGAATTGTCGATCGCGACATCGTAGAATTGCGTCACCGGCAAGTTCGAAAAGAATCGCCACAAGCGTCCGCGATCATGCGACTCATAGAGTCCACCATCGCAGCCAACCATGATGAAGTCCGTATCGTCAGGATCGATCCAGATGACGTGCGAATCGACGTGCTTGCGCCGCTCGCCCAGGGGCTTGATCGTCTTGCCCGCATCCTCGGACACGCGCATCAACGTATCGTCGAGATAGATGCGGTCCGGATTCTTCGGGTCCGCGAAGATCTGGTTGTAATACATGGGCAGACCCTCGAACGAATTCTGTTTCGTCCAGGACTCTCCTGAATCGACCGAACGATACACGCCACCCGTCCGTCCCGTAGCCTCGATGCGCGCATAAGCCAGTCCCGCCTGCGCCGGCGAGAACACAAAACCGATGCGCCCCAAGTCATCTCCCGGCAATCCGGACTTGACCTTCCGCCAAGTCGCGCCCGCATCGGTGGACTTATACAGCGCCGACTCCGGCCCTCCATTCACCAGCGTGTAAAAGTGCCTGCGCCGCTGCCACGCAGCCGCCAGCATCACGTCCGGATTCGTCGGATCGATGGCAACATCCGTCACGCCGGTGTCTTCGCTGATCTTCAAAACCTGCTTCCAGGTCTTCCCGCCGTCGTTGGTCTTATACAAGCCGCGCTCGCCACCCGGACCCCACAACGGCCCCTGCGCCGCAACAAAAACGACATTCGAATCCCGCGGATCAATCGCGATCCGTCCGATGTGCTCCGAAGTCTTCAGTCCAACGTTCTTCCAGGACTTCCCACCATCATCGGACCGATACACGCCGTCCCCATACCCAACCGACCTCTGCGAATTATTCTCGCCCGTCCCCACCCAAACCGTATTCGGATTCTTCGGATCGAGCACGACAGTGCCAATCGAATAGGACCCCTCGCCATCAAAGACGGGAGCAAACGAAATCCCCGCGTTAGTCGTCTTCCAAACGCCCCCGGACGCCACTCCGACATAGAACGTCGCGCGAGTCTTCGGATGTACCGCGATAGAAGTAACGCGCCCCGAAGTCATGGCCGGTCCAATGGACCGCAGCTTCAATCCCGCAAGATTGATCGGTTCAGCATCCTGAGCCAGACAAAGAGGAGCGAGAACAACAAGAGAAAGGCAGAAAACACGGGAAATCATGGGCAAAGCCCAGTGTAGCGCGAGTCCTAAAACACGCTGGCCACAGCAACGCTTGAATTCGGCGCAGCCAGCGGTGTCACCGACTCCCGAACATCATAAGAGACTCTGGACAAATATTGTCCCTGCTGTGGCTGCCGATGAACGATCAACGCTTTGCGGTTGACGTCGACCACCCAATATTCTGCAATCCCCGCACGAGCATACAAGGCCGCCTTCGTACTGAGGTCGTAGCGCAGGGTCGTGTCAGACACTTCGACAACAAGGAGAATATCCTGAGGCGCAGGCGCGGTCTGGAAACTACGATATCCGCGGCTGGTGACAACAATGTCAGGCTCGGGATCGCTTGTCGGCCAATCCTTTGCCGCGACACCGATCGCAGATTCTTGCGTGACCCGGTCGTCTCCAAACACAAGACGTAGTAGTGCGGCCATCCCATGTAACGCGTTGACATGCGGTCGATTCCTGCCCATTTTGTCGAATAAATCTCCATCGATCAACTCGAGCCGTTCCACATTCACGATTCCTGAAGCCGCCAGGGCAGCGACTTCATCCCGCGTCCACTTCTTACGTTGCGGCCCGATCGAAGGATCTACGATTGTTTCAATTGGTTCGACGAGAGTTGTTGGCATTAGCAGCCGCCTCTTCTTCAATTGTACCCGCTATCCCGCCCGAGTCCCGTCCGGAACCGGACTCTCCGGCATCGCCAACACCGGCGTCACGCCATCCGCATAGCCGATGTCGAACAGCATCCCTTCCGACACGACCCCTCGCATCTTCCGAGGCTCCAGGTTCAACACGAACAGCGCCTGCTTCCCGACAATCTCAGAAGGATTCGCGCGCTCCGCCTTGATCCCCGCCACGATGGTCCGCGTGTGATCGCCGAACGACACTCGCATCTGCACAAGCTTGTCCGCTCCAGGCACGTCATCAACAGACACAATCGTGCCCACGCGCACATCGATCTTGTTCAAATCATCAATGGAAATAGCAGGTTTTACAGCAGCAGGTACCATCTGAATCAGCGTACCAGCCCGCGAACACTACCAGCGCGGCAACACTCGCCGCCAATTCGGATCAATGCGCGCCCGCATCTCCGCCTCATCATCCCGCTTGCGATACGTCAACTTCCCGTACCGCTCTCGCCCGCGAGCTACCTGATCGTAATCAAGCTCCACGCCCAACCCCGGAATGTCGCCAATATGCACGACCCCATCCACAATCGGAACGCGCCCGCCGACCACGACTTCATCAATCGACGTCTGCCACGGATAGTGCGTATCGCAAGCATGCGTCAAGTGCGGAGAAGCACAAGCCGCATGCGCCATAATCATCATGCTCACGCCCAGATGATTGTTCGAGTGCATCGACAACCCCATCCCCAGCACTTCACACAAATTCGACAACTGCTGCTGCTTGCGGATCCCGCCCCAATAATGCGGATCGGACAGCACGATCTGCACGCCATCCTGCTTCCAAGCCTCCGGCACCGCTGCAAACGAAGTCACCGCCACGTTCGACGCAAACAGCGTATCGACCCCCTCCGCCAACAACCGCCGCCGGACCTCCGCCATCCCGTCAATCCCCTCGCAAGGATCCTCCAGATAGCCGCCGTCCTTCAACTCTTCCTGCAACTCGCGCCCAACACGCACGGAAGTATCAATAGACCAAGCGGAATTTGGATCGATGCGCAACGGGTACGTAGGCCCAAACTCCGCACGCAGAGCGCGTATTGCCGCGATCTCCTCGTCCGGATCGAACACGCCACCCTTCAGCTTGATCTCGCGAAACCCATACTTCGCGACCATCTGCTTGCACTGCCGCACGATCGTTTCAGGAGTCAGACACTCCCCGTACTCATCATCGGCACGCAAATCATCGCCAAGCCCACCAGCTCCCGCATGCTTATAGAACAGGTACGCGGAAAACGGCGCGTCACTCCGCGCCCGCCCGCCGACAACGTCGCACAAAGGCTTTCCAACAGCCTTTCCTATGATGTCCAGGCAAGCAACCTCAACCGCCGCATACGCCCGCACCGGAGCATCCAGCGGATTCTCCCCCGGCACCAAGAACGTCTGCGACCGATCGCCCTGCGCAATCCCCGCCGTCAAATCCTGCCACAACGACGTCAGCGCAAACGGGTCCATCCCCTCAATCCGCGGACGCAACGCCTCGAACGCCGCAAGCTGCTTATCGCCGCCATAAGTCTCACTGATGCCAGTCAGCCCATCGGTAGTCTTCAGCTCGACAATCGTGCGCAGCGCATACGGCGCGTGGAGCCCATACGAACTCCGCAGCGGTCCATCGGCAACCGCGATGGGATGCAACAGAAGTTGGGAGATTTTCAAAGGAAAGGCCTGGAAACTACTTGCGCGCGCCGCGTTGCGGGGACTTCACTTTCGACTGGTGCTTCTTGCGCGACTTGCGCTTCGGCTTGCTGATGATGAACGTGCCGCTGCCGAGATATTCGGCCGAATACAACTTCTCTGTCTTATCGACGTTTGCCAAAGTTTTGTAACTCCTGTTGCTTTGCCTGAGATAGGCTGTGAAACTCTAAGTAGCGTCCCTGGACACCACAGAAACTAAGTGTAGCAAACATGAACCGACTTGCCGTCTTTCTGGCCCTCTTCATCCAACTCCTGCACGCGGCGGATTCCAAGCCGCCGGCGGCGCAGTCCAAACCGCCCGACGACCTCTTCAAGGACATCGACAAAACCATGGCGATCCTCGAACAGATCACCGGCTGGAAGGTGAAACACAAGGTCGCCGCCGAGTGGATCAGTCGCGAAAAACTCCATCAATTCGTTGAGTCGCGTCTCAAGGATGAAGTCAAGCCTGAGGACGTCCGCATCGAGCAACTCACGCTCCGCATGTTCGGCCTCATCCCCGAAAGTTTCGATCTCCGCAAGACCACTGTCGACCTCGTTACCGAACAAGCCGCCGCCTTCTACGATTACAACCGCAAGCGCCTCTTCGTCCTCGACACCGAGGACGATCCCGTTGAACGCCGCGTCACCCTCGCCCACGAACTCGCCCACGCCCTCGCCGACCAGCGTTTTTCACTCAAGAAGTATATGAAGGGCGGAACCAGCAGCGACGACGCCTCCACCGCCCGTCAAGCTGTAGTCGAAGGACAGGCCACCTGGCTCATGTGGGCCTTCCTCGCCCAACGCGAAGGCAAGATCGCCGAAGTCCCCGCCGCCATGGTGGATATGGCCGCCAAAGTCGCCCAAGGCTCGCAAGACCAATTCCCCGTGCTCGCCGGAGCCCCCCTCTACATCCGCGAGTCCATGATGTTCCCCTATACAAAAGGACTCCTGTTCCAGGACGCGGAGTTCAAGAAGAGCGGACAGAAGTCATTCACTGACGTCTTCGAGCACGCACCCAACAGCACGCAGCAAATACTTCACCCGGAAATCTACGAAAAAGGCGATAAGCCGAAGGATGTGGCGCTCGCCGATGTCGCCCAGCCCAAGCAATACCGCACTCTCGCCGAAGGCAGTGTCGGTGAGTTCGACCATCACATCCTGCTCAGCCAATTTGTCGACGAAAGGACGGCCGACGACGTCGCGCCCCTGTGGCGCGGCGGAGCGTTCCGCCTCTATGAAACCAAACAAGGCAAGCAGCCGCTGTTGAATTACGTATCGATGTGGGATTCCGACGAAACCGCCGCCCGCTTCATGAAGCTGTACCGCAAAATTCTCGAAGGCAAGTGGAAGCAGCTCAAAGTCACACGCGAAACAGAAACAGAACTAGCCGGACAGGGTGACTACGGCCCCTTCCGAGTCTGGCGCAGCAAGAACGTCGTATACAGCCTTGAAGGAGGGTTACACTAAAATCGTATGCGCACACTGAGCCTCATTGGCGTCCTAACCGCAACCCTTTCCTTCGGCGCCGAAGTTCCAAGGCAGTCACCCGAATTCGTCATCAACTACCCGAGCGGCGAGAAGCAATTGCTCTCGAAGACGCGCGGCAAAGTTGTATTGGTCGAATTCCTCTACACGACCTGCTCGCATTGCCAGCACGCCGCAGGAGTCCTGTCTAAGTACCAAGCCGACTACGGTCCACGCGGTTTCCAAGCCATTGGAATTGGCTTCAATGAAATGTCGAACATGCTCGTGCCGGATTTCATCCGCGACTTCAAGCCGACATTCCCGGTTGGCTGGGCCAATCGTGAACCTGTCATGGTCTATCTCGGCATGTCCCCTGAAGAGCGCTTCGTCGTCCCGCAGTTGGTTCTAATTGACCGCAAAGGCGTCATCCGCGCACAATCCACGCCGCTGGATAGCGCCGCCATGCAGGACGAGAAATTCATGCGCGCCAAGATCGAGGAACTCCTGACGGGCACCACTCCGCCTCGCCAACCGTCTTCCGCGGTGAAGTCTCCCGCGGCCGCAGCCCCGCGCGCATCGGCAGCCGCAGGGAAGCCGTCCACAACAAAATAGCGAGCACTTAATAAATTCCCGGCTCGCCCGGCGGACGCGTCTTCCACCGCCTATGCAGCCACAGCCACTGTTCCGGATACTCCCGGATCACCTGCTCAATAACCGCATGCACTCGACGAGTGTCCTCCACGACCTCGCCCGTCATCTCAACCAGCGGATAGAACTTCAACACATACCGCGACTCGGCCGCATTCCACAACGCAAATCCCGGAATCACGGCCGCCCCCGTACGCGCCGCTAGCCGCGCAAAAGCCGTCCCCGCGCACGCCGGAGTCCCGAAGAAATCAATGAACGCCCCCTCATCCAAGCCGACGTTCTGATCGATCAGGATCCCAACCGCTTCATTCTTCTTCAAAGCCCGCATGATCTGCCGCGCGGCGTCCTTCTTGGCAATGACACGGTTCCCCCCCAAAGCCCGTCGCGCCTCAACAAACTGATCGATCACGGGATTGTCCAAAGGACGCACGACGATACTCATGGGCTCGGTCATCAAACCATGGGCGTAAGCGCTGAGCTCCCAATTGCCCATATGCGCGGTAGCAAACAACACACCCTTCCCCCGCCGTTTAGCCTCTTGAAAGTGCTCGAGCCCGTCGTAGCGAATGACGGAGGACACATTCGCCGTATTCAACTTAGTCAAGCGAGAAAACACAACCAGCGACCGCGCAATCGAAACAAACACTCCATCGACAACCGCCTCGGCATTATCTAATCGAGCAATGCCGCCAACGTTCCGCATCCCCACACGCCGCAGCTTCGGCACGCACAAATCCAGCACTCGCACATACACCCGCGCGAGCCTCAACGCCAGCCCAAAAGGCAAAACCGCAAGAGTCCACAGGATGAATCGGACCAGCCAATACGCCGCCAAGATCGAAGCCTACACAATCCATCCGCCGCCGACCACCAGGTCACCCTGATACACGACCGCTCCCTGCCCAGGAGTCACCGCCCTCTGCGGCTCATCAAACAGAACCTCCAACCGCGACCCATCCCCCACCGGAGTAATCGTCGCCCCCGCCGCTATATGCCGATTGCGGATCTTCACTTCCCCCCGCAATGGCCCTGCCGGCGCGGCAATTGAAATCCAATTGAACTCCCGGACTTCCATGCGCCCGCGCAGCAACTCATCGCCACGCCCCACCATCACGCGCTGCGTAGCCGGCTCCGTCGAGATCACGTACAACGGCTCCGCCGCCGCCACTCGCAGGCCCTTGCGCTGGCCAACCGTGAAGTGATGCACGCCATCATGCTCCCCCAACACCTGCCCATCCGGAGTCACAATCTCCCCGCGAGTCTTCCCCCGCGGCACGCCCTGCTCCTCAAAATAGGCATCGATGAACGCCGCATAATCGCCATTCGGGACGAAGCAAATCTCCTGGCTATCCGGCTTCTCGGCGACCGGCAGTCCCAAATCGCGAGCCAACTCGCGAACCTGCGGCTTCATCATTCCACCAAGCGGAAACATCGTGCGAGCCAACTGCGACTGCGTCAAACCAAACAGGAAATACGTCTGATCCTTCCCTTGATCGACGCTTCGCCGCATCTCATAACGCCCGGAAACATCGTTAAATACGATCCGCGCATAATGCCCCGTCGCGATCTTCTCCGCCCCCACGCCTTCCGCCATCTCAAGGAACTGATCGAACTTGATCATGTTGTTGCAAAGCGTGCAAGGAATCGGAGTGCGCCCGTTCAAGTAGTCATCTACGAACGGCTTGACGACCTGCTCCTCAAAGCGCTTCTCGAAATTCACAACGTAATAAGGGATGCCCAAGTGCTGCGCGACGTACCGCGCATCGTACACATCATCGATGGAACAGCACCGCCCCGTAGGACCATCGACCGCCAGCGTAGGCAGCCGCCGCTGGTTCCACAACTGCATGGTCAGCCCCACAATCGAGTGCCCCTCGCGATGCAGCAACGCCGCCACCGCGGAGCTATCCACCCCGCCCGACATCGCCACCGCTGTAAGATTCGTTCCCATATATTTCAACCCACCGCCACCGGCGACAATCGACGCAAATGCGCAGCCGACGCGACCACCGCCTCTACTAAGCGATCGACCTGCGCCACATCGTTCTCCCGCCCCAACGAAAAACGCAAGCACGACCGCGCATCATCGCGCGACAATCCAATCGCCGTCAGGACATGCGATGGCTCAACCGCGCCACTCGAGCACGCCGATCCGCTCGACACCGCAAATCCCTTCAAGTCCAACGCGATCACCATGGCCTCGCCCTCGATCCCATCGAACCGTATGTTGGACGTATTCGGAGTCCGCTCACTCATCGCGCAATTCACATAAGCGCAAGGCACTGATCCAACAATTCCCCGCTCCAAACGATCACGCAAACCAGCGACACGCAAAGTCTCAGAACTAAAATTGCCGACAATCCACTCCGCCGCACGACCCATCGCCACCGCCCCCGGGACATTCTCCGTCCCCGGACGCCGCTCGCGCTCTTGCTTCCCGCCCCACATCAACGGCGCCACACGAGTCTTATCGCGCACATACAACGCACCCACGCCCTTCGGAGCCCCAAACTTATGCCCGGAAATCGTATAGAGATCGGCTCCCACGGCTCGAACATCAAGCTTCCCCGCCGCCTGCACCCCATCCGAATGAAACACCACCCCAGCCTCGCGAGCGACTAAAGCAATCTCGCGCACCGGCTGCACCGCCCCTGTCTCATTGTTCGCGTGCATGATCGTAATCAACACCGTATCCGGACGCACAGCGCGCCGCACGTCATCCACGGAAACTACCCCGGACGCGCCCACCGGCACATAACTCACCGCGACCCCTGAAGCCTCCAACTCACGGCACACACTCAACACCGCC
>Ga0157379_10002167_pt1 | contig 16314 bp, 11 predicted proteins | sample S25metaG_FD_121802 | JGI IMG/M metagenome (GOLD analysis project Ga0157379, IMG submission 121802) | Switchgrass rhizosphere microbial communities from Kellogg Biological Station, Michigan, USA - S2-5 metaG | ecosystem: Host-associated > Plants > Roots > Rhizosphere > Soil | place: USA... | reverse complement strand
TGCCAAGTACGATCAGAGCTGCGTCTATGTGGCCGATCTGGTTAACGAAGTCCTCTCTCTGCGCCCGCAGCTGCGAGATTATTAATTCCATTCCTTTCAAATTCATGTTTCCCCCTGCCGAATTGTAACAGTGGCCAACTCCCGCTCGGCGTGGGATTGCAGCAGAGCGGTGCATGCGCGATGCTCTGACGTTGTAAATGCGAGTTATCGTCGGCTACTACCCGCGTTGTGCATGACTACATTGCCCATGAGCGTCGTCATAATCCATCTTGCTCTAGCCATTATTCTCTTCTTCGTTGTGAACTGGATTGGTGAACATTCTTCGTCATTTGGATATCTTCAACTACCAGGATTGAATACGACCAATGAAAACACCGCTATCGCGGGCGAAAGGGTTTTATGGACATGGGCACCACGGCCGATCTGAGACGACACACCAGCCGTTCATCCTTCATTCGCATCAGTCCTGAATTGCTGGTGATAATCGAAGCCGATGCGCAGGGAAAATTGTCCTAAGTTTTGTTCCTACACTGTCGCGTTTAGGGCACCTGCCGCGTCTCCAGCGTACTTAGAATCTGTAACTTAGGGTAGTCACATTACTGTCCAAACGTCCATCCGTAACTTGTATGTGCGGGACTAATTTCCTAATCTCGCAGTATCGCGTTTCACGTTCAGTAGCAGGATTTTAATCTTCGTGGATCAATCGAAAACATCGTGGTCTAAGCGCGGTGCACGCCAAACCAGCGTCGCGTTCTGCGTCATTGTGCTGGGCTTCGTTTCCATCGCATTCGTGGAATCTCAAAATACTCCGAGCCTGCGTAAGCTGGTCTACAAAGTGGCTCCCAAGTACCCCCGCGAATTGAAGCAGAACGCAATCGGTGGAGTCGTTCGCTTGTCAATCTCGATCAGTCCTAATGGATCGGTAGGAAGAATCTCAGCCATCGGAGGCAATCCCATTCTTGTGGATGCAGCTACGTTGGCGGTCCGGCAATGGAAATATGTGCCCGCCGATCACCCGACCACCACCGAAGTCCAGTTGGATTTCATTCCGAGTCAGTAGCCGTTTCAACGGCTGCTTGGAGGGCGGGCGTCCTCGCCCGTCTGTTCCGGGTCTCTGCAAAGACGGGCGGGATGCCCATCCTCCATCAAATCGAGAATGCCGTTTCACTAAAGCGTCATTCGCCGCGGATTGGGATTCGCGGACTCTCGTGGGAATGCTAGGCTGTCATGGAGTCTTCCAAATTGTCTCTCTCGACTATGTACCGCTGCTGCCTGCTGCTTGCCATCGTGACGTTTGCTGCCCCACCGCGCGCCGTCGGCGAAACTAAGCACGCAGCTACCAAGGTTGCGGATACCTACTCCTGGACCATTCGCTGGCAACCCGCACAGCTGGTGAACGGAGCTCCCGTGGTGATCGAAGTTGTGCCGCCGGTTCGACTGACGGCTCTTTCCGCAAAGTGGCTCGAACATCAAGTCCTTTTCAGCTACGACGCCGCCACAAAAGCCTGGAACGGGATTGCGGGAGTGAGTCTGGAGACTCGTCCGGGGACCTACACTCTGGATCTGAAAGGAACAACCTCCCGCTCAACAGAAATCGCGTTCTCCCAAAAAATTACGGTCCGGGCCGCGAAATATCCCAGCATCGCGGTGAGCGTGGCCAAGAGATTTACCGAACCCAGCAAGGAACAGCTGGAACGCATTCACCAGGACAAAACGGTCAAGCAAGACGTGTTTCAGCACACAGATCCGGAGCGGGAGTGGTCGGGGAAGTTCCGGGCACCGGTGGATGTTCCAATTTCCGACGTCTTCGGTACTCGTCGTACTTTTAACGGCAAAGTGCAAAGCATGCACCAGGGATTGGATTACGCAGCTCCGACCGGGACGCCGGTTTCCGCCGTCAATTCCGGAACCGTCCTCCTAGCCGGTCCCTTGTATTTCGAAGGCAACTGCGTCGTGCTCGATCACGGGCAGGGATTGCTGACGCTTTACCTTCACCTTTCGGAAATCAAAGTAAAGCAGGGAGAGCAGATCGAGCGCGGACAAGAGCTCGGTCTCAGCGGGGGAACGGGTCGGGCCACGGGACCTCATCTCCACCTGGCCGTACGCTGGCAGGGTGTCTATCTGAACCCCGCCACCCTGTTGACCCTCAAGCTGCCTTGACGGCAAGGATTCGCCTAAGTTGCTACAACCTGCCATCCATCAGTCTTCCTGCCCCGTTGCCCCCGCGAAAAATCGGAGAGGAACGGACTGAAGTTCGCAAGTCCAGGTTTCTGACCAGCCGGTGCAGGTAGTTGGCGTGCACTCCGAGGATTCGGGCCGCCTCCGTATAGCTGCCCTTGGCTTCTTCCAGGGCAGTAAGAATGAGATGTTTTTTCAATTGCGTGACCGCCAGGTGATACTTCGCCTCGTGAACACCGGGCGCGCGGTTCTTCTCCGCGACGGAGTCGGGTAAGTCTTCGGGGCGGATAGAATCGGAGACGCCCAGCACCAGCGCCCGCTCAATGGCATTTTCAAGTTCGCGCACGTTGCCGGGCCAGTTGTAGTTCATTAGTCCAGACATGGCTTCAGGAGAAATCTTCTTGGCCTTCACTTTGCATTTGGTGGCAAACTTGGCGACAAAATACTCCGCCAGAACGGGAATGTCTTCGCGACGCTCGCGCAAGCTGGGCAGGACCACCGAAACCACGTTCAACCGGTAGTAGAGGTCCTCGCGAAAGTTTCTGGCTTTTACTGCCGCTGCCAGGTCCTTGTTGGTGGCGGCGATCACGCGTATGTCGACTGAAATCGGACGGGAACCACCCAGGCGCTCGAATTCGCGCTCCTGCAAAACGCGCAGCAACTTGACCTGCAGCGCCGGCGCCAGTTCGCCGATCTCGTCCAGAAACAGTACGCCGCCATCGGCCATTTCCAGACGGCCTTTTTTTTGGCTCGCGGCGCCGGTAAACGCGCCCCTTTCATAGCCGAAGAGTTCGCTTTCGAGCAAGCCTTCCGGAATTGCCGCGCAATTGATGGCGACAAAGGGCCGGGCCGCGCGCGGACTGTTGCGATGTATGGCCCGTGCTACAAGTTCCTTTCCAGTCCCGCTTTCGCCGGCTACCAGCACCGTCGATTCGGTCGGAGCTACCCGCGACAAGAAATGGTAGACATCTTTCATCGCAGCGCTTTCACCCACCATGTTGTGCTGGAGATTGATTTCTGCCGCCAGCCGCTGGTTTTCCTGTTCCAGCCACAGCAGACGCCGCGCATTGTCCAATGCCACTGCGGAGATGCCGGCAATGCTGGCTACAAGTTCCAGATGGTCCCGATCAAAACGGGTCGCCGGACTGGTGGTGTCGAGGTAGATGCAGCCCAATACTCTTCGAAACACGGTCAGCGGAACGCACAACAATGAGCGCACTTTAAAGCTGAGCAGGCTGTCCACTCCGCTCAGGCCTCCGCTGCCCGGTACGTCCGCTCCCAGGATAGCCACTCCCTGGTCCATCACCTGGCGCGTGATGGTGCGGCTTACGCGCACCGGCTCCGCCCCCTTAGCTGGTCCGGGATGGGCGAAGAGAGAAGAGAATTTTTCGTTGCCCTTGCCATCCAGCAAGATTGCGCCGCGCTCGGCCGGCACCACTTCAAAAATCAATTCCAGGATTTGTGCCTGCAATTGGTCCAGGTCGGAAATAGAATGAACCACGCGGCTAATTTTCAGCAGCACGTTGAGGTTCCTTCCCAGGCGCGACGCTGCCGGCAATTCTCTCAAAATTCGTTCCGGCTGAAGATAGAGAACATCCTGCGGTCGTATTTGTGCGGTGGCCTGCGTCAGTCGGTCGTCGAACTCGACGCCGTGAACGGCCGCTTCCTCGGGGTCTTCCTTCAGCAGGAATACGAGAACAGATTCGCCCACCGAGATTTGGTCGCCGTGATTCAACTGTTTTTCCGATATGACCCTGCCGTTTACGAATGTTCCATTGCGGCTGTCCAGATCGCGTAGGGTGTATTCATCGCTTTTGCGGGCGATTACGCAGTGCCGCCGCGAAAGGGAGAGATCGCTAATTGCCAACGAATTGGAGGGATCTCGTCCGATTCGGACTTCTGGTTCGGTCAAGAAATAAGTGGAGTTTGCAAGGGGTCCCGCTGCTACCTGAATTCTGGGTTTCACCGTTTTCGTCCTTCGTTCCAGCTAAACGGTTTAGCACACTTTCCGCCTTTAGGAATAGCGGCCAACGGTCTTGTTCCACTATCCGAACAGATATAGCTCTATCCGGACGGATAGTGATCGCCCCTTCTTACCCCCTCCGTGGCTTCCCAAAATGCTAATAAAACCAATAAAATCACTATGATATAGGCTATTTGATGATTCGAGGGAGTGCTTCTTACGATGGCTGGATACGTGCTGAGAGCGGTGCAGCGTTGGCTCGGCAAAAGCGACGGGGGAAGCGCTTTCAGAGATTCTGCCGGGATGCGCTGGTCGGGAATCCGGGGGACCCCCTCATCGGATTCCCGATCCTTGTTTACCGCCGAGAACTCCAAACTGAGAACCGAGAATTTTTTTAAGTACAATCGTGTCGCGCCGCGGAACGCCGCTACTCGCCCATCGCGGTCAATCGTTGCGAATCCGCTGCCACAGTTTCTTGCACTGCGACTCCATCACGGAGGGTGACAATCCTCCCCGAGATGGCCGGGATGCGCTCCCCTGGCAGTAGAATTCCCACCAGGTTCAGCGGATCGGCGGCGGACAAAACAATCGTCTCTCCGGAGAGCGGCATTTTGCGCGTTGCCCGCAGCGACTCCACCGCCACCGGTAAGGCAAACTGTTCGCCGAGGAAGCCATCCACAAAGCGTCCGCCCCGAATCTCGCCGCGATCTTCGAGCCGCCGGAAAGCCATTTGCAGTTCGCGCCACTTGGGAAGATTGGTTTCGCGCGATAGCAAGTCACGGAAGACGATGCCGTAGCGCTTTAGCAGCATCCAGCAGGTCGCTTCGACGGCGCGATTACGGTCTGCCGCCTGGTCGGTGTACAGCAGTGCCCAGCGTCCGGTGCTGTGCCGCGGGCGTGCCGTCCGCCCATTGCCTTGCCCGGCGCGGCGCTTGGGGTCAATCAGCGAGCGCAGGTTGTCGAAGCCATCGGCAGTGATGAGCCCACCCGCGACCAGTTCCCACAGGGAAGTCTCAACCTCGGCTTTCAGCCGCCCGGTGCCGCGAACGATGTCGGCGAAGAACGACGCTCCACGCTGTCGCAGGAAATCCAGAACCTGGCTCGCGCTCTCGCTCAGACCGCGCGTCTCGGGCTGCTCAACATCAGGACGATGCGGAGTCATCCAATCGGCCTCTTCGCGGACGAAGAAGGTGATCGGAGCCACGCTGGTCGGAATCACCCGCCGCTTGCCGGCCGCGGTGTCATCGAGGGTTGCGGGATGAGGCGACAGACGTCCCCAGCCGACGGCACCGGTAAGACAAAGCTGGTCGAGCCATTTGGGATCATAGTTGGCGACACGCCGGCCCAGAACGTGCCGTTCCCAGGCGTTGGCGGGAACCTCAAACCCCTGCAACTGGCGCAGCACATCCAGCATCGCGCGTTCACCCTGAACCTGCGCCCCCGCCGCCACATGCTGCCAGCGCAGAAGCCAGCGCATGAATTGCGCCGCAGTGACCGGCTCAATCTGCTTGCGCAAAGTGACAACAGTCAACCGGTGAATGCGAGCCAGCAACCGCCGCTCACACCACTCCAGCTCAGGTTCGTGCGGCGTGGGCCCCCCTGCCCGCAATGCAGTGCCCGTGAACTGTCCTCGTAACACCGCGCCGGAGGCTTCCATCCGAAACAAAGCCTTTTCAATCTCAGAAGCCTGAAGTCCAACCAGACCTCCAAGCTGTGAAGCCGTAGCCGGACCTAAATGCGACATCCAACCGGTGACGAGAGCCAGAAGTGCGTCGTCGGAGGACGGCAGCGGCGCCTGGATCTCGGGGATAGGAACATCAAACTCAGCACCCGGGAACAGCAGAGAAAATGTCTTCGACCGCTCCGCCGCCACCCAGTAATTCAATCCGGCGTGCTCAGCTCGAACAGCACGCCCATGTTCGAGGAGTCTGGCGAAGTGGCTCTGCCACGCGCTGGCGCTACGACTCACGTGGGGACAACCGCCCTCGGCTGTCCGGTCGAGCGCAGCTCGGCGATGGGGCAAACCGTCAGAGTGAAATCCGAGCGTCAGTGGGGCAGTGTCCGGCGAAACCTGCGCAGCTTCGCTGAGCTGGACAGCCGGGAGTGGCTGTCCCCACGTGGTCTGGGGAAACGCAATCAGTGTGTGCAGCACGTCATGCAGTTCATCCGCGTCGCGCACATCGGGCCAGGCTTCTTCCCGTACCTGCGCAATCGCAGCCGGATCGAGCTTGCCCACTTCCTCCAGCACCGATTCCGGCAGAATGCGCCGCATCTCGACAGCGCGGGCCCGCCGTTCCTCAAGCGGAGCGTCATCGAGATACGCGTAGGGATTCGCATTTAAAATCTCATGCGAGAATTGCGATGGCACCGGCGTATCCACTGCCAGGCAATGGATAAGCCCCTGCTGAATGCCGCTCAGCAGGGCCTTGAGTCCGTCAATATCCATGGCCTCGGTGAGGACGTCTTTCATTACTTCCTTGACGAGGGGGTGATCGGGAATCTGAATATCACCCACGATATTTTCCTGACAGGCGGCCACGTCGGGGAACACTGACGCCAGCAGATCGTCGGATCGCATGCGCTGAATCTGCGGTGGAACTTTCTTCCCACCCTGAAAACGCAGCAACGCCAGCGCACGATTGGCATCCCAGCGCCAGCGCGTACCAAAGATCGGCGAATCGAGCGCGGCTTGCTCCAGAACGGGTTGCACAGTTTCGGCGTTGAGGAAATGAAAAACGTCTGACAGCGGGAAGCTGTGCTGCTCGGCCAGCGCGATGTTGAGGCCGTTGTCGGTAGCCGCAGCCTGCAACTCAAAGTTGAAGCTGCGACAGAAGCGCTTGCGCAGGGCCAGTCCCCAGGCCTTGTTGATGCGCCCGCCATACGGTGCGTGGATGATCAGTTGCATCCCGCCGCCTTCGTCGAAAAAGCGCTCGGCAATAATCGTGTGCTGCGTGGGGACATCGCCCAGCACGGCGCGTCCCTGCAGGATGTACTCGATAGCCTGCTCGGCGCCGGAATCGTCCAGCCCGCATTCTTCTTTCAACCAGGCGACGCTCTCGGCGACAGCAGCCTGGCTCTGCGAAATTCCAATCGGAGAGGTGTGGTGCAGACGGTCGCTGATTTCCTTGCGCAGACCAGCCACATGCGCCGAAAGCTCCTGCGTCCGCGCCGGGGCTTCGCCGCGCCAGAAAGGAACACTGGGTGGGGCGCCGTGGGCATCTTCCACCAGCACACGTCCCGACTTGCCTTCCACACGGCGGATGCGCCACGAGGTGTTGCCTAGCAGCATGATGTCGCCGGCGTTGCTCTCCACCGCAAAGTCTTCATCAAGCGTGCCGACCACCACGCCCTCTGGTTCCGCGACCACGGTGAAGAGCGCAGTCTCCGGAATCGCGCCTCCGCTGGTGATGGCCGCCAGCCGGCTGCCCCGCCGCGGCCGGAGCTTGCGGTTCACTTTGTCATGATGGATGTAGGCGCCGTAGCGTCCGCGTCGCGAAGCAATCCCCTCGGAAAGCATTTCGAGAATCGAGTTGTAGGTTTCGCGAGAAAGATTGCGATAGGGATAGGCCCTTGTGACCAGCGCGAAGAGTTCATCCTCGTTCCATCCGCCATCATCGTCTTGGTCTGCCTGGCGCGGGCGCCCCACCCGCGTTTCGAGAGCGGTACCAGTTCTGTGGTTTGCACCGGCCGATGCCGTATCGCTTGCCCAAAGCCCTGCGTTCGAATCCCCCGCTTCTGCTACGCCCTCCGGCGTTCGCGGGCGGGGTGCCCGCGCCACACGTGCGCTAACACTTTCCGCCGCGCAAGCAGCTACAATCTGCTGCGCCAGAATGTCCAACGGGGCATCGGGAATGATCAGACGGTCGAGATCTCCCTGCCGGATTGCGCGTACCAGCGCGGCGCATTCTAATAGATCGTCGCGAGTTCCGGCGAAGAAGCGTCCTTTGGGCACGGCGCCGCGCCAGTGGCCTGAGCGTCCTACTCGTTGCAGCGCGACCGCGATGGCTCGCGGCGAACTGATCTGCACGACCAGGTCGACAGCGCCAATGTCGATTCCAAGCTCCAGGGATGCCGTCGCCACCAGCACCTTGGCTTTGCCTTCTTTTAGCTTCTGCTCTGCGGAGAGCCGCAGCTTGCGGGACAGGCTGCCATGATGGGCGGCGACATTGTCTTCGCCCAATCGTTCGCCCAGGTGGTGAGCAATTCGCTCTGCTAACCGCCGGGTGTTGACGAAAACCAGGGTGGAACGATGCTGCTCAATCAGATCCACCAGCCGGTTGTAAACCTCGTCCCACATTTCGTTGGTGGTAATCGGCCCCAGGGCCGAGCCTGGCACTTCCACCGCGAGATCGAGCTTCCGTCTGTGTCCGACGTCCACAATCACCGGCGCCGGCCGGCCGTTTCCGGTCAGGAAGTGAGCAACTTCCTCGATTGGTTTCTGGGTCGCGGAAAGTCCGATGCGCACCGGCGGACGATACGTCAGAGCCTCCAACCGCTCCAGCGAGAGCGTCAGGTGCGCGCCACGCTTGTCGTCCGCTACAGCGTGGATTTCGTCCACAATAACGGTTTCGACATCGCGCAGAATGGCGCGACTCTTTTCCGCGGTCAGCAGAATGTAGAGCGACTCCGGTGTTGTGACCAGAATGTGTGGCGGCCGCTTCAACATGGCGCGGCGCTCATGCATCAGCGTGTCGCCGGTGCGGACCGCGGTGCGAATCTCCGGCATCAGCAAGCCGCATTCGCCCGCCATCTGAAGAATTTCGCTCAATGGGACTTCGAGGTTCTTCTGGATATCGTTGCCCAGCGCCTTCAGCGGCGAGACATACAGAACTTCAGTTCGGTCGTTGAGATCGCCAGCCAGCGCCTTACGCACCAGTTGATCAATACACGCAAGAAACGCAGCCAGAGTTTTGCCCGAGCCAGTCGGCGCCGAAATGAGGGTGGTTCGTCCGGCCAGGATATGAGGCCAGCCCTGCTCCTGAGGCTCGGTCGGCGTAACGAACTTTCGGACAAACCACTCCGCGACCAGAGGGTGCGCCCAGGCGAGAGAGGAGGGATGGGTGAACATCAGCAATATTCTAACACGTGACTTTCGTAAAACATTCGCCTATGCATGAGTGGCTATCCAGCGCGAAAACAATCATCTGGTCCTGCAGCCGATCACTGACGAATTTATCCACAGTCTCCGAGGTCGATTAAAGGGCAAGACTTCGCTTGTCGCGTGAGCGCGAACACCGGATTGAGATTGAGAAGGACCGGACGGCAAAATGAGTAAGAGCTATGTCCTCGATGCCAGCGCAGTTCTGGATTTTGCGGAAGACGGCCCCGGAGGCAAGCGCGTCGAACAGCTATTCAAGACGCTCTCCTAGAGCGTAGCCGGGTACTGATGTCGGTTCTGAACTTGTGCGAAGTGTTCTATCACTCGTGGCAACGGCAGGGTGAAGACAGACTCAATCTCTCGCAATCGCTGCAGGCCGGCGGAATCCGGGCTCCTCACAAAATCCCATCTGTCGATTGCATTGCAGCGGGGTTGGCGATCCCGCACCAAGCTGTTCTGGTGACCTCAGACCGCGATTTTTAAAAGCTTGGCCGGCCGATTGAGGTCCTGTGAACTAGCTAGCAATTGGCAACTTGCAATTAGCCAAATCGGGGTTCTCCGCATTCAGAGCGATTTGGCCCCGCAAAACTCTTCGCCAGGTTTCGCTAAGTGCCACTTGTTGATTGGTCCCTGCCCACAAAACAAAAACCCACCGGTCGTCTGCTTGGGGCGTGCTCGGGTCGACGACCGATGGGCTACCGTTTCTCCTTACTCACCCTGTTGTTTTCAGGAGTAATTGAACCTATTAAACCCTAGTCCGACAGAAAGTTTCGTCCTTTTTTGTAAATATTTGTAATGCAAAACTTTACTCAGGAATTCCCACCGGCCGCGCTGCCATCAACTCGGTGAATCGGGGATCCTTGCGTAGTCCGGCGAACTCCGCGTCTTTGTATACGTCATCGATGCCCTTATAGCCTTCTTCCATCGCCCGGCGCAGGCATTGCAGCGAGCGGTCGGTGATCCCGCTCTGGGCATAGAGCCTGGCCAGCACATAGTAGAAGTGGGCCCGATCGCCCGGGGACGACATCTGGGCCAATACGCCTGAGTGCGACGTCCGCTCGAAGATCTCCGGATCCAGTTGCAGCGCCTGGTTGTAGCTGACGCTGGCCTTCACGTAATCCTTTTTGGAGAAGTAGGCGGCGCCCAGATTGCTGTAGAAGGATGCGGAGTCCTCGCGCAGCTTGATGGCGTCCTCGTAGCGTTTGATGGCGGCGCCGTACTTCTTTTGCAGATAGAAAATGACGCCCAGATTATTGTGAGCGTCGGCCAACTGCCGGTCCGCCTTGATGGCGCGCTCGAAGTCCTTACGCGCGTCGTTGAAGCGCCCCATCTGTAGCTCGTTGATGCCAATCTTGTTATAGAGCGCAGCGTTGGTGGGTTTCTTGGCCAGCGCGGCGCGGTAGTAGTCGAGTGCGTCCAAGTAGGATTTTTCCGCTCGCAGCACGTCGCCGCGCTGTTCCAGATTGGCAGGCGTGGCGTCCGCCGGAGGAGCTTCGGCCCGCCGAACCGCGGGCGAGCTGACCTCTACCTGCTCGGTTGAACGAGTCTGATCGAAGTGATGAATCTGAGCCAGCAGGGAAGAGGTGGGGGAAATCGCCGCCAGCAGGACGTACGCCAGATATTGACGACCCATAAGTCCGCTCCTGAAGACAGAGCCAACTCGGTGCGGGCCCGTCTACTGAGGACTCTTACCGTTACCGCCCGTGTCCGCCGGTTTGGCCGGCGGATCATTAGACGGCTTGTCATCCTTAAAGATACCCGCAATTTTGCCGAAAAATCCTTTTTTCTTTTTGTTGGGGTCTTCCGCCGTCACGTCTGGGGTCACAGGAGTGCCGGGTTGCACACCCGGAGGCGGAGGCGGGAGGGCCTTGTCGCCCCCTAAACCAAAGATCCGGCTGAAGAATCCGCGCATTCCCGTGCTCTGGTCGCAGGTCTCACTAGGCTCCGTACCAGCTATGAATGCCGCACTGTAGTCCTCCGGACAGGCAGGCGTAGCCAGCAAATTGGTGGTTTTGTCGAGTTGCACGTCCACCACGCCTGGGGGCTGGGAGAACTCACGTGCATCGGCGTACGGAGGCAGCATCACGGCCTTCTTCATGAACGCCGCCCAGATGGGAGCGGCAGTCTGAGCCCCACTCAACCGGATATCGCTGTAATCGTCGTAGCCCACCCACACGATGCACAACAGATTGCTGGTATAACCGGCGAACCAGCCATCATGCGAACTTCCGGTCTTGCCTGCTGCGGGAGCCGTGAAGCCACGCAGGCGCACCGGGTACGCTGTGCCGAAATTCATGACTCCTTCCATCATGGTGGTCATGAGGTAAGCCACGCGAGAATCCATCACCGGGCGAGTTTCCGGTTTGAAATCGAGGACGATATCGCCGTTCGCGTTTCGCACCGAGTTGACCAGGGTCGGCGATATGCGTACCCCGGCGTTGGCGAAGACGGTGTAGGCCGCCGCCATGTCCATGGGAGTGGCATCGTAAGCGCCCAATGCCATGGCGGGCGTGGCTTTCACGGACGCGATTCCAGCCGCTTTCGCTAGATCGGCCACTTTCTCGTAGCCTACTTCTTCCGCCAGTTTGACGGTCGCGTTGTTCAGAGACAATGCCAGCGCATAGCGCGCCGTCACGTCGCCGTGGTATTCCTCTTTGTAGTTGCGCGGCTCGTAGATCTGGTCGCCGTAGGCAAAGGAGCCGGGTGCGTCCTGGACCATCGACGCCGGAGTGAATACCGGGTTGGAGCCGTCCAATGCCGTGTTCATGGCGGCGGCATAGACAAAAGGTTTGAAAATAGATCCGGTGGGACGCTTCGCCACGGCATGGTTCAACTGGCTGACGCCGTAGTTTCGTCCTCCCACCAGGGCCAGAACTTCGCCGGTATGGGGATCCATCACCACCATAGCGACCTGGGCCTGAGGTCCGAGAAGAACTTTGGTCTCGTACTTGTTCTTTCCGACCTTCGTCCGTTTCGTGCGCAGCTTCGTGACCTGATCGTCCACCAGTTTCATTCCGGTTTCGACCGCAGCCGCCGCGGCCTTCTGCAGATCAGGATCAATCGTTGAGTAAATTCGATAGCCCTGGTCGTTCATCTGGCGTTCGTCGAGTTTGCTGATCAAGGTTTCGCGCAGCAGATCCACGAAGTAGGGCGCGTCGCTGGCTTCGACGTTGGGCGGAGCCAGCTTCAACGACGTGGCCTTGGCCTTCTCGGCATCCGCTTTGGCGAGGGTGTGAGTTTCCACCATGGTGTCGAGCACCAGGTTGCGGCGTTCGAGGGCGCGCTCGGGATGGCGATAGGGCGACAGATAGCTGGGCGCCTGAATAATTCCCGCGATCAGCGCAGCTTCCGCTGGGGTGAGGTCTTTCAGATCTTTGTTGAAGTACGCCCGCGCCGCCTGGGCAAATCCGCTGATCGTGAACGAACCACGCTGGCCCAGGTCAACGCGATTGGCATAGAACTCGAAAATCTGCTGTTTGCTGAGCTTCTGTTCCATCTCAAGCGCAATCAGCATTTCCGACAATTTGCGCTTTACCGTCTTCTCCGGCGTGAGGAAGAACGCGCGCGAAAGCTGCATAGTGATGGTCGAACCACCCTGCTCATGCCGCCCGTGGGTGACGTCGACCCATGTCGCTTCCGCCAGGCGCAGGAAGTTCACGCCCCCATGCTGAAAAAACCGCCGGTCTTCGATGGCCAGCACAGCGTCTACCATCAACTTTGGAATTTCGTCGTAGGTAACCAGTTCGCGCTTTGACCGCTGACCTGCGTCGAACAAGGACGTGATCATCTGCGGTTCAAGTTCGTAGGCTGCCAGATCGACTGATTTGCTGGTGATGCTGGCGACCTTGCCGCCCTGAAACCGGATGATGGCGGACTCCGGGCTGTGATAGGAGTCGGGACCGGGCTTGATCTCGATTCCGCCTTCGAACAGCCGATAACTGCCCATCGGCGATTTGCCGTCTTTGTCGGAATAACCGGCGCGACGCAGCAGGGTGGCAATGTCTTTCGGTTCGATCTTCTCGCCTACTTGCACGGGGTGAGAAATTGCGTAAATCCGGGCGGAGTTGCCGAAAACCGGACCCTTGAAGCGCTGGTCAATCATCCGGCCAAACTTGACGTAGTAATACGTGAAGAACGCCCCGCCTAGGGTTCCCATAACCAGAAAGACCACCAAAGCCGCCCGCAGCAGAGGATCATGAGTGAACCATCCTTTGCCGGGCTTGCCGGTCGGGTTGCCAGTCGGGATCTTGAGTTTTATGGCCACAATTCGCTACTTTTCTTCCTGTACCTTCGTATTCTGGCTCTAAGGCGCCAACCACCAAGGACACGAAGGTGCACGAAGGGTTGGATGCGCCCCAGGCTTAGACGACGGACTTTAGCGCTTCCGTTATCCCAGACAAGCAAATCTCATCCCGGCGAACGAACTCTGCAAAACCCTCGATTGATTTCGGATAGAGATAAGCCATTTTACCCTGCCGGAGCGTGTTTTTAACCTAGCGGCAGTTGGCATTCGAATACTGACCAAAGGTGCGAGACTTTAGTCTGTGGGCGCGAACGGAACCGCATTGCTCGGGACGGTCAAATCCGTCACCGTATGTGTAAGCGCGCCGGTGGAGGTGTTGGTGCCCAGAATCGAGAACGCGGGGGTGGCCGCATTGGCGCAGAACGCCTCTGCGCCTGCCTGGTCCCACTTGCAGAAGGCCACGATGGGCGGGGCAGTGAATGGCGAACCCGCCAGAGCGGTCAAGGCCCCGGTGCTGGGATCAATGGCGTAACCTTCCATGGCGGTATACACGCTGTTGCTATCAAGTCCGAAGCTGTAGACGAATTGGCTGCTGGGATGAATCTGCAGGTTCAGCGGGGTCGAAGCCACAGTCGTGAAAGGAGAATTGTTGACGGCTGCCAACGCTCCGGTCGTGGGATCAATGGCGAAAACGTACAAGTGATTGTCCCCGGTATTGCCGGTGATACCGACCGCGAACTTGCCCAGGAAATCGGTTCGAATGCCTGCCACGTTTAAGCTGAAAGGACTTCCCACTACCGGTGAGAGAGCGCCGGTATTTTGATCAATGGAGAAGCCATAAATCGGCAGGGGAGGCAAGTTTTGGCTCACGTACAGGAATTTTCCCGTTCCATCCACCGCCAACACCGCGGCAAAGTCGAGATTGAAAGCAAAGAACGGAGAACCTGGAGCCGCTACCAGGGCCCCGGTGGTGGGGTTGATCTGAAAAACGGAAATCGATCCCGCATTTCGATTCCCCACAAACAGGAAGTGACCGGCGGGATCGCTGGCCACGGAGTCCGCGCCCGCGGTGGCGAATGGACTTCCGGCAATCGCGGTCAAAGCGCCAGCGCTGTGATCAATGGTGAATCCTTGAATAGTCAGGGAATCGCTCTGCGGCAGGTACAGAAATTTCTTGTTCACGATGACCATGTCATTGCCCACACTGCTTGGAAGCGTCGGCGGTGTAAAGGCCGTGAGTGGGGCAAAGGTTCCTGTGGTGCTGAGGCTGGCGCCCAGAATATTGCTGGTGCCAAGGTAGTACAGCAAGGCTGCAGTACTTGCTCCTCCGCCTGGGTTGGTCCCCGGCCCGCAAGTCGTGCCTTTGGCTGAGTTCCCGCCACCGGTCGCACCGGAACCGGAGCCGGTCTGTGGGCTACCGGCGGGACAGCCTCCGCCACACTCGGCCCATCCCAACATCGCGACCGCGATGAGCATCTGAAAAAGGACCCTATTCCTCATACATCCTCCATACCATCCCGAACCCTGCGGATTGTTACGCTCCGGTGACCAAGGTTGCCGATCCTGGCGAAAATTGCGTAAGCGCCCATGGCGCGAGTATTCCTTGAATGGTAGGTAGCTACGGGATTGGGAAACAAGAGTACGGAAGTAAGAGGATGTTGTCTTCCAGGTTCCTACGCGGCCTGCGCCTATCCCCGGCGCTGGCGCTCTACATGATTCCCTTGTTCCTGGTGCTCGGATCAAAATTCAAGTCCACAGGGTAGCCTGGGAGACTGATGTGCACAATGTACGGGGCCTCGATGCTGATCGAGCCGCTGCCCGTTACCCCGCTGCGCTGAACCTTGATCTGCTCGCGGCTAACCGGGACATCCAGCTCCTGTGCTTTCTTGAAGATGGCATCGCGGATCTGGTCTTCGGTCTTGGTGTTGTAGGTGTCCATCTGGGCTTCGGTCCGGATGGCGTCCTCAAACTGGTAATTCGAAAAGAAGGGTGGTGCCAACACGGCGATCAGGTAGATCGCGCCCACCATTACGACGATGCCAGAAACCATTTTCAGCGAGCCCATGCGCACTCCGCTATCGGTCGTGCGCTAGAAGGATCAGGCCGCAGACCGTAGATTTTTTTCGAAATAATCCGATATTGCGGAGATGCTAGCATCCTCGATTTCGCGAGTCGAGCGCCGAACCACTTCCACGGTACCTTCGGTAACCTTCTTTCCGACAGTGATTCGAAAGGGGATACCGACCAAATCCGCGTCCTTGAACTTGACCCCGGGTCTTTCGTCGCGGTCATCCAGCAGAACTTCGAATCCGGCAGCCTCCAGGCGCCGGGCGATGTCCATGGCGGTGCTCAGGAGTTTCTCGTCGCCCACGTTGGTGGGCGTCACCACGATCTCGAAGGGCGCGATTCGCGGCGGCAGCCAGAAACCGTTTTCATCGTTGTCCTGCTCCACGGCCGCAGTCAGGATACGTTCGATGCCAATGCCATAGGAGCCCATGATGGGCGTAACTTCTTTGCCATTCTTGTCGAGAACGCGTGCGCCCATCGATTCCGAATACTTGTAGCCCAGTTTGAAGATGTGGCCGATCTCAACCGCGCTATCAATGCGGAGCGTTCCGCCACAATTAGGACAATCTTCTCCCGCGGTCACGCTGCGCAGATCCACAGAGGCGGTCGGCTTGAAGTCGCGGCCCGGTGTGATGTTCTTGAAGTGATAGTCCTCCTTATTCGCTCCTGCAATCAGGTTGGTGCGGCCTTCGAGCCCCTTGTCCACAAAGAGCACGGGGCGTTCGACATCCTTCATATCCTTCGCCCACGCGACGCCAACGGGTC
>Ga0157379_10002166_pt1 | contig 16322 bp, 14 predicted proteins | sample S25metaG_FD_121802 | JGI IMG/M metagenome (GOLD analysis project Ga0157379, IMG submission 121802) | Switchgrass rhizosphere microbial communities from Kellogg Biological Station, Michigan, USA - S2-5 metaG | ecosystem: Host-associated > Plants > Roots > Rhizosphere > Soil | place: USA... | reverse complement strand
TATAAAAGACATGTAACGTAGTCTTCTTTCTCTAATCTGAAAATCACCTTTGACAGACATCTCTGATATGCTTCTCTGACTTCCTCGAACTTACTTCCTCACCTCCGAACTTCTGACCCACCTCTGACCCTCCGACCTTGCCTTCCGAAATACTGGGACAATCACCGATGTACAATTGAGGGGGCGCAACCATTAGTTGAAGCCACATCCCTACCCATACTTGTCTGACCCCCTCCGAACTATACTCCGACCCCCACCCTAGGGATCGAGTCATAACAAATTGACAGAATTGTCATATTATCCAAACGGATACCATATTTGTGAGAATATCAGAAAAATGACATTCTCTTCCTGAGATACACAGATGTCTCTAGGATGTACTGCAAACTTTGGCCAACATATGGCAACATTCCATGCCCAGCCTGAGAGCAGCTTAGCCAGTAGTAAGAATATTTTGATTTGATATTTTGACATTGCCTCCATTATCAATCACTTGGTTTCAGTTAAGCCAGACGACACTGGAATGGGGTACCTTTACACAATAATGGGTGCTTGGTTGAGCGATGTGCCAAAGTTCGGGATCCGGAGAATAAACTTGAATTTAGGGCTCACCACCATACCTGTACAGACCGTTTGTACGGTGACTGTATATGGCAGCTGTATCCATTCTGATGAAGACTTTCAGTGTATGGGCCGTAAGACAGCACGGTTTAGTACAGGTGCTGTATTCGCCGTACACCAAACAGCTGTAATACGGGTGTACGGATTGTTGCTCTTTCCTCACTGAATACGGGAAGTTTGGGTGCTATCTCGGAGCCTTAAAATCTTATTTAAAATATTGATTCATATTTCCGTTCTATTTAGCCTTTTTTTATAAGCACCTGTGTCGTCTGTAGTAGACAGCAGGAGGGAACTAGTTACATCGGTCACGTCACGGCGTATTTAGACGCTTGTAGGAGAACCGACAACACTACCAAATTCATTCCTATAGATCATCCTAAAGCTAATAGAGCAAATATTTACATCAGGAATATTTGAAATATAGAAATGCACGCGAAATGTCACCTTTTAGATTGAATAAATCTCGTTTAGGGTTCCTGGGGGCCGTATACCCGTTTAACGGCCGTAATCGCCGTTTACGGTCTGTATCCGTTCCGATTTGACCTTGACGAGCTCATTGTACGGTACGGTAGCCACCCGTAAATGGCCATACGGTGTACGGCCGTGTCCGTATACGGTACGGTGGCGGCCCCTACTTGAATTTTGCTAGAATTCGGACGTGGAGCAAATTTATTATTTAGTAAAAAATATAAAAGAAGGTTTCGAGTGATTCGGGATCCATTAAAATGAATAAAAGGCGACAGTAAAGCCGCTGAAGGAACGCCCATTCTCCGCTCTAGAGCTGTGACATCGCAAGATATGTGAAGGTCGCGTCATCATGTAATATTTCGCTCATTTTCTATCATTTTCCTTTCTCCATTTTTCTAGTACCTTCCTAGCTCATGTATTTAGGACTGAGCAAGAGCTCTTGTAGCTCCTTGCGAGGTCAATGCCAAGGACTATATATCCTATATTCCCCTATTTCAGTCCCGCTTCCCAGCTTCGTAGTGACGCCCGCCGTCACAAGATACTCTCTTTTGATTAATGCAATCAAATGGAGAGGGAGAGTTCGGTGAGAATAATAGTTTTGTTGGCCCAAAACAGCTCGGCACCGTTCAGACCTTGAGAGTAGCCTGGCATAAAGCGTGCGGCTCGGTTTGCATATCTAGCCGCAGGTCAGTAAAATGGGGCTTTGGATGACTGAAAAATAAACAGGTCGCTGATCCGGCTTGATTTTGCTTTAGATATTCTTCCCATGGTACTGTAAAGCTTTTCTGGAGTGAAATGTAGATATATACTTTGTGACATATACTAGAATAGGTGCGAATGTGCGACACCACTGTCAACCGGGCCGAAGGTAAGAGTTCAGTATTGTCCATATGCACAGTTTTCTAACCTGGCAAATCCGCTCCAAAGCTACGCGGATTTCCAAGAGGAGCTACAAACAGCGGCCAGTCCTCAAATAGCACTTGAGCGGTCACCATGAGCGTGCCAATCTGCATTACACCCGTGTCAAGAGACTATGTGAAAGCCTCTCATTAGAACTAGGTAAGCTAAGATTAAGCATGCATCATTCCACTGACAAACCTAACGGCTGGCCGCCACAATCAGATGCCCCATAGACTGGAGATCAGTTGGATAGCAGTTCAGCAGATATTTTGACAGTCAGTACCTCGACGCATGGATCGACGCGTGGGTATCAAATAAACAGAAGGTGAAACAATTGGATTCAATATACTAGGCACACTACAGAGTTAATAAGTAAGGAATGGTACAGGTATATGCAAAGGTAGTTGAAACATCGGCAGCAGAAAAAAAGTTGGGCATGTACTTTCAAGTGGACTACTGATATTTCAGATCGAAGCGCGAAGAATAAAATTAAAAACTCCTATTCATGATGTGTCAATTAATGAACCCGCAATTGCCCTGCCTCCATATACAAGAGAGAAGAAAAAAAACACAACACACAACACCCCTAATAAACCGAAATTACATTTTTTATGCTTTCTCGCCGGTGTCACTTGAGCCACCAGTCTTGGTGTGATGTTCGTGTTCGGGCTCGCGGCCACCAGCAGTGACGAAGGGTTGACCAGAGGTGTGGAGTTCAGCGTCGATGCCGACGTAGTCATAGGCGAATTCGCCCATTTCAGCATCGTCAATACCAATGATTTCGGCTTCCTCATTATCGAGACGGAGGCGAAGGCCTGGGATGAAGTGCATGATCCAGAGGATGATGGTCTACACCAACGAATCAGACAAGGAAGAGGACGGAGCTAGAAAGAACTTACAGTCATGACGAAAGAGTAAGAGAGACCGGCGGCAGAGTCTGCGAGCTGGTACCCGAGTTGGATATAGTGATGATCAAGCCAGCCACCATCAATCTCTGTAATACCGTCGAAACCCGCCACACTAGCTTGTGCGAACAAACCGGTGAGAATCTTTGAAATAACACAATCAGTGGAGTATCCAAAGGGGAAGGGGGATGATTGCGTACATTTCCAACAATACCGCCAACGGCATGGGACGCGAAGATATCCAAGCAATCGTCGTAGTGGAGGAGGAATTTGAGTTGGGTGGCGAAATTGCACACGGTTCCAGCCATGACACCGAACAAGACAGCAGCCGCTAAGTTAAGCCTGTTAGTGAACCATTCATTCGATCGTAAATAAGGGCATACGAGAACCGACGAAACCGGAGCCAGGGGTAATTGCAACAAGACCAGCGACGGCTCCGGAACAAAAACCAACGGCGGACCACTTGCGTTCGAGACGGTAATCCCAGAACATCCAGGTCAAACCACCGACACTGGCAGCTAAGTTGGTGACAATGCAGGCCTGAATAGCACGGTAGTTGGCGGCAAGCGCTGAACCACCATTGAAGCCGAACCAACCGAACCTGACAAGGAATATTAATGATCAAATAATAACGCAACGAAAAATTGACAAGTAACGCACCAAAGGAAGACAGTGCCAAGGATAACGTAGGAAGTGTTGTGAGGCTTGTAGGCAAGACGCTCAGTACCATATCCGCGGCGCTTGCCTAGGTAAACACTGATGGCCAAGGCGGCTGTTCCGCTAGAAATGTGCACAGGTGTTCCTCCAGCGAAATCGAGGCCACCCATTACGAATGACCAGCCGTTGGAGTTCCATGTCCAGCAGGCAATGGGATCTGAATGATGAAATCAGTATTGTGATGAGCTTCTAAATGAAAAGGCACACGAACCATACACGATGGTGGACCAGATGAAGACGAACGCAAGCAATGGGCCAAGACGACCACGTTCTGCGACAGCACCGATAGCGAGCATAGGACTAAGAATAAGCAAGATTAGCCTCCATAAACCCAAAGAAGATGTAAAGTGAAAATATGAAAGTTAAAGAGACGTGAAAGGACAGATTCCAAAAATAGAGAGCAAAAGCTTCCGTTCCGTTACCCAAGCAGTGTTAATGAACCTTATCTGACACATAGTGGGGGCATTGATACTCCTATGGGTGGAGCGCTCCCTTGGTCTGATGCAAGAAAGAAATAGATGTGGGATTCCCATCCGGCCCCTTTCAGAAAAGACGTACGGAAAACGATCCAACCCGAAGAGAATGATTGGAAACGAAGATGAAATTCGCACTCACGTAATGGCTGCGAACATGAGCTGGTATACGCAGAAAAGGATAGATGGAATACGAGGGCTACCGATAGATGGTTGCTCCAAAACTCCCTTCAGGCCGAAATACTCTGCAGGAGACGTCAGTGACGTTTGGAAAAGAAATAAATGGTCCGCACTCAAGTCCCCAATGAATTTGCTTCCCGTCTCGCTGAACGCGAGAGAGAAGCCCCAGAAGAACCACTGAAATGGGTGATGATACCAGTAAGACGCCGACGCTGATAAAGATTGAAAACTGGAAACTCACTTGGAAGGAAACCACAGCTAAACACATCATACTCAAATAAATCATGCTCAAAGCATTTTTTCGCCGTAATAGACCAGAATAGAAGAAGCCAACACCAGGAACCATGATCCAGACGAGCGCAGTGGAACTGAGGATCCATGCGATGTCGCCAGGATTGTAGACTCCCTGGAGAGACTGGTCAGTGCGATTGCGTATTTCAATCGACTCCGCTATAGAAAAAAAGCCCCACAAGGATAAGTTAGCAACGAGCAGAGATAACAGAAAAATAAGAGTAGTGAAGGGAACGTACAAGCTGGGTCATATGTTACGTTGACCATCGTGGAGGAGGGAGCTGGGACAGCTACTACCGAAAAAAGAGAGACGGTGGTAGTTGAGGGGAAAGAAGAAGAAGCAGCTGGGGCGCTGAAATATCCAGAGGAACATCGCCCTGTCCATATTAAACAGGCGAGACGGATTACTAAGTACGTTATACCGCTATCGGCCAATAAGAACCCTGTGTTCTTATCGCCGCTTGTGCCTCAGTCAACGGAAAGATTAAGATTTTCCATCTCTGCCCAGACGGAAAGTAAGCCGAAATAGCGATTATGAAGCGAATTAATCCATTCACAACAACCAAAAATTATATCAATTTTCCTTCCGTTCCATCTTCAAGCAGTATTTCCTCCAGCGAAGTTGCATACCGTGTGATGATTCACAGCTCCGTGATATTTGGCGGTGTTCATTCACACGGATTCTTGCCAGTCGTCAGGAACGGCCGCCACGTCTTCTGGGGCTCAGAACTGTGATGGGAAACGTCGACCGCGTCATCCAGTTGTTTTTCTCTTCGCTTCACAGAACGACTTACTTTAGGATTCACTACGCATTCGGCCAGTTGAATACACCCTTATCTTCTTTTTGCCTGGGCTAAAGACTGGGATAAGAGACAAGGATGAGTAGATTGCACCTACGACAGATGCCAAAGTGAGCCGAACTATTTTTGCGCCTGCGCCAAGTCACTGCATTGAGCCGAAGGGATCTTTGTTGGTGTTGCATTTGCAGTTCCTCTCCTATGGATAGGCGAAAGCGAGTAGGCTATGGTTCAGATCACCTTTGACACAGCACGATGTCGATCGACAGATGACCAGAAGCCCAGCAAAGATAGAGCGGAGAAGGAAGTGCAATCAAGTAGGCGCCGATAAGGAGTCGGCTTATTTCCTGATATGGCAATCGCTTCAAGTTATGCTTGAGGGAGTCGTTGCTGACCACCATGATATGCCAGTCATGATTTCTGTCTTAAGAAAAGGCATTTTAGAGTTTAAGAACATATCCTTAATTTAGTTCACCCACTTCCAACCTTTAGAACTATTTCCCGGATTCCAACGCGTGAGCAAAACAAATCATGAACGAGCCCCACCAAGGTTGTGTCTGTTTCTTCAACCATACTCCATTTGACAACATGCTGTTATTCTAGATATTTCCAACCATCCAAAATCGAGATCGAGGAGCAGAATTCTGACTGGCGAATGGCTCATTATTCCACGCCGCTGTCATTTCAAAATATAACGAGACTATCCTGATTCGTCCCTCGAAAGGCCGTATAAGGCGCATAGTATGCTCCTTGACTCAGGAATTGTGCTTACAGCATACCATCATTGGCAAACGGAAGGAACAGACTTAATTTACGGGGCTTGGGCTGTAATATGCAATGGTTTGCCGGGGTTTGCCCTTTGATCCTCCTCATTTCGGCAAGAGCACATCTATTAAAACCCAACTTCAATGCTGACTGGGGCAGTGTAACGTTTACTCGTTTCTTGCGTAACACGATCGGCATATATTAAGGCATTCATATCACATTAACCGAGAATCCTTGTTGATACTCTTGTATAGCCGTGGTTCGAGGGCAAGAGGCAGATCTTGGTCCGAGCTGTGACTATATGGCAGGCATTCTTACACAGTGGTGACTCTCAGGTTCCAGCAGAAGTCCCAAGCACAAGTTCTTTCTCCTCCCCGACCACTCTTTAAAGGTCCTATCTCTCTCAAAACGCCCCTAACCCATTTCTCCTCAAGATCCAATCTCTCGGCCCGTTACCCCGCATTTCTTAACATCTTTCTGAATTACAAGCGTCGATCCCCTATCTCTAACCAACCCTCACCAAGACTCACCCCATCAGTCCCGAACACCCGTATACAATTCTTCAGGAACAATAGTAAACACTATCACTGCGGCATATCTCGGACAATGATCCATCGATTTGAAACGTGCAGTTCAATTAACCCAGGACGAGAGAACTGAGTAGAACGTCGAAACATTCCCCTTATCTTATCTTTATTGACGCTCACCGCCCCGAGCTGCTATCTAAGACTCGAAGCAAGGCGGAACTGACGTCATTCAAAAATCAGGGTTGAATCACAATTCCAAGCCTTGATTAAGAACAAGGTACAAAGTGTTAGCCTAGAAGGCGCTCTTGCCAAGAAAGGCGAGGAGAGCTTATCACGAACACGGCGAGGCGTGGTGTTATCCGCGATGTTGGTGACTTCCACATCTCCGAAGACAGTGCTTTAACCAATATTAATTCCTCGAAATATCCATGTCGCTTAGCATAGATGAGTCACAAGTAATTGTCCAGCTGCTCTCCTGAACCTGCCAGTAGCCGGTGGACCACAACGGGGATCCTTGATCATTACGAAATCCTGCATCCCAAGTGGAATGATTATTCCTCCCTCGTTCCATGAATCATCACCGGTCCATGGTTCATCATTATAACGTTGCCAACATATTGTAATGCAAAACTGCATATGTATCTGGTTGCTTCCAGGCATCAGGAAACTTGCAATCGGCGTCAAAGTGGTCTATATCACTATGAAGAGTGTAGACAGTCTGACGAGTCTGAGGGCTCTCGGGTGGAGGAGTTTCCTATAGGCGACGGCTGAGAAGGATGGCGTTTCCAAAAAATAACGCGCTGCTAACCGTCGCTTTTCCGGAAATCAGTCACTCCCCAGACAACGCCTACAGCTGGGACAATGCAGACAGCCTGGACAAGTTATTTCGTAGTGTGAGGATGTATCTAATTCATCAAAATGGCTGTGGCTGGCGCTCAGCTGTTGTCAGGACCGTCCGCAACATTGTCCGTGAAAAGTATAAAGTTGCTGGATTCCCTAAGTCGCTTCAAAGTCGTTGGTGAACGCGGGTGATTTTCATTATCTCTCTTAGGGTTGGATATAAAGAAAGGTCTTATTAAGACTGATGATAAGGTGTGTCGTCCATTGGGGTTCTGATATTACTCTCAAAGCTTCTCAGGGTCTGCCTATCCGCGCAAAACCATTTCAGCACCCAGCCCTCCAGGAAATTGTCATTCACTTGGTTTTCCTCATTAACGGTTCTAGCACTCCTGGCCTTCTTGCACCGAAGACATTCCAACCAATTCCATTCGCCACCTTTGCTTTTGCATATGTTGCTGTAAGTAAAATACCATTCTTTAATCCTACATCGCTCACTATTTAATCATTTAGATTGTGTATATTTTTAATACCATGATTAATGATCTGATGCCATCATCTTAGAAAACAACCAACAAGAGCCGGAATCGCGCTATCCTATCTTTGCAGCTCCTTCACACCACCTCCTTTACAATGAATACATGAACGCCCTTCACATGTTTCAGAAGGATATTCACAGTGATTTTCAGCGGCAGCAGGAGTTATTCTGGAGGGACGCACAGTATGCATTGATCAGTCTATTATCACCGTGATTGTGTCGGACTACATCTTCTAGAAAATGATTTGTCATACCAGATAATGAAGATGAGGCCAGTTTGAAAGGAATTTCGCTTTTGACTGACATGGGGGAACAGGAGTTCAATGATCTGTTCGCAGCTGCAGGTGGAACACTGCTGAAGGAATTAGATAGTGAAGGAGAGGAAAAGCTCTAGTTATGCAGTCAAATTTAGATACACTTTGTATATGTGGTCAAATTAAATAATCTCGTTTTAATGTTATTATTTATTTCAAAAAGAAATGGAAAAGAAATTAAGAGCAAAATTCGAAAATACTCATAATTATTACCGACGCTTTATCGGAACACAGCCGTCGACTTAAGGGGTGTCTGGGCAAAAATAGGCTCGGTTCCCCATATCGAGTCTGAGACTTTGGGATAAATCTAGCGTGTCTGGCCAATTTCAAATGGGGGGAATTGTACACGAAGTCTGGGAAGTCTGAGGGCTCTATACAGTCTATACTCAGCATTCGGTTTTCCTGATGAGCTTCAGCTTCATCAGTGGTTCAGGCTGCAAAGAGACCCGGCTTTGCGTTCGCAAATGAACGATGGGAAGGGATAATTGACCTCGTGAACCATTCCCAACAAGTAGCCACGATGGTCGATATCATGATCAGTTTATGTCCACACTTAGGCAAGACGATGTTACTGACATAAGGCAATTTAAATCTCCCTTGTTGTACTACAGAATTGTTTATCAGTCATTCCGCAGCCCCGTGATATCAAATGGTTTATTAGACATTCTATCCTCGCTTACACACCTAATGTAACTTTATTTCTACTCAAGGATTGGTAGAAAAACGTCTATAGGTTCTTATCTCTCCATGAATATAGGTATTATAGTAGAATTTGCTCGAATAAAAAGAAATATATTCTTCTTGGGGTGTTTGATTCGAGATTTAGTAGACGTATCCATAGCTCTTACCGAGGCTTGAGGCCACCTCGTCATCTTTCCTAAACTCTGGTACGGATGGCGTGGAATAGGATACTCAACTTGGTAAATAGACTCTGACTAGGTGAGAAAGTAAGCTATTCCTGGACCATACAGGTGGCCATCTTGCTCGGTTTGGCAACGTCACGGATTATACAAGGGAATTGGAAGTATATTCACAGCAACGGCATGAGCAGAAGGTACTACTCAACGATCCCGTCTTCCCTGCATATCATTCTCTACGAAAAGCGCACATGCCCCTTCTGGGCATCGACAGGGGGTGACTGTGATGACTGTGCATGTCAAAATAAGAATACTGAATATCTCAGGAAAAGACCCCAATATTCATGCCATTCAAGCTCTTCTTGGAAGTTCGGTCAGGTGATCAGGTACTTCATAGACTCCTGTAATTTTCGAAAATCAAGGATTAAGAGCTCGCCATAGATCTCTTGCTGGAACACAAGAAAGAGGAATTGTTTTAGACGAGAGTATCCGAGAGAAGGCGTTGTTATACGAACCTCAGATTGTGAACCGATAAGTTCTGGGCTTATTCTATCGAGATAGTAAAGAAAGAATGAGCCCAATGTGCCCACTTCGCCTTTGATTTTTTATCAAAAATAGACGGATCATAACGGAAACTGTCTAAATACGATGGGCTAAAATTACATTTAGACGTGGGGGACTGACATGAACGCTGGCGAGTTACACTTCTTTGGTGACAATTTGGCCCGTTTCCATTTGTGGGAAAGGAGGGTCACTATTAATTTATCTCCGATTTACCACTCACTTTAAATAAAACACCCTCCGAGTAAAGTTACGCTTGATAGCGTATCAACGAATCCTTGGATATAAACATTTTAGACATTATGCGAATCACCCTTCGCTCCGCACCATTTCTTTTTCGTCGTCCCGACTTACGCAGATCAAACTTTCGGAAATAGTATTTTTCCTTTACTCATTGGCCCCGCATGAAATGTTGTGCCACAAGGATGGTACGGACTTACTATACATAGCTGTCGACAGCAACCCTCATGGGGGGATCCTAGAAATTCCCTTACCACTAAATAAACACCACATGTTTTATTAATTCTCCGACACCCCCTAAAAAGAAGAACGTCGTTCCTGTTAAGTTGGTCCGCGCACGTTAGGCATTGTACTTCTTTGACGGCCCTGAGCAGCGGTATGCACTGTTGCTTATAGAGCCCGCAAATGTACGCGACCGAAGCAGAGGTCCTCTCACTAACGTCGCGTACTTTATACGTATCCCATTGAACTGGCGTGGGCTCTGTGCTCATCATATCCACGGGTCTGGGCAATTCGCGCGTTTATATGGGAGTTTGTTCACCTAGAGGAGAATTGACCCCTCAGGGTTTATGCTATAAAATCAGGGAGTCTGGCGGCCATGAAGCACCTCAAGTCTTTTCTCCTTCATCTTACTTTCATCGGTCGACTATGATTTATTTAGTGCATCTCCTCTCATTTCCAACAACATCGTTGTGCTCTCGACGATATTACTCTGCTCTATTGGAGTTATGGACAGCTATATCGTCGCAGCGGGACGTCGTATGTTGTTGGAGGATATTGGGTTATTCTGCTTTATTGGAGTAACGGAAAGGAGGGTTTGTCCAATATATTCATGATGGATGTAGGACCTTCGAACTGGATTGATTATTCCCCTTGGATTAAGGCACTCTTTCAATTTCTGTGGCTTTCGTCCCAGACAAATATCCCTATAGGTACCGCCTGTTGTTGAATTGCATCGCTGGGAGGCTCGCATCCTTGTCGATGTGTACAAGAGTCCTGAATAGGGTAGCTTCAATCTTTTCCGATTCTAAGGGATACCTAGAACAGGTTTAGTTAAGCTACCATCAGAGTGGTTCAAGTCTTCAAAAAGAAAAAATGCCCAGCCGGACTTGGAAGGCCGGCGGATTCGAGCGTGGCATGGCCTCACGTTTTGCCTTCCTTTCCAGTCTGAATCTGTGAGAGCTCACCGTTTTCCCTTCTCTGTTGCCTATCGGCTTTCTCCTGGAGAGCTCTTCGCGTCTATCTTAAAGCCACGTGGAAGGTCACAAACCATCCATTGCTCCTTCTGTGATGTTGACTTCCCTTAATTCTTCGGGATGACTATGACCGTACGCACTGATTCTCAGGATCTATTAAAGTTGTCTGCTTCTTACGCATCTATTCCGGAGTTACAGGAAAGACTTTCGAAGTGCCTCAACCAGACCACTGGCCAAACATGGAACCAAGGTCAAGGTTACTTTGACCTTCCAAGTAATCGTGTTTAAATACGTTGCTTGCTACTGGAGTACGGAAATGGTGAAAGCCCAGGTCACTGGATATTGCCCGTTGCAGATATTCATCTAAGAAGTCTAGAACTTCAAGACAAAGGACTATCGGACTAAGGAACCGTCCGCCATTCGCTATTTCGGTCGGGATATGGGCCTATGGACACTAGTTGCCAGTGCAGGTTTACGTGAGAGTGTACCGTATCCACCACCTTGGTTTGGGTCTGGTCATGCGATTCATTTTTTTTCTCGGAGAAGTGTGGTATCATAGGATATAAGCTTTAGGTTTGGATAGCTCTGACAGGAATGAATTCACACAAAGTCGACGTCGCGATACGCAATAATAGAGTTCCATCCCGTCCTGTAGTAATGGGATATAATGTAACCCATGTGCGCCGCTGAAGAAGATAAATATCGCAAAGGTATGTCCTGGGAAAGTGTAATGTTCCATGAGCAGGAAGCGTCCGAATGGTAGTATATGAAAAGAAAAAGGAAAGCGAGGATATAATGGCCCCTGAATGCGATGACAAATGAGTGACATAATACAAAAGGAGGACTGAACCACACACCAACACCGAACATAAACCTTTATAAACCTCTATCGGTCGGGACATGTGCTCCACGAATTCTGATCCTCCCGTCTTTCAGCCTCTCCGTAATAATAGGCGACGCGGCAGGTCTGAATTTGTACTGCCTCGAGTACCTGGATTAGAAAATCACCAATCACTGTTACAAGATGTTCCTTCGTCTTTACTTAAGACCCATAAAATCTGATAAGCACCCACCTCTCGGCATAAATTACCTGAGGCTGCTTAGGCCGCATCCTGAGCGCAATCCAGAACAAAAACACAACAAAGACAAGAAGGGCAAAACGCTTCCATTTCGATGGTGGTGGAACATTAAAACGAGCATCGCGGGCGAAACGCTCTTGAAGTTCTGTATTCGTGATTGTCCGCGATGGGGAGGCTCTGAGATCGACTTTTTCTTTAGGAGGGGTCGATGCCATTGATTATTAGAAGTGCGATAAAGCTATTTGAAGAAATAGAGAGGTAAACAGATGGGACTCGAGGTAAAAGAATGTAGATGATGCAGTTGTTAGCAGAGCTGTGGAAACTTCCACTCCAATTCCCACGACCACCAAACGCCTAAAATTGGCCACATGGAAGCTTTTCTTCTTCTCAGGCTTCTTGTTCCTGTTTAAATCATTGTGCTAATAATCGCATAAGTTGATAAACATTTCGGAAACTTCAATATTTGGGATTTACGCGACAAGATAAAGATTCTCCGCCTCGCGTCGTCAATTCGAGAGATTCTGTCCCCGTTCACCAACAATAACTTTCAAGACCATAGAGCACATAATCACCCAGCCAGCCCAAAAAAACCTGCAACCGCAAGGAGGAATCCCCGAACCCAACCGTTCTTCATCCCCGCTCTTTGAAGCATAGCGAACCAGCTATTCTTGGCCACCTTTCCGCCCCAGAAACGTGACTGTGCCCAATGCAGCGGTGGATCCTGCGGTAGTTGCATCTTCACTAATGAATACGAATATAAAGTTGCTTCAATCTCACCCTTTACAGGACCCAATGGTGCGAAGCCGAAAAGACCCAGGAGAGGTCGAAATAACCACGCTTCAGGAAAAAAACAGAAATGTTCCAGCGGTGATAACGAGTCCTATAAGCTCGGGATGGGAGTCGACAAGATCACCTGAACACGGTCAGCTAACTTATCTTTACTGCATCTCCTCTGTTGTAACTCACCTACTGCTATAAGAACGGCCTTTATCTTGGGCTTGACTGCGACATAATGCTCACGGATTTGTGTCTCTTCTATCCCCACGGTTGTCCCAACCCTTATGAGGCCCGGTTCAACCATCTCTAAAGCTCGATCCACCATTGCCTCACGCTCGTCTATCCTTCGTTCAGCCGGAACGTCCACCTCCGCTCCAAATTCCACTTTTAGCAACTCTAAAACCTGGCCAAATTCTTCCGATAACAGCTCAGAGAACCTGGTCAACGGGATTCCTCTCTCTGATAAGAGTATCTTGAATTTTGAAACGCTCTCCAGAAGATGCTTCATTTTGCTTCTGAATTCCTTAATCTTCTGAGCGGCCCGAGGGAACTTTTCTGCAGCCTCAGAGAGCGTTTCTTCCGCGACTCGAGAGACTCTCTTTCCCAACTCGTGAACATAGTCCCAAGAATTTTCGAGCTTGCGTCCTATGATGAGGCTACATTTTTCCGGATTTTTAGTGTCGACTGTAGAAAAGGCCGTGAGCAAAGGTTTATAGGTATCGCGTCAAAAGACACCTTACCTGATGTGGTACAGTTGAAGAGTAGCAGAAAATCAGGGATAGAGAACTTGCAGAGGAGGTTATACGAGAGAACGCACGCTTATTTGCACTTAACAGGTACGGGATGAGAGCTACTGTCGAGTTCGAATCCTGTAAGGAGAATTGTTCTCGAGGAAATGCTCTACCTGACGCGAATGGTAGGCTGCCAGCAAACGATAGCACCAGGAAAGTGACTACAATAATTGAAAAGAGGTTCATCCCAGTGACGGTCGCGCAAAGATGCGACATCCCCCAGCATTTGTACTATGTTTAACGCCCAACGTTGTGCTTCGAATAGGGTAGTGCCAGGCGTTGAATATGCCCCTTCTTTTCAAGAATCTGTGCAGGATTGAAAGAGTACATTACTTCACCTTTTATATCGCTGCTAGTGCCAAAGTCTGTGCAAAATATCCTTTCTTGGTAAGGGCTCCACCCAGGAGGCGGGAAACGGACACGCGCAGCGCAATAGTCCGCGGAGCATTGCCACGAACCAACCCTATATTCTCAAAGGAAACGATTGTGAAGCCACTGATTCTCAACATAGTGAACGAATGTATTTCCTTACCTACCTTCTGGTTCCTTCGAGTTGCTTCATCCTTGGTCATCTTTTCCCGAATCTAACAGTTAAGGTTTCTTCTTATTTATGGATTCGATTATTTATTCCAACACTCCTATATATGTTTCAAGTGGGATTGCCTACCTAATATTGCTTGTTAATAGGCTCCATCAGACATGAAATTGGGACAATTGACTTCCTGAAGGCTTGAGCTTAACCCGAAGATTCTAGCTACTGTGCCGCTTAGCAGGGGGGAACATTTCTATGCACTTACGCATTATACAAACGAAAGAAGAATATACCCGCTTGCAGGGAAGCGTGGCTGAGGAACCTCGATTCCGTGCCAAGTCTATTATCTTGCTACGGTGGACTTTTGTAATGGCTACGGTGGACTTTTGTAATGCTCCTGAGCCTATAATGATATCATCTTTCCCGTTTATCATGGCAAGTATATTTTCCGAGGTGATTTCAGCGGGTGTAACCAGTTGAGCGGAGAAGTATAATATAATGGGCACAGCGAAGAATGCAATTTATTTCTCTGAAGAACCCTCTCTCGACAGCTACGCCCGAAAGTTGTCCTGGCAATTCGGATGGATAGCTTAACTAAGAATATAGGCGATACAGTACATCTACTTCCCACTTTATAACGACATGAAAGAAATCCTTAAATCCTTAAACCAAACGGAATCGACTCTTGGTTCAAGATCATTCCATTTTCCCTTGAACAAATTAAGATCCGAGCTGTGCCTAATTTCACATTATATGCGCTTGCATATCCTGGTGGAATTTTCTTATCCTTCAAGTACGAAATTGGACATATCTATAGGGACGATACGATGGGACTAGTGTTCGTTGCTCGGTTGTGGATTCACTTCCCATTTAGACGACGGATCGACGAAACCTGATACTGCTAAGCCTCCCCACTGGACGATAAGGAAGTCCTAGCAGCGGACTCGAATGGCTAATCTTTTATATAGCCTATGCTCAATTGAACGGTCCGAAGGCACGATTCAGGAGAGCAAGCAGCCTGAGAGCCTGAAAGATGAGAGATGCAGGAGAAACCCGCGTAAGACAAGCCGATCAAGGACCCGATGTCATTTTCAGGGGTGCGGCGGAGGCGGTACGGAAACAAATGGGCGAAGGATGCTTGGCGAAGGCAGGGTAAATTGGACATTTCACATGGATGCCAAGGCTGTGGATGTTGTTGAAGTCACATCGATCGGGAGTGACTTTTGGTGTGGTGAAGACAAAACTTGAGAGGTATTTCGGTAGGAAGAGAAACATAAACACATGACATTACAGGATGAAGGAAGGTACAGGAACGAGGCGACTGAGAAAGAGAAGTGGAATGGCGGATTGAAGTAGAGGTAAAAGGAGACTGTAACGGCAGAAAAGAGAAGAACACAAGAGCGATAAGTCAAGATGGGTATTACAGTGAGGAATGGTGTTATGTAAGGAGGAGAATCAACTCGTCAGCAAAGAGAAACGGAGGGTGCGAAGGCTCGTGGTCCATAACATTACGAGCAAAGTAATCCATAATCGGGTAACCGAGATTGTCAAAAAAATCCATAGTTGTAGGACAAGTCGAGTCTTTTGTTCACTCGGGCCTTGTCCTACTTCCATCCCTATTCCTACTTCCATCCCTGATGTTGCCTGCGCCACCACGTCCACTGCTGATATTACCATGAGGAGCATGATGTGCAGGTGCGTTATCGAGACCGGGACTGGGAGAATGCGTAACATTGCCTATCCCACCGCGACCAGTAGAGTGACTAGATTGCAAATCGACGAATCAATAAGGGACAATGAAGGTGAAGACGCTTTACGCACATTGGTTCAGGATGCCTATGCGCCTTCCGTTCCTCCTCTTCCAAGATGGCCTCATCTCCTGCACCGTGAACAATATTGCCAGCACCTCCCCTTCCACTACTATGCATGACCTCCGTGGGTCCACGACTCCTGCTG
>Ga0157379_10002165_pt1 | contig 16323 bp, 10 predicted proteins | sample S25metaG_FD_121802 | JGI IMG/M metagenome (GOLD analysis project Ga0157379, IMG submission 121802) | Switchgrass rhizosphere microbial communities from Kellogg Biological Station, Michigan, USA - S2-5 metaG | ecosystem: Host-associated > Plants > Roots > Rhizosphere > Soil | place: USA... | reverse complement strand
GCGGATCGGCGGGCGTGATGACGGCGCGCATTGTCTTCGGCATCTGCTCGATCCTCTTCGCGCTCGCCCACTTCATAGGGCTCCAGGCCACAGCCAGGATGGTGCCGGCGTGGATCCCCGGCGGTCAGGTCTTCTGGGCGATCGCGACGGGAGTGGGGCACCTCGCCGTGGGCCTGGCCTTGATCGCGAACCGGCTTGCGGTGCTCGCAACGCGGCTTGGCGCGCTAATGTACGTCTGCTTCGCGCTGTTCTCCTGGCTGCTGGGTGCGCTCACCCATCCGACGGAATGGCTGCGCTGGGCGGGCGTCGCGATCAGCCTTTGCATGGCTGCGGCCTTGTGGCTTGTCGGCGATCTGCTGGCGGCGCGCCATGCGGAGAGGCCAGGAAAATCGTGACAACATGCAGAGTCTGTCCAGCCCGTAAGCGGTCACTGAAGCAACGCTGACTGCAATTCGGTTCAAGTCCGGATATTGCCGGACGTCCGCTATTGGCGCAAAGCACCCATTGGGCTGCCAGCAGACTCAACGCCGTTATTCATCCAAAGCGGACGGATCGTTAGGGGCCCCAAGACGCCCAAGGCCTATTCGCGAGCGTTGTGGTAGGCTGCCAATTCGGCGCGGTGCAACCGGGTAGGGATTTCAGACACTTCAGGTGCCACGGGAGTTCAGCCATGAAACGTGTAGCGAGCGCATCATTTGTCGTCGCCTCCGTGCTGTGGGCGTGCGCGCTGGGCGCATTCGCACAAGAACACCAACACGATCATGGTAGCCCGACCGGCCCTCTTGGCACGGTGCATTTTTCGACCTCCTGCAACCAAGCCGTCGCTCAGGAATTTGATCACGGAATCGCGCTCCTCCATTCCTTCTGGTACTCAGCCGCAATAGAGGCATTTTCCGGTGTTTTGAAAAACGACCCGAGCTGCGCAATGGCCCAGTGGGGGATCGCTATGAGCTGGTGGGGCAATCCGTTCGCCGGGTTCCGGACGCCGCAAGCACTGGTGACGGGTTTGGCAGCAATCGAGAAAGGCAAGGCCGCGGGGGCGAAGACCGAGCGCGAGCGCGGCTACCTCGCGGCTGTCGAGGTCCTCTACAAGGACGCCGCAACCGTCCCGCTGCGGACGCGCGCGCTCGAATACGAGAGGCAGATGGCGGCGCTTTCGACAAAGTTTCCTGATGACTCCGAAGCGAGGATTTTCTACGCGCTTGCACTGGGTCAAACCGCTCTGCCGACCGACAAGACGTATGCCAATCAATTGAAGGCGGGGAGCATTCTCGAGAAAGAATTCGCCAAGCAACCTGATCATCCGGGGCTGGCGCATTACATCATCCACAGTTACGACGTGCCGGCATTGGCGCCGCGCGCGCTTGAGGCCGCCCGCCGCTACGCAAAGATCGCGCCGGCCGCACCACACGCGCTCCACATGCCCTCCCACACATTTACGCGTGTGGGCGCATGGCGGGAATCGATTGAAACTAACATTGCATCCGCCGCAGCTGCCCGCAGGGACAATGCGACGTCCGAAGAACTCCACGCGATGGACTATATGGTCTACGCATACCTGCAGACGGCGCAGGACGCCGCCGCGAAGAAATCGGTGGATGAGATCGCCGCCATCGGTTCGCGGATTCAGATGAACGCTGCCGGCGCCGCCGCGCCTCCATCCGCCGGTTACTACGCCTTGGCCGCGATGCCGGCCCGGTACACGCTCGAGCGGAACGCGTGGAAAGAGGCTGCCGCCCTGACCCCGCGCGAAACAACCTTCCCGTATGCCGATGCCATCACACATTTCGCACGAGCACTGGGCGCGGCCAGGAGCGGCAATCCCGCCGCCGCCGCGCAGGACGTCGCGAAACTCGTGACGCTGCGCGACGCGCTGCAAAAGGCAGACGACAGTTACTGGGCCGGTCAGGTGGATATCCAGCGGCGCATCGCGTCCGCCTGGATCGCGCTCGCCGAGGGCCGGCAGACCGAAGCGCTGTCATCGCTCCGTGAGGCGGCCGAGTTTGAGGACCTGACAGACAAGAGCCCTGTATCGCCTGGCCCGATCAAGCCTGCGCGCGAGCTTCTCGGCGAGATGCTCATGGAGCTGAAACGGCCGACCGACGCCCTGAAGGAATTCGAGGCCACCATGGCTAAGGAGCCGAACCGATTCCGCGGCGTATACGGCGCATTGCGGGCAGCTGAGGACGCAGGGGAGCACCGGAAGGCCCGTACCTACTCGGCAAAGCTCATTGAGATCAGCGCGCGCGCCGACAAACCCGGACGTCCCGAGCTGCACGAGGCGCAGACGCTGTTGCAGGCACGGTAGAGCGGCACGTCAGACACTCGACGGCAATGTCTGTTTCTGCCGTAATGCGGACGCTTCCGGCAGGGCAGGGGAGGTCTAGATCGCCGGACCGGAAATACCAAGCGATGCCCGCAGGGTACGCCGGGGGTCGCTCAACCAACCTGCTACCGAGCTAACGAGGCCGACTAACCGGCTTCACTCCAAGATGTTTTTCACCTGCGTCCGCGCACACTTTTGTCGAAGCGGTTATCGACCGCGCCAGGAACGCGCTAGTTAGGTAAACGTTGTTAAACCTGGGCGGGCGCCCTTTTGGACCTCAAGTCCAGCCCCTTCCCGGGTGGGGTGTCCGCCTGTACCGATTTGACTGGTCCCGAAACGAGCGCTTGTCGGCAAGTTAGAGACCGGCAGCATTGGTGACCATAGCGCGGATCGTTCAATGCCCAATTCTATACGTAATCTCAAATGGGCCGTTGAAACCGCTCACGGCTGCGCCGCCAAGTATATTGGGAAGGTCACAGTTCATGAAAAACGCGGTGGCACTACCGTTTGGTACGGGTGCGTTCATATCTTTGATCTGACGGGGCACCCGAATTCCCATCGCTGTTATTCATGGGCCATTGAAGGGTACGTGGGACATGAACCTCAGATCTTGACGGCCTTGCATCACGGTCCGATCTCGAGCCCAGAAGAAGCCGTGCGGGCGGCTCTGGCCGACAACGACGTTCGAGTTCTGCGGACGCTTGGCTACCAGAAATGACAACTGCTGTTGCGCGTGCTTTCCGGAAGTTTTGACAGCTGAAACTCTAAGTCCTGTACGAGAGCCGAGAATCTAGCTTAATTGCGGCATGACCGGGGCAAATGGGACAGAGCGTAGTTCGGTTCCACATTAAATGTTTTCGCCGTCCTCAGAGTCGAGCGTTTTCAGTTTATGACACAGCGAATATGCAGTTCCTGCGGGAAAGCGGCGTTCGCTTATCGAATTGAGGCGGACGGATCAAAAACCTATTTGTGCCTAGAGCATCTGCCAGGAGAAGAAGCCCTTCTGAGCGAGAATCAGGAGAGATCCAGCCAGGTCGGCAAAGAGCCATACGCGCGGGAATGCTGATACCGGTTGAATTTCCGGACCTACTAATGATGAGCGCCATCAGATTCAACTGGCGAATCCGCCCCGTATCCGCTGCCAACGCGGCTGGAACTTGATCGAATAGCGGCGCGTTTGGCCCTTGAGAGTAACCCGGCCCTTCGACCGGTTCAGCCCTCCACAAAGGTCCGTGGCGAAATTCGTTGCGGGCCTTTGTGCTGTGCCCGCCAGCACACGCAGGATGCACCCCCGGGGGAGCGCATCGCACTGGGTTGCGGAGAATACGGGGTCAGGACGCCTGTTCTTGGCGATCGGCTTCAGGTGGGGCTAGGCCCGTCAACGCTTCCGGATCGGCCATGCCGGCTTCCAGTTGTTGGGCCAAGGCGTGCCACTGTGTGGCTAAGTCCAAATATCGGGTACGAACAAGCAGATCCTCGGTTTTTTGAACCTTCAGGAAGGTGGCGTCCGCCATCTCCCTGTATTGCTGAACCCGTTCTGCCAGAGGCAACAATTCAAATGAATTACCCACGCGCCTACTCTTCGTGCGATGCGCCCCCCGGCGCTCCCTTGATGACACCGTAATCGCTGACGTGCGGTACGGTTCCGTACATCAGGAAAAAAATTGCGCCAGGGAACCCAGGAACAATGCATATCGCCAATCCGGGCTCGCCCAACTGTCGGATGCCATTCATGGCACAAGTGGTGCATCCCCGATAAACATGGAGGTCTTCCTGTTCAAAACTGAGAATTGGGAAAACACGTATCGAGAAAATTTGCCTGCGGAACTCCGGCGCGAGCTTCAGGTGGAAGAACTGTGGGCGAGGCGCGTGGTCCTATCGGACCGAATGAACATAGAACGGCTGAGTCTATATGCCTCCCGCCGCGCTTTGCTGTGGCCTGGCCATCTGCTTTACACCGCGTGGCATTAGGTCGGCCCCAATCCTGATCGCGCGGGAGGCCGCCCCGGAGACTCACAGCAGCGTCAGAGAGTCGAGCCGTGCCCTGCGTGGTGTGTTGCCCTGGTTCTGGCCGCGAGTCTGTCCGGCCTTCCAACGCCCCCTGCGGGATGACGCACGGCGGGCGGGGCGATCGGCTTTCATGGCCTGGTCCAACGGATTCAAGGCGATGCTGGTGACCGTTGCAGCAGCCCCTCGATGCGATCATGCCTCCTCCGCCACAACCGATGCGCAGCGGTCTCAATCCCCATAAGCGCGGCGGCCACACTGATTTGCGCGATAACCAGAGGAATGACCAAAAGCGTTGAACGCTGCACAGCGCTTGGCCAGAGCCAATTAAACAGGTTGATTATCGCGAAGTGGGACGCATAGAGAGGATACGATAGGACACCCAAGTAAGCCCAGGCTTTCCCCATGCCCTGCTCATTTCTCACCAGAAGCGTAACGAGAATCCCGGACAGGGCTAGCCCAGGCAATGTATCTAACAGCGGTTGTCTCCCAAAGAGGGGCACGCAAGTGGTTACGGTCCATGCAGCATAGACAAGAGAAGGTCTCACTTTCGGAAGGCCTTGAAGACGGTCCGATGCGTAAGCGCGGCAGATTAGGACGCCCAGGGTAAATCCAATAATTGTTCGATCGACACCAAATTGGCCTACGCCTGATCCATCGGTTGCGAGTCCCCGGTAAATGACATGAGCGGCGGCGAATGCGATCGGAAGCAACAGGAGTCTGGATGACCATCTGTTCAAAAAAAGCCCGTATAAGGCGTTGATAATCCACTCCCCATGCAGAGACCAGAGCGGCGGGTTAATAGCAAAATCGGTTGCCAGGCTGGCCGGAAGATTGGCAACTGGCAGCCAGCGCATCGGGATCAAGCACAGCGTTGAAATCGTGATCACAGTCATAAGCCAACCGGGAATTGCATGCCAAAAGACCGGCGCGATGCAAAGTGCGCAAATCAGGGTTCCCAGTATTTGGACCGGCAGCAGTCGCCTGGCTCGGGCTTCCATGAAGGATGTAATCCGCATGCCACTGCGGAGTCGGCGTTCGTATGACAGGGCGATCACGAAGCCCGACAATACAAAGAACATGTCCACGCTTAGCCAGCCGTGGGGTACAAGTTCAGGTATGTTCAGGGCGAGTGGAATGTGACCCACGAGCACAAGGAGGGCGCAGAGGCCCCGCATCCCGTCCAAGGTCTCAAATCTGTGCCGTTGCTGTATGGTTGACCTATCGTCAGGCCGCATTGATGCAGTCCAAATCGCACTCTTTAAATTGGCACATCATGCGTTGGGCTCCCCAGCCTGACACGAGCCGAAAGAGGCTAGCACTTGGCAGGAGACTGTCCATCCGGTCCCCCCAATCGTGTTACCGAAACCGCCTGAACTTGCCGCGCGATGGGGCGTTCGCCGCCGCCCCGACTACTCGCGCTGCTTGCGGTCAAGGAAGTCGACATACAGGTTTTCCGGCTCCAACTTCATGGCCACGTCAACCGCCGCACGGGCGGCAGGCTTGTTTTCATCAGCGGTCGCCTTATGTTCATCCAAAATCGCGTCAGCCACCTTGCGCGCCGCGGCGAGCCGGATACCGTCGATGGAGGTATCGGTCAGGTAGCTTTCTACCGGCTCGCGCAGGCTCTTCAATTCTCCTACGCTGATCAGGCTCAACGGGTACCAGTTGTAATATTCGATCCGCGGGCGGTCATCCGTGAGGCTTGGATCATTCCCGACGAAGGCCGCCAGCCTGTCATCGGCGGCGACGAATGTAGCCAAAAGATCTTCGGGCCTGCGCAAGCCGATTTCCGTCAAGTCTTGGGCGACTGCCGGTTCCGACATGCGCATGGCAAGCTGAGCGGGATCGATCCGCAATGGTTCGTCCGAGGCGATCGCCACGCCCTCCATTCTCGAAGGCAGCCACAAGGACACATGCTTGAAATGCGCCATGAGCGCTTTGATGATCATCTTGGGAGCGCCGGGGGACATGTCCAGAGGCACCCATTGCGCCAGGACAGCGCCGGGACGCATCTTTGCCTTTGCCAGCGCATAAAATTCCTCGGTGTAAAGATTGACTATGCCGGCATCATGGGGAGGTGGGGGCTCGAGCGTGACGACATCGAACCTGTCCTTTGTTTCCAACAGAAAATGGCGTCCATCCGCGACGATCTTGTGGACCTTGGGGTTCTGGTAGAAGCGCTTGTTGATTGGAACGAAATGCGGCGCAAATTCGAACACGGGCGAGGCCAGGTCGACAGCGTCTATGGATTTCAAACTACTGTGCGTGCTTACCGCGCCGACAGTCGTTCCCGTCCCAATGCAGATGACGGTGGCTGTTTCGACGGGGCCGCGGTGAAAAAGAATGGGATAGTGTCCCATCGCGGCCATATAGCGCCTGCCTTCGGGACGATTGTTCGCATAGCTTTTGGAATTCACAACCAGCTGCTGGTACGCGCCAGTCGCCTTGCTGCGATACTCCAACACCGCATATGTAGCTTCCTTGGTCTCTTTCAGTGCCAGGACTTTGGCCCCCACGAACGCGGTCAGCGCCCGCTCGAGGTAACGTGGTGTAAAGCACAGGAACGCCACGGCAATAAAAGCCAAGCCCAAAAGTCCCGGTCGCCACAGGCTTTTGGTCCTCGCGAGTTCCGGCTGCGAAAGGGTCGTAGCGAGAAAGAGCAGCACATTCATCGCAATCAGCAGGGAAAGCGCCCACTGGCTTCCCAGTAAGGGGATCAGGAGAAAGCAGGCGGCGAGAGAGCCCAGAACTCCGCCAATCGTGTTCAAGGCGTAGAGCAGGCCGATCTTGCGGCCCAAACCGCTCATTCGCATCACGGTGAGTTCGCTGGCCAGCGGAAAGCTGATGCCGATCATGATGGTGGGAAGCAATAGCGCCACGAGGCAGGTCAGGAAAAACGCGGCATTTTCGCCCAACAGCGCGTGCAGTTGGGCGGGGACGAGGGCGGTTACAACGGGGGATAACGCTGCCTCCAGCGTACGGCCCTTGCCGAGGATCGCGACGGTTTCCGTGGCGAAAGCTGCGATAAGAAGTTGCGTTACGGCGAAATAGCGGAGCAACTGATCCTTGCGCGGCGCCAGAAATTTGGCGCAGATCAAGGCCCCGATCACCAGCCCGAACAGATATGTGCCGAGCATGCCCGAGAAGGCAAAGACGCTGGAGTCGCTGAAGTTGGTCAGGAAGCGGAACCAAACGACTTCATAGGCGATGGAAACGAAACCGGAGCAGGCGAATATCCCGACCAGGATGGATGTGGCTGCGCGCTGCCGCTCTCCGCTCGCGGTCTGTGCCGCCGGCTCCTCCTTCACGGGCGCAAGCGGATTTTCGCTGCGTGAGACCATCAGGGCCAGGCTGCCCACACAGAGGTAGGCGATCGATGCAAGCTTGCTCGATCCGATGATCCCCAACAATCCCATCAGAACGAACCCGACGGCCAGTGTGCCAAAGGCGGCTCCCAGGGTGTTGAACCCGTACAAAAGGCCGATGCGATTGGCCAATTCGGCGCGCGCGCGGGTTATGGCCTTGACCAAAAAGGGCAAGGTGGCCCCCATCAGCATTGTCGGGAGCGACAATGTGACTAGCGACACCGCGGCTATGACGGGCAGCCGAAGGGGAGATTCCAGGTCCAACACGGGCGTGATCCAGCCCACCCAAGTCGCCCAGTGCGACAGGAACACCGTAACCGCGAAGGAAACGGGTGCGAGCGCGAGCTCCAGGAAGCCGTAAGTCCTCAGGGGCCGGCTCACAATGTCTGCGAGGCGGCCTCCCAGGGCGCTGCCCACGGAAAGTCCGAAAAAGAAACTTGCCACGGTGATGCTCACCGAGACGGTTGCGCTGCCGAGCACAAATTGCAGTTGCTTGAACCACAGAACCTGAAAGACCAGGGAGGCCGCACCCGACGCAAAGAAGATAGCCGTGATTAAGCCCCGGTTCTTCTCGTCAACAGCCTCACGATCACGCACAGGCCTTCCGGCGTTGGTCCTGCCTTGAACCTGATGATGGCCCGCAGGATTCCCAATGCGTGCCGGCGCAACTGGATCCAGGGATAAATTGTCAGCCATTGAATTCCCCTTTGGCCCGACGCGATCCCAGGACCAAGGGGATTACAGCCTAGCCGGCACCCGATTTGCTACCAAAGCCCCGTGGAAGGTGGGGTAAGCAGGGTTAAAATGTGGTATTATTGGCCGGCGCTGATGCGAAGGTATATTCAACTGTACAAGGGGCAGTTGGCCAGGAAATTATCTATATCTCGGAACATCTTAGGCGACAAGGCGGATGCCGGGCAGGATTTCCCGCCGCTGGCCTTGGCTGGCCGCGGCTGGGCATCGAGGAATAACAGCTTTGCACCGATCGCCCGATTCAGGGGGAGAATATTCACCGGCGCCAACCCGAGTACAGTTTAAGCGCCTCCTGACGATCCGCGAATTGTGCGCCGCTGGATATCAATGGCTTGAGAAGATTTAGCGCATCGCTCCGCCTGGCGCTGGCGTCGAGCGCGACAATCAGATGGTAGGTAATCGTCGGATTGTCTGGCTCCAGGCTGTGCGCATGATTGAGCAGCACCAATCCGCCGGCCAGGTCTTTCTGCCGAACCTTCAGCCAGCCCAGCGTGTCGGTAACATGGGAAGAATTCGGCGACAATTGCAAAGCGCGCGTAAGCAAGGATTGAGCGCGTTTCGGATCGCTGTCCTGAATGAGCCATGACAGATTGTTCAAGGCATCTATATTGTTTGGATCTTGCTTCGCAATGAATTGATATTGGGACGTCGCCTTGGCCACTTCATCCTGCTGCAACAGGATTGTCGCATATTTCATGCGAACGGCGGTGTCGTTGGGCTTTCTTGCCAGCCATTTCGACATCAAATCGGCCGCATGCCGCCTGTCATTCGATATCACCGCCAAATGTACGAGCTGCATGAGAATAAGACTGTCGGGACGTTCGGAAAGGCTCTTGTTGAGGACCGCGGCGGCCTGATCATAACGCTTGGCCAACTCAAGCGATTGAGCAAGCATCAGGTCCGCCGCGGTTCCGGGGTTGGATGACTGGAAATAACGTGCCAGTGCCACAGCCGCGTCCATATTGCCCGAGCCAATTTGGAAGTTGATCTGCGCCAGCCTCACTTCCTCGGCCTGTGGGGCCAACTCCGCGGCAGCGTCAAGGGCGCGCGCTGCGTTCGCGCGGTCCCCCACCAGCAAGAGGGCGGAACTCAGCAGCAATTGCGCCGACGCGAGGTCGGGTCTGAGAGAAACAAGCCGACGAAAACTGGCGACCGCTTCCTTTTTTTGCCCCAGGGCTGATTGCGTTTTGCCCAGAAGAAGAGCGCACTCGTCGTTGTTTGGTTGAACCGAGGCGCAGCCCTGGGCCGCCGCGAGCGCTCCCTTCATGTCTCGGCGGGAAACAAGATAAAGCGCCAGCACAATTCTGGGCCCGGCAATCTTCGGTGAGCGTGCGATCGCCTGGCTATAGAGCGCCCGAGCACGGGAATCGTCGCCTTGACGCACTGCTATTTCACCCAACTTCATGATGGCCGCCACGTTCTTGGAGTCCAAGGAGAGAATGGTTGTTAAATCGCGACTGGCGTCACTGTATTTCTGGGTGGTGGTCAAAAGCGCGGCGCGGGCATTCAGTGCGGATATGCTGTGGGGATCAATCGCAATGGCCTTGTCAAGCGCAACCTGTGCGCCGGCGGTATTGCCTTGCTGCATCAATATGTTTCCGCGCTGGACCAAAGCTTGCACGCGCTGCTGGGGCTTTGATCCATATTTGTCGGCAACCTTCAGAGCATCGGCAAATCGGCGCTTCTGTAACAGGACATCGATGTACGGCTCAACCACGATAGGATTGCTGGGCTCTTCAACGACGGCTGAAGCAAGAATATCGATCGCCCTGTCCACATTGCCTGTCTGCACTTCAAGCAGCGCAAGTGCGCGCTTTTCAGCCGTGTTGGCAGCATGTTCCGCATTCAACTTTCTCAACGCATTCAAGGCCTCTTTTGCGCGGTGCGTCTGGAGATAGATGATGGCAAACAGCCTCACGACGCGCGGATCCGCCGAATCCAACACCGGTCTGAGAATGTTAAGAGCGCTGGAAGTGGCGTTTTGTTTAATGCGAAGTTGAGCCAACCGAATGCGCGCGGCAAGCTGTTCCGGATGGTTGTTCAGCATCCGAGCAAGCATCGAAACGCCAATCTCCGTTTTTGCGGCGCCTATTGCAATTTGCGCAACCGTCACTCCCACCCTCTGGTCTGTATCGAGGAAACTGGCAGGTAAATCCTGGGCAACACTCCAGGCCCCTTTAAAATCGCCCGCTCGGGCCATCAGCAGCGCCTTATAAAAAATCGCCATTGACAGATCTGGCTTCTTTGCGAGAACGCCGTCGATCTCGGCCTTCGCTTGTGCGTCTTGGTTCAGCCGCAGGTAGGTTTGAACGCGCGCAAAAGTTCCGGCAAAATTGCCCGGAAATCTTGAAGTCATTTGGTTGGCCAATGCCAGCGCACCGGCATTGTCTTTCTCCGCGAGCAAGAGTTCTACTTTGAACAACATGGCGTCGGATAGTTCCGGCGAATTTTGAATGGCCTCATCGGCAAAGCGTCCTGCCGCGCCATAATCACCCTGCGCAACCGCCAGACGGGCCCGCGTAAGCAAGCCGGACGCGTCACGCCGCAGTTCCAAGGAACGGTTCATTGCGTCAACCGCCTCTTGTCCGCGCCCGAGCTTCTGAAACGCCAATGCGCGCGCCTTCAGAATATCCGGCGCCTCGGCGGCACGCGGAGCGGGGCCAGGATCGGGAAAAAGGTCCAACAACATCTGATCCTCGTTCCGCACGAGCATGGCCTGGAAAAGCGGCGGCAAAACCAGAAGCGGCGTGGCCCCATCACTGCGAGCTTGGCGCAATTCGAGTTCGGCGCCTTTCTCGTCACCAGCTCGCAACAAGGCTGCGCCCAACTGAACGCGCGCCACCGTATTTCGGGGAGCGGCACCCACGGCATTCTTGAGAAGGATGACCGCCAGCCGCGTTTTTCCTTCGGCGAGCGCCTTCTGGGCATCTGCAAGAAGCTTATTGACAGCCGCCGACCCTGCCGCGCTCGGGTCTTTTTGCGTGTACGCCGCCGGCGGAACATCTGCAGACGCATGCGCGGGAGCGAACAGGCCAAACGCCAGCAGAGCTCCAACAAAGACGAGGCTCCGCTCTGTCTGGAGGTCTAACCAGACGCAAGAACGCGAAAAATTCTTCCGATGGCGATCGAAAGATTGCATGGCATGAGACCCCGCAAACAAGGCTCACGGGTACCGGGACGCCCGCCCTCCAAGGGGTTCAATGGCGCAAGCGTCTGCACCCGTTTTTGATTTTAGACGCCTCCTTTCGCAACTTCAAATCCCGGGCCATTGGAGTAAGTGAGCAAAACGGATCACTTGCAGTAAGCCGGATGCCGAGAAACCCGCGCTTCGCACGCGTTTTCGCCGCAAGCCAAATTGATACTCCGCCGCAACGGGACCAGGCATGACTTTGTGAAAGCTCAGCACGGTCGAGCGCGTTCGCACCAGGCGAATGGCGGCCCTGCTCGCGTCTACTACGCCCTGACGGACATGGCCGGGAACGCTTAGGGCCATCGCAGACCAGTTGGCCCATCTCGGAAAAATCGCGCAGTTGCTGGCTGCCGGTATCACGCCGCTGGCGTGATTCTATTGTCGGGTTCCACGCGGCCTGAACCCGGAAGCTGACAAATTGTCCCAGTGGCCTTTTTCTGTAATTAACCTTTACAAATATAAGGCTTCACCCAGAACGACCCTTGAAATTCCTGGATAAAATGGCGCGGTATGATTTTTGCTTAGGTTAATGTTGGGCATCGTTCTGAACCCGCTTTGCGGGGCAGGATAGTGGCGTAGAGCGTGCCCAAGCAGATTTACGATCGGAAAGACTTGGCTGTTTCGGGTTGTCGGAGAGGCGGATATGGGCGCACAGGTCAAATCGACTGCCGGACAAAGCCAGTGGGGATTAATCCCCGTGTTCGTTGCCGGCATGCTGTTCGCCTTATCCGCGCCGGCTTCCGCAGATTTCGTTTATGACAGCAACATTACCACCCTCGGGACGGGGTTTGGATCAGTCCCGCGTATGCTCACGGTTGAGCAGACCGGTAGCAGTACCGCCCCCTTGGTGACGGAGAGCGCCTGCGATGGCAATTCGGGGGGCTCGCTTGCCATTGGGCAATGCTCCGGGGTAGATGCGAGTTTCCAACCAAATGGCTGGATCGTTCCCAATTCGGACGACAGTGTTACCGGCCATAAAGATGCGCTTGTGACCCTCAGCGACGCGGCCACAAACGGTCAAGCCATTACCGACGCCAGTCAGATTTTCCTGGTTTATAATCCTTCTCAGGAAGGGACCAGTCCCTGGACCAACATTCAAGATATCACCCTCAAGTTTTATGACAGCAACAATGCATTTCTGGGTTCGGTCGATGGTGGATGCGGCGACAGTTGCACTGACTCAAACCTGGATCCCCTGTACTTCGCGGATGCCGGCACCAACTTGGGCAACGGCGGAACAGGATTCACCTTGAAGCTGGATGCGGCCCAGATCACTTTTGTCAACAATCTGTGCGGCCCGAATATGATATATTGTGTGACAATGGCACTCGAAACGACAATCAGAAATGCGAATGACGGTCCCGAAAGCTTTTATCTTTACACACCGGCTACCATACCCGAGCCCCTGACTCTGACGCTGTTCAGCGCCGGCCTGCTCGGAGCGTTCGGCCTCCGCCGCAAGCTGAAAAAGGCCTGATACCCAGGGGCTGTGGAACCAAGGCCGCGGAAAAGAATTTCGGCGCCTCAACGGAACGTTGGTCCGGCCGTGACCTGGCCGATCCAATCGAAATAGCCTTGAAAGCCGGCCGCGAAGGGCAATGCCACGATCTCCGGCACCGTATAGGAATGGATGTCCTTGATCCGGGCGGTTGCCGCGTCGAACAGGGCCGCGCGGGTCTTGATAAGCAGCAATATTTCCGCGTCGTTCTGGGTTTTGTCCTGCCAGAAATAAAAACTCTCGATGGGAAGAAGTTGCACGCAGGCGGCCAGTTTTTCCTCGATCAGCAGCCTGGCAATCTTTTGCGCCTCGTCCCGCGTCGGCGTGGTCGTCAGCAGCACACCAAACCCGGAGGCGCTCACTTGGCGGCCTGGTAGCCGGTTCGGGCGGCCGCCTCCGAGCGCCGGGCAAAGGCGATAATGTGCTGCACGGTTTCCTTGAGTCCCGTGGTGACGATATCGCACTCGGTTGCCTCGATGCCGTCGAGAAAGCGCGTGTTGTCCGCCGCCAGGCCCCAAAACAGGGCCATCACCGGCACGTCGGGCATGCGTTTTCGCAACCGCCGCACCTGGTAGCGGGCATTCTTGAAGGTGCCCGGCTCCAGGTAGGAGACGCAGGTCAGTTGCACGCCCTCGCAAAACAGTTCGCGGATATTGGTGGCCGAGGTCTCGTCCGAGGACACAACGCGTGCGGTGATGCCGTATTTGCCCAGCATGTCCACCAGGAGCAGGGCGGCCGCCTCGTCCAGCGGGCCGCGTCCCGCGACGCAAAGCACCGGCTCCCGCGAAGCCTCGCGCCAGCTTGCGGGCAGGTCGGCGCCAAGCGCGGCTTCGTCCTTGCGGTCCGCCAGGTTGACGATCAGGCCCTTGATGGCGTCACGAATGCGGGTCTGGCGCAGCGGATCCAGCACACCGCGGTCCACGTCGCGCTGCGCCAACATCAGGGCGCGCGCCGCCACTTCGTCGTAATAGGCAGACAGCGATTTGGCGCGCAAGAATCCTTCGGCTTCGTCGGCGGCCTCGTCCGGATCGTCCGCCAGCATGCGCAAATACAGGCTCTCCTCGAAGCGCAGCGCCGGCTGGTCGCCCAGCATCACGTCCAGGAATTTCAGGCTTTCCACATGGCGGGAGAACACCACGAAGCACATGGTCAGGGGCGTTGAGAGCAACAGGCCCATGGGACCCCATAGCCAGGTCCAGAACACCGCCGCCACCACGACCGCCACGGCGGACAGGCCCATGCTGCGCCCATACAGGAAAGGCTCGATCGCCTGGCCGACGACGGACTCGATCCCGCCATACAGCGCGATCGTCCAGAACATCTTGGACCAGCCGGCATCCACCGCCAGCGCCAAGGTGAAGGGAAAGAGAAACGCCATGGGCACGCCGACATAGGGCACGAAGCGCAGCAGCATGGACATCAGGGCCCATAGCCCGGCGTTGGGAATGCCGATCAGCCAAAGGCCGAAGCCGATCACCATCCCGAAACAGGTATTGATGCAGGTCTGCAAAAAGAGGTAGCGCGACAGGCGGCTGGCCGCTTCGTCCAGCGCCACCGTGGTGCGTTGCATGTCGCGCGAGCCGGCCAGCCGCACGAACCGGTCACGCAGGTCGTCCTTTTCCAGCAGGATGAAGCCGACGAATACCAAAACCAACACGATCAGGCCCAGCGGCTCCAGCAACGGACCCAATACGTTCTGCGCCAACGCCCAAGGCGTGATCACGCCCCGCTGGATCACCACCGGCACCGGCTTGATCTGGTTGGGTCCGGTGCTGGCAGCCTCATCGCCTTTGCTGACGCCGGTCACCTGCTCAGCCAGGTTTTCGATGGTTCTATTCAACTGGGTGAGGGTGTTGTTGCGGATGGCCGTGCCGACCACCGAGTGGATCTTTTGACCCAGATTGGTTTGGTAGCGCGGCAGGTCGGCCGCCAGGCTGGCCAATTGCGATCCCATGAAGGCCGCCAGGGACGACATGATCACCACCGCCAATAGCACGCTGATCAGGACTGATACGACATTGCCCAAGTGCAGCTTCTTGAGCAGCCCGACCAGGGGGGCGAGGGCGAAGGATATCAGTACCGCCAAGGCCAAAGGCAGCAGGATGGGCCGGCCGAAATAGAGCCCAGCCACCACCACGCCGGTGATCATGGTGGTCATGAACCGGGCGGTAAGCGTGTCGGGCCTGGCGGCCACGGGACGGGGCAGGGACGGTTTCAGATCTGACATGACGACTCCGGACCGCCCACTATACCCCGGGCACGGAGTTCCAAATCAGTCCAATTTGCGGAAGAAACAAGATGGTGCGCCGGTGTGGCAGGCAGGCCCCATCTGGTCAACCTTGAGCAACAGCACATCGCCATCGCAGTCGACATAGGCCTCGACCAGGCGCTGGTGGTTGCCGCTGGTTTCGCCCTTGCGCCAGACCTTCCGGCGCGAGCGCGACCAATAGGTGACCTGGCCGGTGGCCAAAGTCTCCTCCAGCGTCGCCTTGGTCATCCAGGCGAACATCAGGACTTCGCCGGTTTCCTTGCTCTGGGCAATGACCGGCACCAGCCCGTCATCGTTGAACTGCACCGCGGAAACGAAGGCGGAATGGGTGAGATGATCGGTCACAAGACGTCTTTCATGCGGGCCAGGCCCTGTTCCAGGTCGGCAATCAGGTCGCCGGCATCTTCCAGCCCGGCATGGATGCGCAGCACCGGCCCCTCTGCCACAAAGGGCTTGGCCGTGCGCTTGATATGCGCCGGAACGATCAGGCTTTCAAACCCGCCCCAGGAATAGCCGATACCGAAAAGGCGCAACCCGTCGACAAAGGCGGCGACGGCTTCCTCCGACGCCGGCTTTAAGACCAGGCCGAACAGGCCGCAGGCGCCGGAAAAGTCGCGCCGCCACAAGACATGGCCGGGATCGCTTTCCAGCGGCGGATAGAGGATGCGGGAAATTTCCGGCCTTGGTTGCAGCCAACGCGCCAGGCTGAGCGCGGTTTGCTGATGCCGTGCCAGACGCACCGCCAAGGTGCGCAGGCCGCGCAGTCCCAAGAAACAGTCATCGCCGCTGGCATAAAGGCCCAGATCGCCCTGGACCTGGTGCAGCCGCGCCGCATGGCGCTCGTTGGCGGCGACATAGCCCAGCATCACATCGGCATGGCCGCCGATATATTTGGTGGCGGCCTGGATGGAG
>Ga0157379_10002163_pt1 | contig 16326 bp, 12 predicted proteins | sample S25metaG_FD_121802 | JGI IMG/M metagenome (GOLD analysis project Ga0157379, IMG submission 121802) | Switchgrass rhizosphere microbial communities from Kellogg Biological Station, Michigan, USA - S2-5 metaG | ecosystem: Host-associated > Plants > Roots > Rhizosphere > Soil | place: USA... | reverse complement strand
GGACCGCTCAGGGGTCCGCCAGAGTCCGGCTCCGGATCGTCGGAGCCCATCAGGCGGTCCACGCCGCAGCCGCCGCCGCAACCGGCCTCGCCGCCGGAGTGCCCGTCGCCGCCGCCGCAGCCGCACTCGCCACCGCGGTGCCCACCACCACGCCATCGGCGAGTACGCCGCCTCCCGCGCCGACCTCGTGATCGCGATCGGCGACGCGGCCCGCCGTATCGCCCTTGGAGCCGCGCGCGCCTCGACGAGGTCGCCGCCGCGCTCAGACGACCCGTCGTCGCGCCGACGTCGTGGCCGTCCCGTCGACCGCCAGGGCGCCACGGAGCTGGCGTCGCGAACTGATCGAGAGCTTGCCGAAGACGCGGCGCAGATGCCACTCCACGGTCCGGGGGCTGAGGAACAGCCGTGCCGCGATCTCCGGGTTCGTCATGCCCTCGCGCACCATCAGGGCGATCTGCCGCTCCTGCGCGGTCAGCGCGTCACCGGCAGGCTTCGCGGAGCGCCTCGGCACCGCCGCTCCCACCGCTCGCAGCTCACGACGTGCCCGGGCCGCGAAGGCCTCCATGCCGATCGAGACGAACAGGTCGTGGGCGGCGCGCAGCTGGGTGCGGGCCTCCGAGCGCCGGTCCTGCCGACGCAGCCACTCCCCGTACACCAGATGCGAACGCGCGAGGTCGGGCCGCAGGCGGGTGCCCCGCAGGTGCTCGACGGCCTCGCGGAACCCGGTCTCGGCGCCGGTGGCCAGGCCTCGCGAGCGCGCTTCGAGGCCGAGCGCCCATGGCTCGTCCGAACCACGGATGCCGGCGCGCAGCCGCTCCAGCGCCTCGGTCGCGGCTCGGTCGTCGCCGCTGCGGGCGGCCGCCTCGACGAGCTCACCCAGGGCCCATCCCGACACGAACAGCTCGGGGGTGTCGTCCGCGGCCGCCCGGGCCGCGGCGCGTGCCTCGTCGTAGCGGGCGAGGGCGTTCAGCACGACCGAGCGGGCCCAGTGGGCGTACTGGACGGCGGTGCCCTGGCCCTCGGCCGTCGCCGCCGCGACCGTGGCGTCGACCAGGGGCAGCGCCTCGCTCTCGCGGCTGCGGAGCGCGGCCAGCACGAGCGCGCCGTAGTTGGCGACCTGGGTGCCGGTGGCCTCCCGGACGGCGTCGGCCTCCGCCTTCAACGCGGTCGCCGTCCCGAAGTCGCCCGCGAGCGCCGCGACCTGTCCGAGCACGTTGACGCCGACGACGAGGACCGACAGAGCACCGGCCTGCCGGGCGACGTCGACCTGGCGGACGGCGGTGGCGAGGCAGGTCTCGAAATCCCACGCGGCTGCGGCGGCCGCGGTGGCCAACCAGCCCCAGCGCAGGACCTCCTCGCCCGTGACGCCGTCCGCGGCGAAGGCCTTCCCGGCCCGCTTCAGCATCGGGACCGCGATGTCGCGACTTCCGGTGAACAGCAACGCCAGCCCGTCGAGCAGCAGGTCGCCCGCCCGGACCGGGCCCGCCGGACGCGGCGCGGCGGCTGCGGCGCGGGACACCTCGTGCAGGTCTCCGGCGGTGGCCGAGCTGCCGGCGAACAGGGCGGCGCTCCACGCGTCGAGATAGGTGTCCCGGGCGAGCCGTGCGTCGAGCGGCTCCAGGGTCCGGGCGGCACGCAGCAGCAGCGGCGGTGCGTCGCTGCCGTGGCGCTGCGCGAACGCGGCCTCCGCGCGCAGCAGGTCGACGCGGGCCCGCCCGAACTCGTCGAGCGACGCGGTCTCGGCGACGGTGAGCAGGTCGAGCGCCGGACCGAAGGACCCGGCCGCCACGCAGGCCTGGGCCGCGGACAGGGCCCGGTCGGTGCGGCGCACCGGGTCGGCCGTCAGTTCGACGGCGCGCTGCAGGAACGCGGCCGCGGCGGCGAGGCCGCCCCGCGCCTGAGCACGATCGGCCGACTGCTCGAGCTCGGCCGCCACGGCGTCGTCGGGCTCCACCGCGGCCGCGGCGAGATGCCACGCCCGGCGATCGGGGTCGCTCCGGGCGTCGGTCACCGCCCCCAGCGCCGCGTGGACCGCACGGCGGTCCGCTGGGTCCGCCGCCCGGTACACCGCGGACCGGACGAGGGGGTGACGGAAGCTCACCCTCGCGTCGACGGCCAGCAGCCTGTCGGTGTCCTCCGCCAGCGCTCCGGCCGGAGGTGCGCCGAGCCGCTCCACGGCGCGACGCACCAGGTCGGGATCGCCGACCGGCTCGGCCGCCGCGACCAGGAGCAGCAGCCGGGAGGCTTCGGGAAGCGACTCGACCCGGGACAGGAAGCTCTGCTCGATATGACCGGGCAGCGTGCCGGTCTGCAGCAGGCCGAAGCCACCCGCCATCTCGGTCACGGTCAGACCACGCGGAAGCTCCAGCAGAGCCAGGGGATTCCCCCTGCTCTCGGCCACGATCCGGTCCCGAACGTGCTGGTCCAGCCGCGCGGGGGTGGCGGACTCCAGCAGGGCACGGGCATCGGGAGCGGCCAACCCGCCGATCTCGAGCTCCGGTAGGCCGCTCAGCTCGTGCCCCGGTCGACGGGTGCCGAACAGGACCACGATCCGCTCCGCGAACAGCCGGCGGGCGACGAAGCCGAGGACCTGCGCCGAGGCCCGGTCCAGCCATTGAGCATCGTCGACCAGGCACAGCAGCGGACGGTCCTCGGCGGCGTCGGACATCAGGCTCAGCACGGCCAGACCCACGAGGAAGCGATCCGGGGGCGCTCCCGCCCTCACCCCGAACACCGTCTGGAGCGCGGCGCACTGGGGGCCGGGGAGCCGCGGCAGGCGATCGAGCAGCGGCATACACACCTGGTGCAGCGCGGCGAACGCCAGCTCCATCTCCGACTCCACGCCGGCCGCACGCAATACGCGCATGTCTCCCGCCGAGGCGGCCGCATGCTCGAGCAGAACCGACTTTCCGACCCCGGCCGCGCCCGACACCACGAGTACTCGGCTGCCGCCGTCCCGTCCCGCGGCGACCACCCTGTCGAGGGCGGCGATCTCCTCCCCCCGCCCGAGCAGGGCGCCGTCCGGTGCCCGGCCGGCACTCTGCCCTCGCTGCGCCATCGTCCGCCCTCGGCCGGGTGCCGGTGATGTCGGCGACGGACCCGGGCCGGCCTGCCCGCCGGTCTCGTCGAAGGGCCGCCAGCCTATAGCCGGTCGCGCCGCGCGCCTACCGGCCGAGGTGCCTTTCCCATGGTCCGTCAGCCCAGCTGCTGGCCTCCGTCGATGTCGTACGTCGCGCCGGTGACGGCCGTGTTGGCCATGAGGTGCAAGGCGAGTGCGGCGACGTCGTCGGCGGTCACGACCCGGCGGATGGGCAGCGATGCCCGCAGCTGCGCACGGCGCGCGTCGAGCTGGTCGCCCAGCAACGACGCCGACAGGGACGTGTCCACGAAGCCGGCGGCGACGAGGTTCACCCGGACCGGTGCGATCTCGACCGCGAGGGTGGCGGCGAGGGCGGGCAGGCCCACGGTGAGCAGCGCGGTGACCGCGAGACCGGGGGCAGGACGTCGGCCACCGGTCCCTCCCATCAGCAGCAGGGTGCCGCCGGGCCGGACCATGAGCGCCGACTGCCGGGCGACCTCGAGGACGAGGCGGACGTGATCTCCCAGGTGGCGGGCGGCGTCGGCCGTGTCCATCTCGGCCAGCGGCGCGTAGTACGGGCTCCCCGCCGTGACCAGGACGTGGTCCACCGGCCCCGGAAGGCTCTGGAAGAAGGTGCGCAGCCGGTCCGGATCGTGGGCGTCGAACGCCGCGGACCGCCGGGAGCCGAGCTCGTCCGCGGCGCGACGGAGCCGCTCCGGGTCGCGGGCGGTCAGGACGACGTCGGCGCCCTCGGCGCGGGCGGCACGGGCCGTCGCGAGCCCGATCCCGGAGCTGCCTCCGATGACGACGACGGTCTGCCCGAGCAGGCTCGGCTCGCGCCGGACGCCCACGTCGGTGGTGCTGGGTACAGCCATGGCGTGCTTCCCTTCAGACCGGACGACAGTCCACCCCTCAGCCCTCCGCTGCCGCGGCCATGGTCCGGCCGCGCCCGCTGACCTGGGACTCGAGGTCACGAAGGGCCTGGAAGACGGCCTCGGAGAACGTCGGGAACGGCTGGATGACATCGAGCAGCACCGGGAGCGGGATCCGCGCCCGGATCGCCAGCGTCACCTGCTGAAGCCACTCGCCCGCCTCCGGACCCAGGGCGTACGCACCGGTGAGCCGGGCGCCGTCGCAGACCAGGGTCAGGAAGCCCGGCCGCGTGTCGTACTCGCGCGTGTAGGTGGACGTCCGTGGGATCCCGGCGAGCCCGATGGTCGCCGTGAACGGGCCGTCGGCCTCACCGACGGACGCGGCCTGGGGATCGCAGAAGACCACCCGGGGGACGGCCTCGTAGTGCGCCTCGCTCGGGTGGCCCAGGATGTTCGACGCCGCGACCCGGCCCTGGTACTCGCCGACGTGGGTCAGCTGCCACAGACCCGTCACGTCCCCGATCGCCCAGAGGCCGGGCCGGACGGCCATCCGGGCGTCGACCGCGATCCCGCGCGGATCGGCCGGCACCCCGACCGTGTCGAGCCCGATGTCGGAGACCCGCGGCCGCCTCCCGGCCGCGACGAGCAGGCGGTCGCCGCGAGCCTCGGTCCCGTCCGCGAACTCCAGCACGTACTCCGAGCCGTCCCGGCGGGCGGCCGTGGGTGCGTTCCCGAGCCGGAGCTCGATGCGCTCGGCGCGCAAGGCGTCGCCCACGCCCTCGCCGAGCGGCCGCGGCTCCCGCGGCAGCAGGTGCTCCCCTCGTTCGACGATCGTGACGGCGGCCCCCAACCGTCCGACCGCCTGGGCCATCTCGACGCCGATCGGACCGCCACCGAGCACGAGCAGCCGGCCGGGGACCTCGGTGAGCCCGGTGATCTCGCGGTCGGTCCACAAGCCGGCCAGCTCACACAGGCCGGGGACGGGCGGGAATGCCGCATCGGCGCCGCAGGCGAGAACGACGTGCTCGGCGGTGTGGGTCGTGCCCTCGACGACGACCGCACCCGGGCCCGCCAGCCGACCGGTACCCCGGAGCACCTCGATGCCGGCCTTCCGTGCCCATTCGACCTGCCCGGCGTCGTCGTAGCCGGAGACCATGAAGTCGCGCCAGGCCAGCGCCGCCGCCACGTCGACGGTCCCGGTGACCGCCGCGGCGGCGCCCGGCACGGAGCGTGCGGACGCGAGCACCTCACCCGGCCGCAACAAGGTCTTGGACGGGATGCAGCCCCAGTAGGAGCACTCCCCGCCCAGCAGCTCGCGCTCGACGACGGCGACGCGCCTGCCCCCCGCGGCCAGTGCCGCGGCACAGTGCTCGCCCGGAGCCCCGCCGCCGAGGACGAGGACATCGTGGTCGGTCGGCGTCACCGGGACTCCCCGAGCACCGCCGCGACGGCCGCCGACGCGTCCCGGTACGCCTCCTCCGACGTCCGCCCGCTGCCGCGCGCCACGATGAAGGGCGCGTACCAGTCGGACCAGTGGTGCGCCGGGGCCGTCGGTTCGTAGTGGCCGTGCTGCTCCTCGGCCTCGCGCAGCAGCCCGGCCAGCGTGGCGGCGTCCATCACTCGCGGCCCGGCAGCCGCTTGGTGATCTCCTGCACGATCCAGCCGTTCCCGTCGGGATCGTCGAAGGTCACGAACGACGCGTACGTCTCCCCGCCCGGACTCGCCCCCGGCTCCCGACCGGGTGCCCCCACGGGGCGGAAGCGCGCCCCGAGCCGGGACTCGTGGAAGGTCTCGCTGACCTCGGCACCACGCTGCAGCAGCTCGGTCCGGGCGGCCTCGACGTCGTCGACCACGAGGTACAGGCCGCGCAGCGACCCCGGCGGCGCCGTGGTGACACCGATCCCGAACTGGATCGAGGCCGCCGAACCGGGCGGAGTCAGCTGGACGATCCGGAAGTCGTCGTCGGCGACGAAGTCCGCATCCTCCCGCCAGCCCAGTGCCTTGTAGAACCGCTTGGCCCGATCGGTGTCCGAGACGGGCAGTGCGACGACCTCGACCCGCATGTCCACGCCGGTGCTCCTCGTCCTCGACGGTGCCGGCCCGGCAGTGGGCCGGCGCCGAGCACCCTGCCGCGGTCTCGGCGCACCCGACCCCGGGAATCCCCCTGGACCGGTGCCTGGCGGCGAGGTGGCACAGGGGCGACCCGGGTGCCTCGGCCGGAACCATCCGACGACGGTGCCTCCCGCGCACGGACCGACGAGATGAGGACACATGACCCGCACGACCGCACATCCGGCGCTCACCGAGGACGTCGACGGCGGCGAGCAGCCGGTGGGGGTGTGACATGCGGGAGTTCCTGGTCGAGTTCACGATCGACATCCCGGCCGCCGCCCCGCCCGACGAGGTCGCCCGGCGCACGGCCGGGGAGTCGGCCGCCACCGCCGACCTCGCCGCGCGCGGGCACCTGCTGCGGGTGTGGGCGCATCCCGCACGCGGAACCGTGCTCGGGCTCTACCGGGCCGAGGACCGAGCCGAGCTCGACGCCCTCCTCGCCGCCCTACCGCTGGCCGACTGGATGCAGGTCACCGTCGACCCCCTCGATCCCCACCCGAACGACCCGGCGACCGGTGAGCTCCCGAGCCCCCTGTTGGCACGGGTCTTCCGGCTGGAGGCGAGTCTCGGCGAGCCGGTCGAGCTCGGGACCTTCGGGACGGACCGGCACCGGATCGTCGCCCTCACCGCAGGCACCGTCACCGGCCCTGCCCTGACCGGACGGCTGGTCCCCGCGGGGAGCGCCGACCGGCAGACCGTCCTCGCCGACGGCACCGCTCTGGGCGACATCCGCTACGCCATCGAGACCGACGGCGGCGAGCTGGTCACGGTCGAGTCGCGCTCGGTGCGGCACGGCAGCGCGGAGGTCCTGGCGCGGCTGGCCCGCGGCGAGGACGTGGACCCCGCCGAGTACGTCTTCCGGGCCACCACCCGGATCGAGGCCGCTGCGGAGCGCTTCGACTGGCTCACCAAGGGGGTGTTCGTGACCGTCGGGGCCCGTCGACCCGCCGCCGTCGTCTACGACACCTACCTGGTCCGCTGATGCTCTACCCCGACGGAGTTCCACGACAGCCGTGGCGGTGCACCCTGCGGTTCGTGCGCCGCCTCCTGGCCAGTCGACGACGAGGAGCGTCCGACTCTGCACCCCCCGGTCTGCCCGAGCGCTGGGAGGCCCGCGACCTGGCACCCTTCCACGGATGGGACGAGCGATGACGAACGCGCGCCTGGTCTCGGCCAACGTCGGCCTGCCGAAGGACGTGCGCTGGCGGGACGAGACGGTGCGCACCGGGATCTGGAAGCGTCCCGTCGACGGCCCGGCCATGGTCCGCCGGCTCAACATCGACGGAGACGGCCAAGGCGACCTCGCGGGCCACGGCGGCGAACAGCGCGCCGTGCTGGTCTACCAGACCCAGGCCCTCGCCTACTGGGCCGAGCAGCTCGGGCGACACGACCTGGAGCCCGGTTGCTTCGGCGAGAACCTGACCGTCGACGGCCTGCCCGACACCGAGGTCCGCATCGGCGACCGGTATCGGATCGGCGAGGCCGAGTTCGAGGTCACCCAACCGCGGGTGACCTGCTACCGCCTCGGCATGCGGCTCGACGAACCCGACCTCCCGGCGCTGCTCGTCGCCCACCACCGGCCCGGCTTCTACATGCGGGTGATCACCGAGGGCCGCATCCGGGCCGGGGACGGGATCGTCCGCACCCGGACCGGGACGGTGACCGTCGCCGACACCGACGCCCTGCTCTACCTGCCCGGCCGAGACCGCGCCACCCTGCGGCTCGCCGCGGACACGCCCGCGCTGAGCCCCGGCTGGCGCGGCTCCTTCCTCGACCTGCTCGCCGAACCCGAGCCACCACCGGGCCCCGTCTGGCCCGGGTTCCGCCCACTGCGGGTCACCGACGTGCACGCCGAAACCCCCACCGTGACCTCACTGCGCCTGGCCGCCGCGGACGGCACGCACCTCCCACCGGCGCGCCCCGGACAGTTCCTCACGCTGCGGCTCCCGACCACCGGAGCACCCGTCCGCACCTACTCGCTGTCCTCAGCACCCGGCGCCGACACCTACCGCATCAGCGTCAGACACGAACCGCACGGCCTCGCCAGCGGCTACCTGACGACCGCGGTCGAGCCGGGCACGCTGCTCGACTCGGCCGCGCCGCGTGGCGACTTCACGCTCACCGACGACACCGCACCCGTCCTGCTCCTCTCCGCCGGCATCGGGATCACCCCCGTCCTGGCGATGCTGCACTCGCTCGCGGCAGCCCGCAGCCCCCGGGAGATCTGGTGGATCCACAGCGCCCGCAGCCCGGAGGAACAGCCGCTGGCCGCGGAGGCGCACACCCTCGTGGCCGCGCTGCCCTCCGCCCACGAACACGTCTTCTACAGCGCGAACGCCCCCGAACCGGGGCCGGGCATCCACTCGGGCCGCCTCGCCCAGGACGCACTCGCCGCGCTCCACCTCCCGCCCGACGCCGAGGCCTACCTCTGCGGGCCCGCCTCCTTCATGACCGACATGCGTGCCGCACTCGTCGCCGTGGGGCTGGCCGCCGGGAACATCCGGACCGAACTGTTCGGCGCCCTGCCCGCGATCAACCCCGGCGTCGTCGAACGGGACCGGGCCGCGCCCCACCCGCCCAAGGGGATCCCGGGGACCGGGCCGCAGGTCACCTTCGCGCGCAGCGGCCTCTCGGTGCCCTTCGACGCAGGGCTCCACAGCCTCCTCGACCTCGCCGACGCCTGCGACGTGCCGACCCGCTGGAGCTGCCGGTCCGGCGTCTGTCACACCTGCATCACCGGCCTGCTGTCCGGCGACGTCGGCTACTCCCCCGACCCGCTCGATCCCCCGCCCGCGGGCCAGGTACTCCTCTGCTGCGCCAGACCGGAGACGGACGTCGTCCTCGACGTGTAAGTGAACATCGGACCTGCCACGTACGCCAACCTCAGGAGGCACCCATGGGAACGATCACCACGACCGATGGCACGGAGATCTACTTCAAGGACTGGGGAACCGGCCGGCCGATCGTCTTCAGCCACGGCTGGCCACTGTCCGCGGACGACTGGGACGCCCAGCTGATGTTCTTCCTCCAGCACGGGTACCGCGTCATCGCCCACGACCGCCGCGGACACGGCCGCTCCACCCAGACCGCCGACGGCCACGACATGGACCACTACGCCGACGACCTCGCCGCCCTCACCACCCATCTCGACCTGCACGACGCCGTGCACGTCGGGCACTCCACCGGCGGCGGCGAGGTGGTGCGCTACCTGGCCCGCCACGGGGAGAGCCGCGCCGCCCGCGCCGTGCTGATCAGCGCCGTCCCGCCCCTGATGGTGCAGACCGACGCCAACCCCGGCGGCCTCCCGAAGAAGGTCTTCGACGAGATCCAGACCCAGGTCGCCACCAACCGGTCCGCCTTCTACCGCGACCTGCCCTCCACGGCCTTCTACAACTTCAACCGCCCCGGCGTGGAGGCCGACGAGGCGATCATCCAGAACTGGTGGCGGCAGGGCATGATGGGCGGCGCCAAGGCCCACTACGACGGGGTCGTCGCCTTCTCCCAGACCGACTTCACCGAGGACCTCAAAAAGATCACCGTGCCGACCCTGGTCATGCACGGCGACGACGACCAGGTCGTCCCGTATGCCGACTCCGGACCGCTCTCGGCCGAGCTCCTTCGCAACGGCACCCTCAAGACCTACCCCGGCTACCCCCACGGCATGCCCACCACCCACGCCGACACGATCAACACCGACCTGCTCGCCTGGCTCCGGACCTGACCCACACCGGCCGGGAGTGCCGCCGGAGCCCGGCGCGGGCGCTGCGGCGAAATCCGCCTCGCGTCGTACGAGACGGGGACGGGGTCGACGCCGCGCATCTGCGGTATCGAGAGCTCGGAAGTGGCGCTGATCAAGGGCGAGCCGGGCCTGGGCAACAGCGCGACGGCACGGCCCCTGCGTAGCTCCCCTGCCTTCGCCCGTCCGGTGGGGCGCGCTGCCCGCCGAAGGGATCGGCTTGGCCCTACTCACGGAGGGGGGACGACGGTCGAGGACCTCGGCAACGGGCTCACGCAGCGGATCGAGCCGACCGGGGACACGCGGGCGGCGCGGTCTCACATCGACGTCGATGGGCTCTCGTGCCGAACGGTCTCGTCATGGCGGGGCGCCGCGGTGCCCCGTACGCGGTGGAGGAGTGCGACCGCCTCGAGCTGGCTGTTGACGTCGAGCTTCGCGAGTATCGAACGGATCTGTGCACGGACGGTGGTCAGCGACACGACGAAGTGTTCGGCGATGACCGTGGCACGTTCCCCGTACGCGAGATGTTCCAGCACCTCGCGTTCGCGCGCCGTCAGGCGACGCCAGCGTGTCCGATCTCGGCGATCCGCCGCCCGAGAGCTCCGGTCGAGCTGCAGCCAGCGCTCACGGACCTCCGGGGCGAAGGGCGCACGACCGGCAGCGGCGCCGGCGACCGTGTCGAGCAGCTCGGGGAGCGGCGACGACTTCGGGATGAAGCCGGTCGCGCCCGCTCCGATTGCGGCTGCGATCCGCCGCTGGTCGGTCTCGGCACTCAGCACCAGAATCGACCAACCGCGGGCCCGGAGGCCGGCGACGACCTCGAGCTCGTCGAGCGAACCGCTGTCGTGGCTCGTCCGGAGGTCGAGGTCGAGCAGAGCGACGCCGGGCGGGAACCCCATGGCGCAGTCCAGGATGCCGGCGACCGTGGTGACCCGGCAGGAGTGGCCGCGCAGACCGCGCTCCGCCATCGCGAGGATCAGCGACGAGCCGACGAGCTGATGGTCGTCGATCACCAGGATCGCGCGGGCCTGCGCTCCGCTGCCGCGTTCGCCCGGTGCGGCTGCGCTCACTCCGCCATCCGAACGTCGAACGCCAGTCGCGGGGAGGGGATGGGGGGCACGAGGCGGACCGCCGTCGTCGGCGCCGCGGCCAGCAGGACCGAGACCGTGAAGCCTGGTCGGCGGGGATCGGGACGGTGCACCTTGAGATCGCCCCCGCTCTGGGCGAGCAGCCGTTGACAGAGCTGCAGCCCGATGCCCTCGCCCGCCGTGTCCGACAGGGGTCGGCCCCCGGTCGGGAGCGCCGGGCCCTCGTCGCGGACCTCGATCACGATCGTGCCGTTCATCGCGGTGCCGACGATCCGGACGGGGGATCCGGGTGCGTGCCGGGCACAGTTGACCAGCAGGTTGGTCAGGACCTGCGAGAGGTCCGAGGGCCGACCGACGGCCGTCAACCCGTGCGGTGCCGTCACCTCCACGTCGAGGCCCTGCGCCCGCCACAGCACGGCCAGGTTCTGGAGGACCTCGTCCGCGGAGTAGAGACACGCGGGATCGGGGCGATGCCGCCGGTCGAGCAGGTCGGTGAGCCTCCGCAGCTCGGTGACCGCCGCCGATCGGGCGCGTCGGCCCTGCTCGTCCTCCGGGTCCGCGCCGAGCAGGTGTGCCAGGCCCGTCAGACCCGCGAGCCCGTTGCGCAGCTCGTGCTCGCGCTCGCGCTCGACCTCCACGATCCGCTCCGCGGCCACACCCGAGAGCCGAACCTCCTCCTCACGGGCGAACCGCTCGGTGATCACGGTATCGAGGGTCCGCCGCAACAGCTGGGCCATGCCGAGCATCACGACGACCACGCCGAGCAGCCTCAGCAGGGAGAACGCGACGGTCATCCCCTCCGACTGCGAGTCGATGACCCGGACCACGTGCGCCGCTGCGACGACACCGAACCCGAGACCGATCCGCCACAACGGCGGGCTCAACGACTGGACGCCTGCCACGAAGACTGCCGTGGAGATCACACACCAGACCAGGAGCACGGCCATGTTGAGCGCCGCGGGGCTGGTGAGATCCTCGGCGACGCTCGGGACCCGCCTCCCCGTCTCCTCGATGGCCAGCCCGACCAGGGCGCCCCCCACGGCGACCGACCAGGCCGTGCCGGCGCCCAGGCGCCCCGGCGGGCGGATGGCGATCACGAGCAACAGGGCGATCACCAGGCAGTCCACCAGCAGACCGAGACTGGGTCGCGACAATTCCTGGCCGTAGCCTCGCACCAGCGCGGTGTCGGGCACGACGTCCACGCTGTAGAGCGCGAGCGCCGGGATCAGCCAGATCGCGCGCCGGTTCCCGAGCATCCGCCCGGCGGTGTGTCCAAAGCCCGATGCGACGGTCCCGGTCGCGGCGGCGAGGAGCGCCAGCGCGATGTGTACCTCGAAGGGCTCGTCCGCGTCGATCCGGTCGGTCACCAGGAGCACCACGGCGACCACGGCGAGAACCAACCCCGCCTCGACGCTCACCCGCCCCATGCGGGTGCGTTGGGCCGGCAGGAGCTCGCGTACGCGAATCCACCACTCGGACAATCCGAACCCCCGCAGTCCACCGGGTGCGGATGACACCGCCCCTCACACCCGCCTTTTGAGCAATCCCCTGCAGAACGAGTCGGGTAAGGGGTTCACGACGTTAACAAGGACCGGAGACGATCACAATATCAGGCGGCGGCGACATGAACGCAGCGTGAATGAGCGCCGCGGAACCAGGCGGCGCCGCCGCCCAATTGTTTCGTCTATGTTCCCAGCCCTTTACTGGGGCTGTTCACTCCATTGCCTTGCGGATGATCAATGGCACGATGACCGCCCGGAATCGGCGAACGGAGTACCGGGATCCGGCAGGTAGCTCCAGTCATAGGAACCTGCGCCCAGAGATACCTTGAGCACTCCGAAGATCTTGTTCTTCCTGAGCTCACTGTTCGCGGCAGTGGTGCCGAAGCCGCTCGAGTCCCGCCCGCCGGTGCCGACGACGAACTCCCGGACGCCCGCCGCGTCGTCCCGAGCGCCCGCCGGGTTCTGCGGGGCGAACCGCTCGTAGCTGTGGGAGTGGCCGCTGAGGTACAGGTCGACCCCGTTCGAGTACATCACGTCCATCAGCGGGGCGATGTCCGAGCTGGCGAAGCCGTTGGAGCTCCAGCGGGGACGGTGCCCGAGCACCATCGTGCAGGCTTTGGGATTGCCTGCGAGATCGGCTTTGAGCCACTGCTCCTGGGCCGAGCCGACTGCGCACCCCGCGCCTCCATCGATGCGGGTGCACTCGGTGTTCAGAACCACCACGTGCCAGGTCCCGACGTCGAAGCTGTAGTAGCCCTTGCAGCTCTTCACGCAGCCGGGCTCCAGCGGCGTCGAGGCGGCCCCGAAGTAGGAGAAGTAGCCACCGGCTCCGCTTTGGCCGTACTCGTGGTTGCCCAGAACCGGCTTGGTGATCGCCTTCAGCCGACCCCAGCTCGGGCCGTAGATCGACTGGAAGGCCGAGAGCGATCCCGAGTTGTACTGCAGGTCTCCCAACGCCAGCACCGCAGCGGCCGGGTTCGCGAGCAGTAGGTCGGAGGTCGCCCTCATGTGGCAGCCGGTCGCGGTCCCCGCGCCGCCGTTGTAGTTGGCGTCGTCGGCCGCGCAGGCAACGTCCCCGCCGGCCAGCACGAACGGGTCCGCCGGGGGCGGCGGGCCGGTAGTGGTGGGCGGCGTGGTCGGCGGCGGTGTCGTCGGACTCGTGGTGGGGGGCGCGTCCGTGGTCTCCAGCACGAGTTGTGGCGGGTTGGCCCCCTCCCGGCTGTCGAGGAGACGGACGGCTGTACTCCCGGTGTTGACGAGGAAGGAGAAGGTGCCGTTCGCCGTCACGGCCGGGGTCACGTCGACGGCGAAGTACGTGTCCGCCACCAGGGCGCCGGAGTTGCCGAGCGAGGTGGCGCCGGCGGCCGGCGCGTTGTCGAAGGTGATCCCGGCCTCGGTCCAGCCGGAGTCCGCGACGGGGTAGATCCGCACCGAGGTCGTACCCGTCGAGCGGCTGAAGAGCCGGAGGGTGGCCTTGGTCGGGGCGGCCGTGAGACCGGTGACGGAGAACTTCACGTAGGCGTTCGTGACCGGTGACGCGTCGGCGTTGAGAGTGGTGGCCGTGCCGAAGTTCGTGGTGGCCTTGTCCGCCTGGACGTAGGAGTCCGCGCTCGGGGTCAGGGTCGTCGTTGCGGCTGAGGCCGGCGTGGCACCCGCCACGAGGACAGCCGCGACGGCGGCCAGGACCACGGCCAGGACCGCGGGGAGCCGGAGTCTGGTCACCGGTTCACTTCCCTTCGAGCAGGTCGTCGAGGGCGTTGAGGGCGTCGGCGCGTTCGAGCAGCCCGGCCTTCGCAGCGGCGACCGCGGCGGGGACGTCGCCCGCGAGGCAGGCCTTGGCCGCCTCCGTCAGCTTCCCGAGCCCGGCCTTGGACAGCTGGTCCATCCGGGCCTCCGGGGCGGCGGCGAAGATGGTCAGGGCGGTGGTGACGGCGGTAAGCCGGGTGCAGGCGGGATCCGTGCCACGGGCCCGGGCCGGGTCCAGCTTCGCCACCGCGGACGCGGCGTTCACGAGCTCGATCTGAAGCGTCTCCCGAGCCTTCAACCACCGCTGGACACCGGCGTCGTCACCGGGCGCCGCCGCCACCACCGCCGCGACGGGGGCCACGGCCGGATCGGAGCCGGTGTCCCCCTCGGGCGCGGCCGACGGCGCAGGTGGGGCGACAGCCTGCGGCGTCGAGTCGGGGTGGATGAGCAGGACGGAGCCGACGAGCGCCGCGACGGTTGCGCCGACGACCGTCGCCCACAGGGCGCGTCTCGATGGTGGACGCGCGAGGTCCGGGGACGTCACTGGTCGCTGGGGGCCGGTCGGGTCGGCCGGCTCGTCGTGCTCGTTGTCCTGCATGGCGTACGTACCTCATTGTCGGATGGGAAGGTCAGGTGGTCGAGCAGTGTGTGGTCCCGGAGTCGGCGACCGTGCCCTGCGGGTCGGCGCCGACGGTGCGGAATGCCCAGTCGTAGCCGTCGGGGGTCAGCGCGAGCCGGAGGACGCCGGGCGCGGAGGCGATCGCGATCTCCCTTCCCGGGGTCGGCGAGTGGAGCCGGTAGAAGCTGTCGCCGCCGGTGCCGACGACGAATGACCGGATCCCGTGGGGATCCTGCGCGCCGTCCGCGTTCATCGGGGCGAACCGCTCGTAGTCGTGATCGTGTCCACTCAGGACGATGTCGGTACCCGCGTCCTGCAGGGCGCGCCACAGCGCGCTGGTCTCGGCGCTGTCCCCGTGGTGTCCGGTGGAGTAGCGCGGCCGGTGCCAGTAGGCGAGGACACAGCTTGCGGGATGGGCGGCCAGGTCGTCCCGCAGCCAGCGCTCCTGCGTCGACCCCGCCTCGCAGCCGCCGACGCGTCGACACTCCGAGTTGAGCGCGACCACGTGCCACGCACCCAGGTCGTAGCTGTAGTAACCCGCCTCGCGCGGTCCCGCGGACGGCCCGAAGTAGTCGAAGTAGCCCGCGGCACCGCGGGTGCCGTACTCGTGGTTCCCGACGACGGGATGGGTGATCTCGGCGAACCGGCCCCAGGTCAGGTCGTAGCTCGTGCGGAAGCGGGCGAGGCTGCCGTCCGGGTACTGGTGGTCGCCGAGGGTGAGTACTGCATCCGGTTCGATCTCCGCCACGAGGTCCGCGGTGGCGGCCGCCTGGCAGCGGAGGGGACTGTTCTCCGTCTCCGAGGCCGAGCCCTCCGGGTCGGCGGCGCAGGCGATGTCCCCCGCCGCGGCGATCACCACGTGTGACGGGTCGGCCGCCGGTTGCCGACCCTGGTAGTGCGGGGTCTGCGGGGCGGGGGGTGGCGGCGGGCCCGCGCCCACTGCCACCGCCGACAGGGTCGCGGTGACGCCGAGGGCCAGGACGACCGTGGTCAGCACGACGAGGGTTCGCCGCCGCCACCAGGACCGGGTCGCGCGCGGGGCCCGGTCGGGGGGCGGCGCGCGTCGCCCCCGTCGTCGCCCACGCATGGCGGACACGATGCCGAGCGCCAGCAGCGCACCGCCCGCCACCGCGAGCAGCCGGTAGAGGCCGACCGGCGAGTCGGATGCGACGCCGTCGCTGGAGTCGCCGCCGGGAGCAGCGAGGGCAGGATCCTGGGGTGTGCCTGCCGGCACCGGCGGGACAGGCGTCCGCAGGACCTCTCCGAGCACCGTCAGGTAGCGGTCGCCGAGCTGCTCGCTCGGCTCGACGTGGGTGTTCTCGCTGAACTCGTTCCAGCTGATCAGGCCCAGCACATCGGGTGCCGAGCGGACCGCGGCGGCGTACTCCTCGCGGAGGGTCACGCCATCGCGGCGGTCGACCGCGCGGGTCCCGCCGACCAGGCGCGCGTCGAATCCGGGGGCGAACGGCGCAAGCCAGATCCCGCCGCCGCGGTGCACCTGGTCGCCCATCTCGCGCAACCGGGCCCCGAAGTCGGGGTACCTCGTCGGGTCGATCGACGACCAGTAGTAGG
>Ga0157379_10002160_pt1 | contig 16333 bp, 19 predicted proteins | sample S25metaG_FD_121802 | JGI IMG/M metagenome (GOLD analysis project Ga0157379, IMG submission 121802) | Switchgrass rhizosphere microbial communities from Kellogg Biological Station, Michigan, USA - S2-5 metaG | ecosystem: Host-associated > Plants > Roots > Rhizosphere > Soil | place: USA... | reverse complement strand
TCCCGTTCGCGCCCTTTTTATCCGGGACCCGGACGGCAATGTGATTGAACTCGCAGCCGACTGAACGAATCTTCTACTCATCGGGAAAATCTGCAGGATTGTTGCGCCTTAAGCGCAGTTCGGAACCATCCAAAGCACGCTGCATTTTCTATGGGAATTCGCAGTATGAGGTAGATCATGCGTATCCTGAAAATGCCCGCGCTCGCCGCCGCGCTGATTGCGTCGACCGCACTCCTGCCGGCGACGGCTTTGGCTGACTCGCCCTATAGCTTCATTCGCCAGGCCGTAATCGGCGACAATTCTGAAATGATGTTGGGCCGCATGGCTGATCGCTATGGCCGCAGCGACGCGGTGCGCTCCTTTGGTCGCACGCTCGTCGCGGACCATCGTCAGGCGCGTTATGAGGCGGTTCGCATTGCCCGCGCGCTCGGCGTCGATGTCGGCTGGGAATCGTCGGGCGAAGCGCTGCGTGAGCGTGACCGTCTGCAGTCGATGCGCGGTCGCGACTTCGACCGCGAGTTCATCCGCTTCATGATCGATGATCACCGCCAGGACATCGCCGAGTTCCGCGATGAAGCCCGCGAACATCATCGCTTGACCAGCGCCATGGCATACCGTCAGCTGCCGGGGTTGCGCAAACACCTGCAAATGGCCCTTGACCTCGATCGCGGCTACGGCGCGCGGTACGAAAATGTGCGGGCGCGCGGTCGCTACGAGGACCGCAACCGCGACTATGGCCGGGACTATAACGACAACGACAATCGCGACTCCGAGCGCTATGACAACCGCGACACCAACCGCGGCGGCAGCTACTAGGCGGGCTGCCCGCGACTGTGGGTAAATCGCTGGGCGGGGGCGAAAAGCGCAAGAGCGGTGTAGACTTCCGCCCATGCGCTTTTCGCCCAACCTGCTTGAGGAAATTCTGCGCCGGACCGACATCGTCCAGCTGGTCGGCCGGCGGGTAAAGCTGACCCGCAAGGGCCAGGCGTTTTGGGGCTGCTGTCCGTTTCACCAGGAAAAGTCCGCCTCGTTCAAGGTTGAGAACGGCCGCCGGAGCTACAAATGTTTCGGCTGCGGCAAGGGCGGCGACGCCTTCAAGTGGCTATCGGAGACCGAGGGCGTGTCGTTTCCGGAAGCCGTCGAACGGCTGGCGGGCGAAGCCGGCGTTGCCCTGCCCAAATGGTCGCCCGACGATGAGGCGCGCGCGGAAAAGAAGAAGTCACTCGCCGACATCATCGAAGCGACGTGCACCTTCTTCGAGGAGCAGTTGCGCGCGCCGGTCGGCACCGAGGCGCGCCAATATCTCCAATCGCGCGGCCTGAACGGCGAAGTCGCAGCGCGATTTCGTCTCGGCTATGCGCCATCGGGACATGCGACGCTGATCGAGCATCTGAAGACCAAGAACATCACGGTCGATGACATGGTTGCCGCTGGCGTGGTGCGTGCCGCCTCGGACGAGCGCGGTCCGCGCGACTTTTTCTTCGATCGGCTGATGTTTCCCATCAGCGACGCGCGCGGCAAGGTCGTCGCGTTTGGCGGGCGCGCGCTCTCCTCCGATGCCAAGCCCAAATACATCAACACCGGCGAGACCCAACTCTTCTCCAAGGGCCAGCTGCTCTACAATTTTGCAGCCGCGCGCGCCGCGGCGCTGAAGAACCAGACGCTCATTGTCGCCGAAGGTTACATGGACGTCATCGCACTGGTCCGCGCCGGCTTCGAGGCGGCGGTGGCGCCGCTCGGTACGGCGCTCACCGAGGATCAATTGCACTTGTTGTGGCGGGTCGCACCCGAACCCATCTTGGCGTTCGATGGTGATGCGGCGGGTCTCAACGCCGCGCACCGCGCCGCGCGGATGTCATTGCCGCATCTGAAGGCGGGCTACTCGCTGCGCTTTGCCTTTCTGCCCGCGGGCGAGGATCCCGATTCCTTCCTTCGCACCGCGGGCGTTGCGGCGATGCAGAAGATTCTGGGCGAGGCGTTGCCTCTGTCCCAGGTACTTTGGCGGGTGGAGACAGACGGCAAGGACTTTTCCACGCCCGAGCGCCGGGCCGGGCTCGAACGCACGCTGGGCGAAATCGTCTCAGCCATCAGCGATGGCAAGGTTGCCGACTATTATCGGCGCGACTTCGAGCAGCGCATCTTCGAAGCGTTCAAGCGCCGCGCCGCGCCGCCGCGTGCGCTTCGCGCCGGCTTCAATCGCTATGACCGCGGCGGGCGTGCACCCGAACGGCCGCGCCCGGGAACATATGGCGGCGGCGAAACGGTTTCGCCGGCGGTGAAGGCGAGCTTGCTTGCCCGCTCCGGTCGCCACGGCGCGCGCCACGTCAAGGAATTCGAACTGGCGGCCCTGCTTCTGGCCGAACCCGACCTGGCCGAGCGCCATGGCGAACTCTTGGCCGAACTGCCCTTTGCCGACGCCTTGCTTGACAGGCTGCGCCAGCAACTCCTAAACCTCGCCGCCTCCGGCTCCAGGCTTGAAAAGGAGGGGGTGGAGAACCATCTGGGACGTCTGGGTATGGCCGAACTTGTTGCCCGTTTGACTGCGCGGGCAAAAGTCGCGGAACCGGTCGCATCGGGCGATGATGCCGGCGATAGCGATGCCAGGTTCTTAAAAGCCGCCAGCGACCTGCGCGAAATGGCGGAACGCCAGCCGGAACGGGCCCGTGCCATGGAGCGTTTCAAGAGCGAGGGCACAGAAGAAAGCTGGCTCGACGCGCAAAAGCTGCTTGGCCCGACCGAATAGCGCCAGCGGCACAAAAGGCGATTCACTCGCCTCTATATAGGGGCTCTTATTGACGGGATTCAGCGTGGCAACCAAGACGGCGACCAAGAAAGCGGCCAAACCGGCCAAAAAGCACGTTCCGGCCCGGCCGGTGCGCAAGCCCGTTGCCAAAGCCAAGCCGGCGGCCAAACCGGCCGCGTCGGTCAAACCGGCCGCCAAGACCCATGTGAACGGCAAGGCCAAGCTGAAAGTGGTGGCCAAGTCTGCCGCTGCGGCAACAAAGCCCAATCTGAAACAGGTCGTCCCGCCGCAACCGCTGGCCAAGGCCAATGGCAAGATTCCGCCCAAGGTTGCGGCTAAAGGCGTGAAGCCGGGCGAGGACACGCCGGGCGATGCCGATTCGCCGCTTTTGGACATGTCCGATGTCGGCGTGCGCAAGATGATCGCCAAGGCGAAGACGCGCGGCTATGTCACCTATGACGAACTGAACAAGGTTTTGCCCTCGGACAAGGTGTCGTCCGAACAGATCGAAGACACGATGGCGCTGCTCAACGAGATGGGCATCAACGTCATCGAGAGCGAGGAGCAGGAAGAAGGCGCCGACGCCGATCTGCCCGCTGTCGTCGAAGGCGGCAAGGAAGTCGTCGCCAAGACCGGAACCGCGGCCGAACAGTATGACCGCACCGACGATCCGGTGCGCATGTATCTGCGCGAAATGGGCTCAGTCGAACTTTTGTCGCGCGAAGGCGAAATCGCCATCGCCAAGCGCATCGAAGCCGGGCGTGAGTTGATGATCGGCGCCTTGTGCGAGAGCCCCTTGACCTTCGAAGCACTGACGGTGTGGCGCGATGAACTCAATGAGGGAAAGGTCCTGCTGCGCGACATCATCGACTTGGAAGCGATGTATGCCGTGGGGCCCGAAGGCCAGGCCCAGGCTGCGGCGCAGGCCGCGAGTTCCGCCGCGCATCTGGCGCAGATCAATGCCCAGGCGAGCGGCCAGCCGCTGCCGCCGCGTCCCGCCCCGCCGCCGCCACCGCCGCCCAAGCCCGCACCGGCGCCGCGCGCCGACGGCGAAGAACCCGATCCTGCCGAAGTTGCCGCCGCCGCGGATGCCGCGGATGCCGATGATTTCGACGATGAAGGCAATCTGCCGCTCTCCGCGATGGAAGCAGCGCTGAAGCCGCAGGTGCTCGAAGCGCTCGACGCCATTGCCGCGCTCTACAAGAAGCTCGGGCGCCTGCAGGATGCTTCCGTTGAAGCAGCTCTCGCCTCAGACGAACTTTCCACCGGCCAGGAACGCCGCTTCAAGAAGCTGCGCAACGAGACGATGGATCTCGTCAAAGGCCTCAAGCTCAACAACAACCGCATCGAAGCGCTTGTCGATCAGATGTACGGCATCAATCGCCGTCTGGTCTCGCTCGAGGGCCGGTTGCTGCGTCTCGCCGAAGCCCATGGCGTTGCGCGAGAAGATTTCCTGAAAGAGCATTTCGGCAATGAGCTCGACCCGCATTGGGGCCGCCGTGTCGGCCGGCTCTCGCGCATGGGCTGGAAGGAATTCGTCCAGGACGAGCGCGAGAAGATCAACGCGCATCGCGACGAGATCCAGGCCCTGGCTCAGGAGACCCGCCAGTCAATCACCGAGTTCCGCCGCAACGTGCAGACGGTGCAGAAGGGCGAACGCGAGTCCGGTGTCGCAAAAAAGGAAATGATCGAGGCGAACCTGCGCCTCGTCATCTCCATCGCCAAGAAATACACCAATCGCGGCCTGCAGTTCCTCGACCTGATTCAGGAAGGCAATATCGGGCTGATGAAGGCGGTCGATAAGTTCGAATACCGCCGCGGCTACAAATTCTCGACCTATGCGACCTGGTGGATCAGACAGGCAATCACGCGCTCGATCGCCGATCAGGCGCGCACGATCCGCATTCCGGTCCACATGATCGAGACCATCAACAAGCTGGTGCGCACCTCGCGCCAGATGCTGCACGAGATCGGGCGCGAGCCGACGCCCGAGGAACTCGCCGAACGCCTCGCCATGCCGCTCGAAAAAGTGCGCAAGGTCTTGAAGATCGCCAAGGAGCCGATCTCACTCGAAACGCCGATCGGCGACGAGGAAGATTCCCATCTCGGCGACTTCATCGAGGACAAGAACGCCATCCTGCCGATCGACGCCGCGATCCAAGCCAACTTGCGCGAGACGACGACGCGGGTGCTCGCCACACTGACGCCGCGCGAGGAACGCGTGCTGCGCATGCGCTTCGGCATCGGCATGAACACCGACCACACGCTGGAAGAAGTCGGCCAGCAATTCTCGGTCACGCGCGAACGCATCCGCCAGATCGAGGCCAAGGCACTGCGCAAGCTGAAGCACCCGAGCCGGAGCAGGAAGCTGCGGAGCTTCCTCGATAACTAACCTCTCCCGCGTGCGGGAGCGGACGCAAAATCCTGCACTTAGCGAAGCTAAGTGCTTGGATTTTGCTTGGTGAGGGCCATCTCGAGACGGTTCCCCTCATCCTACAGCCGTTCGTTCCAACTAAGCATCCTCTCTCTCAGCATATGCATCGACCAGCGCGCGGATCATGCGCTGGTACGGCACGTGCTGCTTCTTCGCTTCGCGCTTGAAGAAATCGACGCTGCGACTGCTGAGCGACAAAGTGACTTTGACATTCGACTCGCGCAGCACGAGTCTGTCGGGTGGCGGAAGGAAATCTTTCACCACCGGCCCAGTCTTGCCGATCTCACCCTTCGTGTACCTAACCGCTTTCCTGCTCATAAACTTTCCTTCCCTTGCGCCAGTATCCCGCACCGATGATGCGGATGCGCGGCGCGCGCCACGTGAAGCGAACGGTCATCACTCCGTCGGCCACACGTCCGAAGCAGAAGTAACGCTGCTCGCGGTCGCCATGGCCGAAATCCTCCACGATGACTCGGCGTGGATCGAGAACGCCTGCTGTGCGGTCTCGAATGACACGCCATGCTTGATCTGGTTCGAGCAATCTTTCGCCTCATCCCATTCAAAGGTCGGTTCACTCATATGGCGAATATACCATACAGTTATATTGCTATCTTGCAAGATAAAAATACAGCGCCACGAACTAGCCCTTGGCGTATGTCGGCGGGCGACAATGGGCGGCTGCAGCACATCGCCTTACAACTTAAACATTAAATCTCGCAGCCGGCGCCTTGAAGGTGCGTGGGGCGCTCCTATCTCACCGCTCCTATTCTATTCGAGGCGACACCGGAGATGATCTTCTAGCCGACACCGCGGGCACAGACAGTTCTGGGTGCAAGCTCGCGTGCACCCTGGCACGGACGATCGGGCGTGACGCATCACCGGAAAGACGTCACGCCTTTTTTGTCAGGGCGAAGAACGCGGCGGTTGAAGCGAAGGTGCTTGTGGTTGGCTTTGCGGCCTTCTTCCTGCCTGCCACGCGCTTGTGAGCCAGGGCGGTCGGCGCTTCGCCGGCCGCCTTTTTTTCTTGACTCAAGCCCCGGCCAATTTTTTCGCGAGCTTGAGATCGGCGACAAAGCGGTTGTACTCGCGGGTCTTTTCCGCGTCGTCCTGCAGCCGAAGCAAGTAGGACGGATGCACGGTGATGAGGCCCCTGATACCCATCAGTTCGATCTCGCGGCCGCGCAGCTTGCCGATTGTCACCGCGTGTCCGCTCAGGGCTTGCGCCGCGGTGGCGCCAAGCGCGACGACGAAATCCGGTTTGATCGCTTCGAATTCGCGCTCGAGCCAGACGTGGCACGCGGAGATTTCGCTGGCATTCGGCTTTGCGTGAATGCGCCGCTTGCCGCGCGGTTCGAACTTGAAATGCTTGACGGCGTTGGTGACGTAGGTCGTGTTGCGCGCGATTCCGGCGTCGCGCAGTGCCTGATCGAAAACGCGGCCGGCGGGCCCGATGAACGGCTTGCCGGCAAGGTCTTCGCTGTCGCCGGGTTGCTCGCCGACAAAGACGAAGCGGGCATCTGCGGGGCCTTCGCCGAACACCGTCTGCGTCGCGCGTTTGTAGAGTGGGCAGCGCGTACACGCTGCCGCTTCCTTCCTGAGCGTGTCGAGCGTTTCGGTCATCGCTGGTGAGCCTCAGCGCCAGGATCCAGTCAACGCCGTCAGAGGTCTACCGGTTGCCTAGATCGCGAGCGATTTTGTTAGCGCCAGGCCCCAGGTCTTGACGCCCACCGCGACGATGCCGAGCGCGTGGTAGCCGAGCGTTACGATAATCAACACCAATGCTTACCGCACCAAACGAGAGCGCACCGACAGCGACGGCACCGACTGGCACGAACGCGATCGTGACCGCGCCGATGGCCAACACGCCTTGCGCCACCGCGCCGATCGCGACGATACCGCTGGCGAGTTGCCCGATGGCGAGGATGCCAACGGCGTGGCCGGCACGTCCGGTTTCAGGGTCGCGCCCCAGCGCGATGTCGTAGAGCGGAAGTCCGAACAGGCGGACCGAAGAGGTATTTCGGATGGCGATGGCGTGCGGCATGGCTCACTCCTCTGTCTCGTTAACGTTGGAAGATGGATGCGCCGGTACGCGACGGGCGATGCGAGCGAACGCCCAGATGCCGAGCGCGGCGAAGACGAGCGTCTGTGCGACGTGGATCCGGAACCACGGGTCGGGGCCGTTCTGCCAAATCAGCATGCGTTCGCTGTCATGCGGCCAAATGAACGCAAAGAACGCGAAGAGCCCGATGGCGTGCGTGACAATGCCGGGAAGAATGGATTTCGTGAGCCAGGCCGAGACGCCGAGCATGGCATCGACGGCGAGATAGAACAGCAGCGTCGGCCAGACGAAGCCTTGCGTCAGCGCATGCACGGGCGCCATCACGAGCGCACAGATGAATATGGCGACCGGACCGGGAAGATGGGTTTCCAGCGTGCCTTGGAAGTAGCCGCGGAAGCCGGCCTCCTCGGACACCGCGCCTGAGATTGCCGCCATGACGAGCGTGGCGCCGACCGTCAACAGTGGATAATGCGAAAAGTCCGGCACGCGGTTGGCAGGCACTCTCACGACTTGTCCGAGTACGAGCCAAAATCCGGCGAGCGCCACCAAACACAGTACGCCGGCGCACACCGTGGCGGCGAAGAGGGGGAATGAGAGCGGTCGGGCGCGTAGGAGGTTGCGCCGCGCGATCCTCGTCCCCGCCGGGCCCCCCTTGCCGCCGAAAAAGGCGAGACCGGCCCACGTCACCACGGCCATCGCTACGGCGGCCCCAGGGATGGCCGGCGTTTGCGCGAGATTGGCGACGAGCAAGCCGCTCCATATCCCGCTTGCCAGCGCCGTCAGCGCGAGCGCGAAGCCTGCAGTCCACAGTAGTCTTCCAATCGCACGAGTGAATTTGGCCATGATCGCTCCCTGCTTTAGCCGTCGCAGGAAGTGCACAGAGAGTGTTTGCGGCCACCTCGGAAAAAGCTTGGGAATACCTTGCCGCCTTGACAGGGCTGCGGCCGGCGCGGCGCAATCGCCCGGCACCGAAAAGGACGAACGCGATGCCCGAACCGGTCAAATGGGTTGCGATTCCCACCATCACGGCAGCCTATCCGCAGCTCTTCGTCGCCGACATCGAGCGGGCATGCGCCTACTATCGCGACAAACTCGGTTTCAGCACCGTGTTCACGTACGGCACGCCCGCCTTCTATGGCCAGGTCAAGCGCGATGCCGCGCGCCTCAACCTGCGCCATGTCGATGCGCCACTATTCGATGCGGAACTGCGCGAGCGGGAGATGCTGCTTTCGGCTTATCTGCCGGTCGAGAATGTCGAGGCGCTTTTCATCGAGTACAACGCCAAAGATGTCTCATTCCGCGAACCTCTCGCCAGGCAAGCTTGGGGCACGCAGCACTTCATCGTGCGCGATCCTGACGGCAACCTGATCGCATTTGCGAGCCACGCCAGTTGAGCGTGCCGTTAGGCTACACGCCAGCCAGGATGGCGCGCAGGATCATGCCGATGCCGGCGAGTGAGCCGATCCAGAGCGCGGTGCGCAGGAACGGAATGCCCAAAGCATAAACCGGCACATAGGCGACGCGCGTCCAGAAATAAATTTGTGCCCCGAGCGCGGACAAGGCGCTGTGGCGGTTCATGGCATTGGCCATCAGCACGGCGGCGGCAAAGAACACGAACGTCTCAAGGAAATTCCGGAAGGCGCGCTCGATGCGCGCGCCGGTCTTGCCCAGTGGCGCCGCCGGCTCGTCGCGCGCCCCCGCACCCCAGGGCAGGCCGCGCTGGCCCAATGCGAACAGAACGGCGAGCAACAGCTGCACGACGCCGAGCACGATGCTGAGCCACAGCATCTGCATCTCGATGGAACCGAAATCGCCAAAGTTCATCTTGCCCTCCCGCGGCACGCCGACTCATGCGGGCGCGATTCTACGCCGGGTGGCTTCGGCAACAAAGCCGCCGTCGCTTGTCGGAGACTTGCGAAACAGCGTCACTCAGCCGAGCCAGCGGATTACGCCCCACAACACCAGGCCGGCGAACGCAGCGAAGAGCGCTACCCAGACAAAGCCGGCGAAGGTCAGGCCGAGTGCGCCGGCGAAGGTCTGCTCGTCGGCCGGATCATTGGCGCGCTTGGGTGGAGGCAAGTCGTCCTGGTCCATGGCGCTTCTCCGTGCTTTTGGCAGTTTAGTCCGCGCCTGACTGGCGGCAAATGGTAGCCATTCTGTAATCTTCCGAAGCGATGATTGATGCGGCGCCCATGGCCGGAAGTGCCTAAACCCACCATATTGCCGTGGGGATGACTGACATTAAGACCATGACGATCATCGAGAAAGCCGAGCGCATCTATTCCAAGTTCGAACATCGCGCCGACATCGCGGTGCATGTGCTGGGCGTGCTGTTCGCGATCAACGCCAGCCTGTGGCTGCTGTGGAACGTCACCGGTCTGCCGGTCGCGATCAGTGTCTTTATCTACAGTGCTGGCCTGCTCGCGATGATCAGCGCTTCAGCTGCCTACAATCTTGTGCCGCATGGTCCGTCCAAGGCATTCCTGCGCCGTCTCGACCATGCCGCCATCTTCATCATGATCGCCGCCACCTACACGCCGTTCGCCATGAACCGGTTGGGTGCGCCCTATGGCACCTTGATTCTGTGGGCGATCTGGCTCAGCGCCAGCTTCGGCGTAGCGATGAAGATCCTCTTTCCCCGCCGCTTCGAGGTCCTGAGCATCGCGCTCTATCTCGCCATGGGTTGGTTGATCGTCACCGTGCTCCAGCCGCTGCATGCCGCGATGAGCGCTACCGATTTCTGGCTGCTGGTCGCAGGCGGCCTTGTCTACACCGCGGGGGTGGCGTTCTATCTCATCGAGCGCATCCCCTATCACAAGGCGATCTGGCACGCCTTCGTGCTCGTCGCGGCAGTACTGCATTTCTCGGCCGTGGCGATCGAATTTGTCCGCTAGCGCATCCTCCATTCGTGCCGTGCTCTTTGACTGCGACGGCGTGCTCGTCGACAGCGAGATTCTCGCTCATGAGATCGAGACAGCGGTCCTCGATTCGATCGGCCTGCACTACGATCGTCACGACTTCACGGAACGCTTCATGGGGATGAGCGATGCGGCGTTCTTCGCCGCGCTCGAAGCGGACGGCAGGGCGCGCCTGGGACGCTCGATCATCGCGGAGATCCGACCGCGCATGGATGACGGCTTGCGCCAAGCGGTGCAAGATCGTCTGAGTGAAGTGCCAGGCGCATTGCGGGCGGTGTCCACCGTGCGTCACGCCAAGGCGGTCGCCAGTTCCAGCACTTTGCATCGCCTAGGCGTCAAGTTGCGCAAGACGGGACTGTGGGAGCCCTTCGCACCGCACGTTTATTCCGCCGAGCATGTGACGCACGCCAAGCCGGCGCCGGATCTGTTCCTGCATGCCGCCGCGGCGCTCGCCACCGCACCGGCTCAGTGTCTCGTCATCGAGGATAGCGTGAACGGGGTTGTCGCTGGACGCGCCGCAGGAATGCGCGTCTGGGGTTTTGCCGGCGGCGGCCATATGACGGACAGGCTGACCGCGCGGCTCAGTGCGGCGGGGGCCGAACGCATCGTGGCGGATTGGCGCGAGGCGGAAGGCCTATTCGCCGCGCTGTGAAATTCGGTGGTTCGATGTTCGATGCCATGTAAGGATAGGATGTCGATCAGGGAGGCCGATCATGCGCGCAGGATTGACGTTGGCCGTGCTCGTCTTGCTGACGGTTGCACTTGGCGGTTGCGTTGTCGCGGAAGTCGCTGGCGCCGGCGTCAGTGTGGCCACGACTGTGGTCACGACGACCGCCGATGTCGCCGGCAGCGTGGTGAGCGGCGCCGCTGACACGGTGGCGGGCAAATCCGACAGCGACAAGCAAAAGTCCGACAAGTCCCGCGAAGACAACGATGACGACGAGTAGTGTGTTAGTGCAATTCGCCGTCGGACCTAAAACGAATCCTTGCGCCTGCGCATTTCGGCGAATACGTCGACAACGCTGCCATTGACGAGACCAAGCGAGCGACGGATTTCCGTCGAGTCCGGGCGCAGGAAAGGATTGGTGTCTTTCTCGAGACCCAGATTTGAGGGAATCGTTGGCACCTGGCGCGCGCGCGCCGTTTCGACATCGCGCATGCGCGCGACCAAGGCAGCGTTGCCAGGTTCTAGGGTCAGGGCAAATCGCCCGTTGTTCAGCGTGTATTCGTGGCCGCAGAAGATGCGCGTCGCATCAGGCAACGTCATGAGCTTGGACAGGCTCGCCCACATCATCGCCGGCGTGCCTTCGAACAGACGGCCACAACCCATGGCGAACAAGGTGTCGCCGGTGAACGCGGCATCGTCGAACACGAAGGCGATATGGGCGCGGGTATGCGCCGGAATCTCCATGACGCGCACCTGGCGCGCACCGAAGCTCCAGCCGGTTGTTTCATCGACTCCGATGTCGATGCCGGGGATGCGGTCGCGGTCCTTGCCGGGTCCCACGATGACGGCGCCAGAAGCCTCCTTAAGCGGGAGATTGCCGCCGGTATGGTCGAAATGATGATGAGTGTTGAGGATATGCGTCAGCCCCCAGCCGCGGCCCAGCAGGGCTTTTCGGACCGGTTCGGGCTCGGACGGATCAACAATGGCCGTCAGCCCGGCGTCACGGTCATGGATCAGGTAGGCGTAATTGTCCCGCAGGCAGGGGACAATATCGATCTCGAGCGCGGCCATGGCTGGTCCTTTCGCGGATCGGCCAAGCCTAGCAGCGCACAGCCTCGCGTTGAACCGGACGCAGCGTCGCGCTAGGCAGGGCCATGCAGCTAGATGCCGCCGACCTTGCGGACTTCTACGAGGCGCCGATCGGACAATTGGCGCGGCGCATGATCTCGCGCCGGATTCGTCTGGCTTGGCCCACGGCGCGCGGCGTCAGCCTGCTCGGCTACGGCTTCGCGGTGCCGTATCTGCGACCTTATCTCGGCGATGCACAGCGCGTGGTCGCGCTGATGCCGGCGCAGCAGGGCGTGCTGGCTTGGCCGGCGGCGGGACGGCCACTGACCGTGCTCGGCGATGAAGAGGCTTTGCCATTTTCCGACGCATTCTTCGATCGCATCCTGGTGGTGCACGGTCTGGAAGGCGCCGACGCGACGCGTCCACTGCTACGCCAACTCTGGCGGGTGCTTGCGCCCGAAGGACGCCTGCTTTTAATCGTGCCCAATCGCTCGAGCCTGTGGGCCCAGCTTGAACGCTCGCCCTTCGCGATTGGTCGGCCGTTCAGCCGCGGCGAACTCGATCGTCTGCTGCGCGGCGCGCTGTTCGAACCTTTGCACTGGGATCGCGCGCTCTATCTGCCACCGCTGCGGGGTCGCCGGCTGGTGCGTAGCGGAGACACCTGGGAACGCATGTTGCGTCGCGCGGCGCCCCGACTGTCAGGCGTGCATCTGGTGGAGGCGGGCAAGTCCTTCTATGGCGTGTCGCCCGCATTGGTCGGCCGGCCCAGCCGGCGCTGGTCGGCAGCACGCGATGCGCCGGCGGCGTTACACGATACAGTTTGATTTACGTTGTATTCACCGTCTGTCGGACAACGCGTACTAATTTGATTTCTCAATACTGTGATGCACGGTGCGATTTTGCAGAGCACGTATGCGAACGCGACTCGGTTGCCGTGAAACGCCGTGTTTGCGCGCTTCGATGGCACTTGGTGGGCGGCGCATTACCATCATGGCAGCAAGCGCACGAAACGGTGATCGCGAACGCCTTTCAATCGGATCGTTTTGTCCTAACTGCAATTGTGCCGCGCGACGAATTCGTGTGGCGACAACCAGGAGGACGATATGCATTTTTCAAGAACGGCTGTTGCGGCCGCTGTTTTGTGTCTGGGCGTCGGCGTTACCAGCACAATCGCCGCTGACGCGTCGGTACCAGCGAACATTTTGGGCTGCTACAACATGGCCAAGAAGGCGACCGCGGCCTTGGATGCGGGTCAGCAATCGCCAAATTATGCCGAAGCCCGCAGTGAAACCGCAGCAGCGCGGGACTATTGCACGCGACAAATGTACCGCGAAGGCGTGGAACGCTATGCGAGAGCCTTGAAACTGTTGGGCGCCGGCTAAGGCGAAACGACGGATGGACTGGCCGAGGTCCATCCGTCGTCATCGCTTCACGTGCCGCGCAACAGGAAGATTGCGCCTTCCGCAAACAGGTTCGGCCCCCAGGCATCGGCCCGCATCGCACGCGTCAACCCGCGTTCGTCAAGCGCCAGCGCACGCTCAATGCTGGCGCCCGCATCGGTGGCGAGCGTGACGAAGTCGGAAATGGTGCACAGGTGGATGTTGGGCGTGTCGTACCAGGCATAGCCGAGCGCCTGCGTGCGCGGCATGCGCCCGCTCGCCAGCAGCGCCAGCCGCAGGCGCCAATGGCCGAAGTTGGGCAGCGAAATCACCGTGCGCCGGCCGATGCGGAGCAGATGGCCGAGGACATCGCGCGGTGCGCGCGTTGCCTGGATCGTCTGGCTCAGGATCGCCACGTCGAAGGCCGCGCTAGGATATTCACCGAGGTCGGTGTCGGCATCGCCTTGCACCACTGCGAGCCCGCGCGCCACGCAGGCATTCACATTCTGTTGCGACAATTCGAGCCCGCGTCCGTCGACATTCTTGCTCGCCGTCAAATGTTCGAGCAGCGCCCCGTCGCCACAGCCCACATCCAGGATGCGCGCGCCATAGGGAATCATTTCCGCGATGGCGGCGAGATCAGGCCGCAAGGACGCTGTCATGCCCCCACCTTCGCGGCCACGGAATTGAGAAAGCCGCGGACGGTGGCAAACATCTCCGGTTCATCGAGCAAAAACGCGTCATGGCCGCGATCGGTCTGGATCTCGACGAAGCTCACCGTCGCCGCACTGGCGTTGAGGGCGTGGGCGATGCGTTTGTTCTCCGAGGTTGGAAACAGCCAGTCGCTGGTGAAGGAGATGATCAGAAAACGCGTCTTGCTGCCCAGAAATGCCGCGGCAAGTTTGCCATTATGCTCGGCGGCAAGATCGAAATAATCCATGGCGCGCGTGATGTAGAGATAGGAATTGGCGTCAAAGCGGTCCACGAAGGTGACGCCCTGATGATGCAGGTAGGATTCGATCTGGAAATCCGGCCCGAAGCCGAACGATACCTGTTCGCGATCCTGCAGGCTGCGTCCGAATTTGCGCTGTAGCGCGGCTTCTGAGAGATAGGTGATGTGCGCCGCCATGCGCGCCACCGCGAGCCCTTTGGCCGGCTGCGTGCCATGCAGCTGATAGGTGCCGCCCTTCCAGTCCGGATCAGCCATGATCGCCTGGCGGCCGACCTCATGGAACGCGATGTTCTGCGCCGAGTGGCGCGCCGCGCAGGCGATGGGAATCGCCGACACCACGCGCTCGGGATAGTCGGCCGCCCATTGCAGGACCTGCATGCCGCCCATCGAACCGCCGGTGACACATAAGACCTTCGCGATGCCGAGCGCATCGAGCAGCATGGCCTGCGCCCGCACCATGTCGCGAACGGTGACAAGGGGAAAGTCGAGCCCGTAGGGCCGCCCGGTCGCCGGATTGACCTCCGCCGGTCCGGTGGTGCCCATGCAGCCGCCCACGACATTGGCGCAGACGACGAAGAAGCGATTGGTATCGATCGGCTTGCCCGGTCCGACCATGGTGTCCCACCAGCCGAGCTTGCCGGTGACCGGGTGGGCGCTTGCCACGAATTGGTCGAGCGTCAGCGCATGACAGATGAGCACGGTGTTGGAGCGCGCAGCGTTCAATTTTCCATAGGTCATGTAGGCAACGGTGAGCGGCGACAAGGTCTTGCCGCAGTCCAGCTGCAACGGCATATCGGCGCCAAAGGTAATGGCTTGGCCGACATCGGCATCGGCTGCCGTTACGGGCCGCAGGAATCTGGGATTTCCGGTCTCGGCCATTCGCGCGCTGTTTCCTGGATGCACCAAGGGCGGTGTTGCTAAGGCGCGCCGCCAGCGCTGTCAAACGGTCGAGCAGCCATGCTTTGATTTTGCGCTCCCGCGCCCTTATCAATACCGCCCCTTCAGGACCGGCCGGCCTGCGGGCGCAAACCTCCCGGCCAGCAAGGTGTACTGCGTTCCGGCCATGACGACACGTCCGACAACCACTGCCGATGCGCCGGAAAGGCTCGCTGCCATCGACGGCGACCTTGCAAATCTGCTGCGTTCGCCTCGGGCACTCGGCGCATGAGCCTCACGCCAAAACCCGGCATTCTCGACATCGTGCCCTATATCGGCGGCCGTGCCGCCGGCGAAGGCGCGGGTAAGACGTTCAAGTTGTCATCCAATGAATCCGCACTTGGTTCCAGTCCCAAGGCCATGGAGGCCTACAAGCTCGCCAGCGCCGGACTTGACCGCTATCCCGAAGGCAGCGCGAAAATCCTGCGCGATGCCATCGCACAGCACTATGGCCTGGATGCGACGCGCATCGTGTGCGGCAATGGTTCCGACGAACTGCTCACATTGCTCGCCCACGCCTATCTGCGTCCCGGCGACGAGGTGCTGTTCAGCGAACATGCCTTCCTCATCTACAAGATCACCACGCTCGCCAACAGCGCCGTGCCGGTGACCGTGCCGGAGAAAAATCTCTGCGTCGATGTCGATGCCGTGCTGGCGGCGGTTACACCCAAGACGCGCCTTGTCTATCTCGCCAACCCGAACAATCCGACCGGTTCCTATCTGCCGCATGATGAAGTGCGCCGCCTGCATACTGGGCTTCGTTCCGACATTCTGCTGGTGATCGATGCTGCCTATGCGGAATACGTTCGGCGCAACGATTATGAAACGGGTATCGAGATGGTGGCGAACTACGGCAACGTCGTGATGACCCGCACCTTCTCCAAGATCTACGGGTTGGCGGGCCTGCGCGTCGGCTGGGCCTATTGCCCGGCGCCGATCGCCGACGTTCTCAATCGCATTCGCGGGCCGTTCAATGTTTCGGTGCCGGCGCAACGTGCTGCCGCCGCCGCACTGAGCGATCGCAGCCACATCGATGCCGCCATCGCACACAACGAAAAGTGGCGCGCCTGGCTGACCGACGAAATTCGCAAGCTCGGCTTTCGCGTCGACGACAGTGTGTGCAATTTCGTCCTGATCCATTTCACTCAGACCAAGGGCAAGACCGCCGGCGATGCCG
>Ga0157379_10002156_pt1 | contig 16337 bp, 14 predicted proteins | sample S25metaG_FD_121802 | JGI IMG/M metagenome (GOLD analysis project Ga0157379, IMG submission 121802) | Switchgrass rhizosphere microbial communities from Kellogg Biological Station, Michigan, USA - S2-5 metaG | ecosystem: Host-associated > Plants > Roots > Rhizosphere > Soil | place: USA... | reverse complement strand
GATCATGTCCCTTATGGCGGAAATAACGATGATTTCTCTAAAGACTCTGAAGACGGGCACAAGTGTACGTATCGTGTTCTCTGAAGAGTCACCATATACTCATCCATTTGGCCAGTCGGTTTTGCTGCGATACCATGCTGTAATGGCCCTTCAGAAGTCCTTGTCAACTGCATCCAGAGCCTTAACGGAGTCTTCAACGAAAGACGTCATTAAACAGATGAAATCGGCTTTGTCGGACAAAGCGCTACCAATCCAAAGGGCTGCTGCTGATGTTTGTGCTATCTGAAGTTCATATTCCACTTTCCTAATATATAACAGGTTCTCGTCGTCATGTTTCCCTCGAACGACGCCAATCGTCCAGCTTCAGATATCGAATCCATTGTCACGCTATGTGTTCGTAGTCTCGAAGGTGCGGATCAACTCACAAGACATTCCCTGGCACGTTTGGCAGGTCATATTCTCGCCTCTTCGCAAGTCCACAAGGCTCCTCCTCCCACAGAACCTAAGAAAAGTGGCAAACAAAAGGATCAGAATGACGATGAGATGGATGAATCGACGACACCAGCTCCAGCAGTCCATGTACCTACTCCGATTATGCCGCCGGAGAACATGCTCCTGCAGCTGTCGTCCCACTTCAACAAGACAGCCACGACACGTAAAACTCGGATTGGGATAATCGACTTTTATGCAACTCTATTCAGCACTCTCGGCCCGTCCTTTGTCGAGGCGAACTACGCCCTCATTGTGAAGCATCTAGTAACCGAACTTGTCCAAACGCCTCGGTCATCCTCTTCTCGATATGAGAAGCTCTTGGTCCGCAAATTGGTAGAATATCTTCTACGAGATTTGATCGGCGTTAGAATGCTGAGCGAACAAGGACAAATCGGTGCCATCCAAGAATTATCAGGATCGTATCTGAAGAGATGGCCCGCTTTGATACCGGGACAAGTGGCAACGAATCCGTTGACACTCGTCATTGTATTAAAGGAAGCTGCAGCTTTGTTGCAACAGCTTGGGAATGCACCACCTCCTGTGCAGGTATGTCGAACGGTTGTACTTCTGGACATCTGCTAAAGTCGTTACCGCAGGACGCCCTTTCAGGCCCGCTAGTCGAATTATTGGCTCACCCCAGTCACTCAGTGCGCGTCACTGCAGCATGGGCTCTCCGTTGCTTCTGCCGTTCTACGCCATTACGTCTTCCCAAGATCGTCCTCACAGTAATGGAAATGCTGCAACGCGACATGGCATCCCTTGTTACACCCGCTGCCCCCTCTGACATTGATCGTCGTACCCTAGGCCATGCGTATGGTCTTTCGGCTCTTTTCACCGTCATACCCGAGCGTCCTCTCTACGTTTCGTACGATATCTCCGCAAAGGTTTTGGATATGGCTATCCAGATTCTGAAACGCGCAGGTGACCACGATATCAAAGTCGCAGGAGTCGAAATTGAAGTCGCTTGGACTTGCATTGCTTCCATTATGACCCTGGGTCCCAACTTCGTCAGAGCGCACCTCCCGCAGTTGTTGGTTTTATGGAGGAACGCCTTACCTAAACCCACAAGTAAAGACACGGCTCAACATACGGGCCGCAGTCCCAGCGAGTGGATGTTCCTTCTCCATGTTCGAGAATGTGCACTAGGAGCGATCTTATCGTTTTTGAAACATAATTCTCCTACTTTGATCACCCTCGATGTGTCTAGACGTATATCCTCGCTACTAGGCAACGCCTTGCTCTTCGCCAATGCCTTTTTGGCGCAGAAGATCGAAGAAGGAGCCGATGGCGCCCCTCCGTTCACATTACGCGGAATTGATCTCCCTACGAGAGAAGCCCTCCTACGAAGACGTGTCTACGAATGTTTCTCGGCACTGGGGTTCTCAACATTGACGGAGTCAACACAGAGTACTCTCCTTCAATCTGTGGTTTCTCAATTTGCTAGCTCGGATGCGTATGCTGGATCGTCTGTCCAAGCCGCTATTGCGACATCGTCTGGAAACTTCACCTCCGTTTGGCAGTCTACGGATGGGTATGGATATGGTATAACGAGTATTGATCTTGGGTTGGGCGATGTGATTGGTGGTGAAACTGATGGGTATGCAAGATCTCAGAATTCGAAGGATAGGCTGAGTAGGGACACGGTCGAGATGGCTATCGATTCGATGGTAAGCGCTTTGACTTTCGCAGTATATCTGGTGTTTAATCTTTGTTCTCACAGAACCTGAAACCTATTATTGGATCTTGCGAACATGATCCACTAGTAGTTTGCCAATCCCGTTCGACAGAGCTTGCGCTTGTATGGCCCGAGCCTCCCCCACCCATGACTGCCGTCACCGACACAGCCATTGAGCTTTTCGCGGCTTTATTACCATTGCAAGATTCACAATCTCTTTCGAAAGTGATCTCACAACTGGTCGAATCAGTGAGGTCTCCGAGACTGGAAAGGAATACAGGACGTAAGTCCGCTGTTTTGGTGAATGCGACTATTGCATTGGTTCTTTCTTTGCGGAACGCCGCGACGGGTTATGCGAGGCAGGCGAAGGATTCGTTCGGAAGTGGGCAGATACCTGCTACGTTGGCAGACTTCTTGAAAGTAAGTTGTTTGAAAATTTAATTAATTAATTAAAAATGTTAACTCGTTTGTGTCTAGCTTCCTATACTCGACATAGATCCTGTACTACGGCCAGCTGGCAGTGAAGCATTAGGTCGACTGGCCAGCCTGGCTGGAACTTTGTTCTTAGCCGGTCAGGTGAAAACACTAGTCGACCAGGTCGTCAGCAATCGTGATCCTCATGGCCGTGCGGGCTGCGCACTCGCATTCGGTGCCATTTACAGCCATGTCGGTGGCCTTGCAGCAGGGCCACTCCTTAAGACAACCGTCAATGTCCTCATGTCATTAGGCAATGATCCACATCCCGTCGTACATTTTTGGGCTTTGACCGCGTTGGCGCAGGTGATCAATGCAGCAAGTCTTGCATATTCGCCTTATGTCACTGGGACATTGGGAATGCTATTCAAGCTTTATATGCTTGATACGCATGAACCTGAAGGTGGAACCCTGTCGAGTGCGAATCAAAGCGGGGATCTTCCGACGTATCAAGTGGTTTGTCAAATTATCGATGCTGTTATTGGTGTCCTCGGACCGGAATTGCAAGAGTCTGTGACTACGCGGACATTGGTCCTGGATCTTGTCGAACAATTCGGAGGCGAAACGGAAGAAGGGATTTGCGTGGAGGCCATCAAGTGTCTACAACACTTCCTAATTTTCACTCCGGAACAAGTTGATATTCCAGAACTGGTTCGCCGACTACGGACGTATCTGTCATCGTCTCGACGACCCCTCAAGATGGCATCCATTAACGCTTTGTACCAAATGGTGCAGCGAGATGCTTTGACCATGTCGAAGGTTGGCGGAGACAGGTTAGTCGAAGAACTTTTCGGGATGCTAGATGAAGCATCTGTGTCAGAAGGTGTACGAGGCATCATCTCGAGCTGGCTTCGTCAAACGGTCATTCATAATCCTTCTGCATGGATCGATCTATGCCAGAGAATCATGTCACGAACGACTGCGTCGCAACAGGCCAGTAATGCCACGTCTATGACCAGTGGTATTCAAGATGATGAAGCTGAATCCTTTGCGGGAACGAGCGATGCTCAGACACGGAATTCAAGTGCCAGATGGCAGACACAACAGTTCGCCCTGCAGTGCCTGCATGATATTTGCACTGTTGTGGGTCGGTCGGAGCGACGAGAACACCTGGATATCCCATTCGCTCGAAAGAAAGGATTCCAGGAGTCAGCTTTATTAGTGTCGAGAGTCCCGGATCTGATTAAAATGGCCTTCACAGCATCTGCAGCATATGTCACTGAAATCCGTATTGAGGGTCTTAGAGTCCTGCGGGACGTGATCGAGGTCAGTATTTTTTAGATTTTCTACCATATAATGTTGTGTTCTAACACTGCTGCAGGTATTTGCAAAGTCACCGGATCCAGTATACGAAGATTCGTTGCTACTTGAACAGCACCAAGCACCTATCACCGCCGCCTTGACCCCGGCCTTTTCATCGGACTCAACGCCTGAAATTCTCGCTTCAGCCGTTCAAGTTTGCGCCGTATTTGTTGGCTGTGGCGTTGTCAAAGACGTGTCAAGGATGGGCAGAATCCTAAAATTATTAACATCTGCTTTAGAGCAATCGAAATGTGAGTTTTTTCGTTGTACAATTGGAGCTAGAGGATGACAGAGGCATTCAAAGCATCTGGAATGTTGTCTATCGGTGATGTCGGCGAACTCAGTCCTAATGCGTCAGTGATGTTGCGTATATCAACTCTAACGGCTTGGGCGGAGCTAGAAGCTGCTACTGTGCAGCAACCTTATCTGCAAAATGTGGTCGGTCCTCATAAACCAATTCTTACAGCATTATGGATCGCTTCTTTACGAGATTATGCCAGTGTAAGAGCGGACTCTGAAGCCTTGCAGGAAAGTTCTTCGTCCGTTGATTCATCGTATTTTGGATTAGGGAGAGAAACATTGTTACCTGTAAGTCACTTCCCACATTAAAAACACTCATTCTTATTCATTATCCTATAGTACTACAATCATTCTTGGCCAAAGATTCTGAAGGCTGTTGCAACGTGTATGCAAGCGAATGATCCTAACATTCTTGCTGCTATGGACGGAAGAGATGCTATAGCCACTGTCAATGGAGCAACTGATCCTCGGACGGAGCCAACTGCGTTCTTCTTCATTGTTTTCGGCCTCGTCTATGATGCTCTCGTAGCAGCCTCCACCGATGCTGGGTCAGGGAGTACGGGTCGCCAAACCGCTGTTATAGCACTTGGGGCCTTAAAGAGCCTAGTTCGTCCAGAGTATTCTGGGAGGGCCATCCTTGATCCAACAATATTCGATGAATTCATCAGTCTATGTTATCGTATGGCTATGATCGAGTCAGCATCTGTACAGGTTCATTTGATGGAGGCCATTACAGCTCTTGCAAGCAGTCAGCCCGCAGGCAAAGTGACGAAGTGAGTCAAGATACACGATTAAATCTTGCATTTACTTATTTAGGTTTTAGTGGTTCTAATGGTTTGCCCTTTCCATCTGACTCTCATCTGACTCACTGTCTGCGGATATCGGCTTATATCCTGCGACACAATCTTCCGAGTGCCAGGAGTTCTATGGCTCGTCAGTACCTCACTCGCCTGACTCGTATCTAAACTTATTATGATTTACAATAGAAGGGGAAGGTAATACTCCTTCGGACCGGATCCGTCTTCTTATCTGCGCATTCGGGGGATTTGCCGCCATAGGACAAGGATTTGGGCCCACCTTGAAAGAGGATGTCCGAGCGGTGGCAGTGGCGTTATACTCAGGTACCATTTAACCATGTAATTTCTCATGTCCTGAAGGGCTAACTCGTCTACGCTCAGAGCTTTTGAAGGATGAACGGAGTGAAATCGATATCGCGGGACCGACTCTCCCAGCACTAAAGATTATGCTCAAATCGCCATCTGATCCGAAGGAATGCTCGAGTGATTCGAAGTATGGCAGGCTCGTACATGGGCTTATATCAGCATGTCTATTGCACATCGACGAAATGAGGTATAATCTATCGCGAGAAGCATCACTATACACACTGACTCCGTTTTATAGTGGACGTGTTGGACCAGCTTCGACTAATAAAGTCAAGAGCAATTTGCTTGCCGCCGTCCTAATTCTCACCGTCGTTCCCCAAAATTTGGCCCTGAGCCAGGCTGTTGTCGAACATTGCTGTTTCCTGATCTCCAACAAATTAATGGAATCTCCAGAGGTATTTTCATCCCATTGCCGCCATTTTACCTGGCCTTTTACACATGTTGTTTACTTTTAGGTGTCTCTCACCGCCGCGCACTGTGCCAAAACTTTAATCACAGCCGCTTCTACAGGGAACCCTCTACTACAGCAATGCGTGAGACTTCTGGTTCCGGGAATGATTACCTACCTTGCCAGTGTTGTCGCTTTGGCCGACGACCCCGATGCCCAGAAGGTTCATACTTTAGCGACAGAGGAAATTTTAAAAGCCTTCTCCACTTTGGTAACAGCTATTCCAGAGCCAGCGCGTATGTTCACTAGCTTGATGAACCATTAAAATCACGGTATTGATATTCCGTTTTCCAGGTCCGGGCGTTCTCGGTATATTCCTACCAACGCTTGTTTTACTCCTCGACCCTTCCAAGTCACCTCCTTCTCCCATCCACCTCCAGGCCGTGTCACACCTGCTTGGATTTGCCGCGGGTTCGCCTGCGGCATTCAAAGAGACGGCGGGAAAGCTGGATCAGAACGTTCGAGATGTGCTAGAGACTTCAATCCGGCAAGCGGTTGGAGGCACGAAGCCCGCGCAACAGTCAACAGCTGCGAAGCCTCAGATATCTTTACGTTCTTTCTAAAGTACATATATACATACCCATAATTTATTCTAGTGTTTTCTTTAACCTTTTCCCCAAATAAACAATGATATTAACGCCTGTGACGACGCGTGACTCGACGCGTTTTTGCAACATGTTACCTAATTATTCAAATTGGTTTCCTCGCCCGGTGATTCAACCCCAAGCAATTCGACACGGGGATTTCCTCGCGTTTATGAAATTGAAACTGAATAGCCCCACTTCCGCTTCTTTGGATGACTGTTACGATGTTGTAAACATCTCATCAGATTCACACAGGGCGCACAAGAGGCCGAAGCTTTTCTGATGAAAGATCCTTGGTGTTCGTTTAAAGTACATACACTTAGTACGTATATTAACTCAAATCTTGGTCAGGAGCGTTTTCGTTAACTTCTTCCAAAGAACTGTAGGTGTTCCACCAGACACGGTGCTAGCTTCGTGACGTGGGAATCGTCTATAAAATGCCCTATCGTTCATGTATGAATCAGATCTCTTAAATTAAAGAAGCTCAGAAGACTTGTTCTGCCATTGTGAACGAACACCTCTCCACTGGCCACGAAGACGAAAAGAGATGTGGGGATTAGAAGACAACGACCCACTAAAGGTCTTCGTGTGGTTGAGCAGCTACCATAGGATAATGACGTCGCTGATTGTCTTCTTTTCGCAGGAACGGAAATAGCAATAAAACTCCCGCTCTGCGGGTGAAGACGTGTTTGGGGTGGCCACAATCAGATGGAAATTTCCTGAAGAACACTTCGACGAAGAGTGGTGGATCTGGGAGTGGTCCAAGATAAGGTAGATGGGAACAACAAGGTCAAGAGGGTCTAGCGACCTTCGAAGAACCCGAACTGTCAAATTTTGTCCGAAAGGAGCGTGGATGCGTTGTTGGTTCCTGGGTGGTGAGGGGCCGAATTTCGAATCCCTATTCATGCAGTGCAAAAGAGTAAACCTTTTCGGATGCTTGATTTACAAATAATAACCAAACTATATAGAGATTCGGCTTCAAATGTGTATAGGGTTTCGGGATTGAGTCATATCGCGCTCTTTCGGGATCCGCCAGCTACGTTATACGTTGAGGGAACTAGTATGTGAAGTGATACTACAGCGACAGTTACTCCAGTCAGCGAAGAGGTCCAACGAGCAAAAGGCTCACCATCGAAAGAACCAAGGGGCCGGACTATAATGATATGAGGGGTTTCTGAATAAAATCGAGAGTGGCTGCCTAAACGCAGCTTGTGAGCCTCCCCACGTCCCATTCACACGGCAGAATTGTGTCTGCGGAGCGTGGGGTCTCGCTTGTTACGAAACCTCTCATACACATTGACGAGAAGAGAATGATGCAGATTGCCGTCAATAATTTGCTTCGAAGAGGCGTGAGCCGTTCGCCTTGGTCATTTAAAGTGAGCAATATGGGTCGAAGAACAGACAGACCATGAAAGCACATGGCAGAAAGCATTCCAGACCGAAAACTATATGTTAGAAGCAGATGGGGGAGATCATAGGACCACTACAAAGAGCAGAAAGGAAATCTGTAGGGCCGAGGCGCAACGCGTGACTTGCGAGTCCAATGTGTTGTTCGTCTACGAATGCAACACGTTAGCCTATAAACCTGAAAGAGAGGGTTGTCAGATTTTGTGCAAGATATTCGGGAGGGACCCTGTCTCCGGGGGAGAACGTCGCAGTGAGAGCCGAGATATTCCCGCGGGGCGCAAATTGCAATAGGATAAAAGCGTTGAAGCCGTAAGATCTCTTGAGGGGCGCGTCGAATATATATCGATAGAATGCGCCGCTATTGGATATCGTATGGGATGGCGATCTGATGATCTGGGTCACCAGGATTGAAAAGTCGCCAGTGACTCAAGAATGACCTGGTTCGAGGGCCCTGTAGACCAATTGAGAGTGCAGTTAATTGGCTGGAAGAGGCACAGTCTCCGCATCGAGATACGGGGCGAGCATCTTTGACTATGCTTCGGTAGTTTGAAATACGAGAGTAAGTGAAAGAAGTCACGAGTCTAACCAGAGTCCGTTTCCTCTTGAATAGGTATCGTAAGATCTTCTGTCCAGGAGACTTCATGAATAGGTTATAACCATATATATTTGATCGAGTACCCGATGGATAAATACGGGGGATATCGCCTTTAACCCCGTTTATGGGAACCCGCGTGGTGGAGCAATCGACAGTGGCCATGGAATAGAAGCCAAGTTCAGGTGTCTGAAAAGGTCATAGAAGAGATTGATTATGCAGCATCCGATGTTATCTGCCACTTAGATACTGGGAGAGGGAGGATGGATATCCTTATCAGGGATTAACGGGCATCAGTAGCATCACTTCTTAGACACGCTATCGTCACCATCGATACCTGGAAGTAAGCATGTAAAATGAAGTATTAATCAATTTTGAACAACGTACTGCAGTATGGCAAGGTTCGATGACGATGGTATATTATTAACGTCGGTACATGTTCAATTGCCGATGACGGAAGGGCTGAAGACGTGATGTGCGAACCGTACGACTCGACTCGCACTATAGACATCCCGAAAGATATGTTTAAGACATATCCCAATAAAACGCAAAAAAAAAGAAGCCAAGAATCGCTGGAGAACACCTGGTTGTATCACGAGTTGTTGAAAAAAGAAGAGTGGTGGACTGTAGAAGACTTTCGACTGGAATCTACGCGAAATAAAACTAAGAAGTCGATGAAAAAGGTAGAGATTGCCAGAGTGGTACAAGCGTTGTTGCAGCTCGTCCGGAAATGATCGTGAGCCCATGTCAGCCCACCCACGAACCCCACTTCTCTTCCCGTGGTACGGTCAGTACATCAGGACCAAGTTGCAGCACAGGAAAGAAGAGCCAGTCAACTCAGCGATAATGACAAGAAACTCGCTTTTTTCCTTGAAAATACACCAATTGAGCCAGACTGGATGGCGCACAACCAGAGAGTCGGCGTGGATGATGCCATCCCAGAGGTAGCCCAGAAACCTAAAATCCGACACAGAGCAAGGATTTTCAAATCGGGAAATACTCTTACCACTGGAGGGAAATTCTATGAACGTTACAACCGGATACCCACAACAAGCGATGTATGTTATGATAGATAAAGCCAAAGAAGGACATGTTGAAAATAAATTTCTTGGAGGAAAAAAGAATCGGTCTGTTCATGAGAAGTAGCGACGGGAAGATAAATGCCATTCACAGATTTGGCAAAAGTTAGGTGCTCCAGCACGATGGCAGATAGCATGTGATGCTTCAAGGAAGGAGCATCGGCCAGCTCGGCTCTAGATTGGAACCATAGGTATGATGTGGTGTATATTTCTAATGTTAATTCATACAATTTCTGGATACGGAATTTCTTCAAGATATCAAGTTCAGGGCTTTCGAAAGCTTAATCAAGCCAGGCTTAGTGAAGGCGACGATGATGCGGCAGAGAATAACTGGGTCTTGAATGTAATCAAACTCCGCCAGCCAGCCGGATTAGGCCGGTCACTTTAGTCCCTCCCTTTGGGCTTTCCGAAGCAGACCCTGTTCACCAGATGGACTCTTTATAACCCTCCGCTATCTATCTTACTTCTAGCACATCAATCCACGTCAGTTCTTACCCTGCGATATCTCAGAAATCTACGGAATCTCAGACGTTCTCAGTTCTTCTCGTCTTATATACCTTACTTATCCCACTTTCCCCGCTGCACTGGCGTTCTAGTCAAATATGTGCGTAGCCGAATGGTTAGTATTATGCCTACGTTTGCCTGATCTTTTCTGACCTCGATATCGCGCTATAATAGCATGGTCCGTTCTCTAGCCAAATAACGTTTATATTGCACTGAAGTCTGTTATCTGTTCAGGGGGATTTTTACCGGGGTTGCGGATGCTACAAACGATTGTGGTGGACAGGAAAGGTCACGGATTGTAATCGGCCGGATTGTGCAAAGAGTCGTGCTCACGCCCATCGAACAACGAATCTCTGCTACTGCACGTTGGTGAGACTCGCCCTACTGTGTCTCAAATCCAGACTAATTGCTCAACCCATAGGAATACACAGAATCCCGACGGGTTCAGAATTATTTCCAGTTCAGATGCGACGAATGTGAAGAGGCAATAGCAGTCAAACGAGGACAATCCAAGGACGATTTCGTCGGCCGGAATATCCGTTTTTATGGCAAGACATAAATGCGAAATCTCTTGCACCGTTATTCTTCTCATTCACCCTTTTCTGTGCTCTCCGCACACCGTAACGATTATCACCATGCCCAAACCCCCCACCATCGGCCACGTGCGGCGCACCACATGGATAAAGTGCTGTATTATGGTGTATGATCAACCTTGCTATCGATGTTTTGTCTTCACTTTTTTGCTCTCCTTTTGTAACGTGCGTAACTTTTATTCATTTATATCTCGCCTCTTCAAACCATCTTCATTGCTCTCTATCACCAATGTATCTCATTTTCCTGGCATCGGCATCACTGCAGATTTTTGGATGGAATTAACCAATGTACTGTAATATAATAATGCGGAATTAAGTCTTTCACGGACTTCCCTATGGTGCCTTGCAGAAACTCAATTTTAAGGTAGTAAAATTGTTCCATGTGGAGTCCCAACCAGAATTACCCCTTTTTCTCTGTCTGTGCTTACGCCATTAACCGCTGAAAGGCATTCGGTGTACACGCTCATCCTGACATAGCCTGCAGGATGTACACAGCCAGTTTTCCGCATGTAACAATGGGGTGGTTAATGACTATCAGCGAACCCCTCAGGGTTCAGACTAATGGATATTTTGGCATAAGCTTAACCTTACCTCCTCTGCATCTATTATGCCCACTTCACAAAGAAACCCTGGCTTGATGCCCTGGGTTAACTGTCCCAGAAGATCGAAAGGAGAGATCGCTCCCCAAACGTGTGTCCATTAAGCGTCAATCTTGAGCGATGCGGTGTATAAATGGGGTTCTGATGCAGAGAGGAGATAAATATGCTAGTGAGCTGTGGTGAGCTGTGAGCTGTTGAGCTGTGAACTAGACGCACAGTTCCCCAGCCCCAAACGACATTGACAGTCCCATCACACCATTCTCCCCATCCAATTATCAATATTCTACGGATACAACGTATCATGAAAATATAGGAGTGTGAGGAAAAAAGAAGGAACTGCATATGGGTCAATAGCTTCCCCACATACATCACCGATGACGGAGAAACCAATAAATGACAAGGAAAACGGTAACGATGAAAGTCGAACACTACGAAGGAAACATGGGGAGCCGATGAAGGAGTGAAGCTTTATGATATGGGGTGGCATTTTAGAATCGTCTTCCGCCACGTTTGATAGGTTGCCTCACGCCTAGACTCCGAACGGGAGGCTTACTACCTTGTCTAGATCCCCGCGTGGCTCCCGAATCAGAATCAGAGGTTGCCACTCTCTTTTTCTTGGCCAGTGGGCGTGGAGGTGACGAGTCGGATTCAGTGTCATCATGTTTTAGGCGAGAGGTTGTAGCCACGGGAGAATTCTCTTTTGCATAAACATCTGTACCTTTTGCAGATGTTTGCTGGACGTCGTCTTCGCCAGTAGAAGGCTTAAGCCCATCTTCTCCGGACTCGGGTTCGGTTGCAGATCCTGAGTCAATTACTAGGGGAGGAGTGGGAGCCTTGTTTTTCCCTTTTGATTTGTTAAATTTCTCAGAAGAATTCTGGTTCTGCCGTAATGCCGATCGCGAACTAGTCGATAAAGGTACGGAGATGTCATTGCGAAGTTCTGCTGCCTGTGTGGTGACACGGATTGAGGAGATTGTTTAAATCAATGGATTTTGACGGATGAATGAATGAATGAATGAAAAGAAGTCGGTGGGATAAACGGCAGATGAATCAACCAACAGCGAAGGAGTAAAGGAATGAAATGAAAACGAAAGAGAAGTAAGTGTCCGTTTTGTGTGATCGGCAAAGGATGGGACTGGCTCGTTGGACCTGGACATACCTTTGTGGAGACATTGGAGGGTTTCTCGCTCAGGGAGATCCCTCGGGGCGATTCAGATTTCATTTCGACACCTTCGTTCCCTTCTTCTACTTCGTCCAATTCGGAGATAATACCAGCTTATTACCATGGAACGGAAATGAGGTAAAAATGATTAATTTGAGCTTTCGATGGGCAAACCATCTGAAAAACAGGACACTCGACTTACGAGTGGGTTCTATAAAGTTGAATATTCCAGTCAACCGAGCCAATGTGGTAGCGATTCGTGGACGTGATAACGTTTTGCGAACGTGGACATCTTGTGCCCTTCTCCCCGTTCTACCGACCTTATCGACAGCCTGTATTTCGTAACCATTCGTATTAGATCATGGGTCTCTCGTAAATTTTGAGGTTCTACTCACATTTTGAAGATCGCTTATCGATAGTTCGCTAACAGAGTCAGCGGAGGTGAAAGCCAGGTTTGTTGCGCTAATTAATGGAAGAATGAGATGCTTCGATAGGACTTCAGCGGAAGTTTTTGGCCCAAGCGTGTAACACTCCCAACACCATTTATAATCCGAAAGCTGGAGCTCTATTGCTAAGTCCTAGAAAGAAAAGTTGGAAGGATATTAATGTCATCCAGAATAACAGGGTTCACATTAATATCACATTGGGAGATGAGACGAGGGGTATTTACCGCATCCCGAGAAGTTTCTATTGAAAAGTTACAGTCCTGGATGTGTTTCATCGTGTGCAAGTTCGAGACCTTCTGAGCTGCCTTTGCCCGCCACCCATATTCTTTGTCATCTTCGGAGAATGATTCGTCACTTTTATTGAGTCTTCGCCACCGTCTTGCGAGCTGTTTTGAATTCACCACTTTATCGCGATATCATTAGTTTGAGTATTATGATGGATAGGCGCACAAGAAAATTTCTCAACCAACCTTCAAACCAGACATTGACAGTATCCGCAACAAGAATGGAACATTGTGAATCGGGACCCTTAAGAAATTTCTGTTAAAGATGGATCGAACCATAATAATTAAAAAGGCGGATAGATCGACAGCAAAAGAGTGCCAACAAAAAGATATGGACGCGACTGGCCCAGCTTGACAAGCCATTCCTTGGGGAGGAAATCATTCGATATTTGCTAAATAAAGAAGATACCAATTGGAGTCAAGGGAGGTGCGTTTCAGATGCGTCAATTCACAGAATATTCTGAAAAACACTGACATCGGTGAACTGGTCCATCTCCAAGGGGATTGAGAATTTTAAGCTCCGCCTGTAGCTCAGCTCCAACCTTCTCGAAGCAACACTTGGAGCTCATCTTACGTTTTATGTCGATATCCTTCGGACATTTCAGACAAGATGATGTACGGTAACTACTATTCTTATAATTATCAGCGGAGATAAGGCTACTCAGATGTCAATCACCCACGAGTTAGTAGCGAGTGTCTCATAACCCTCTTTGTTAGGTTCGAAATTTGAGCACTCTTTGCCGGGGCCGGTTCATTATGGTTATGGTTCTTGATACACTGGCTTCTCTCTTCATTATCTGTACGTACGATCAGTTGGCATCTCCGATGCGCGTTCCTCGGACTGAAAGCTCTCATGGGGAATTTCCTCTTATTGCAGCAACCCCCTACCATTTTTGCTTTGTGGACAGAATCTGAGAATCCGGCTTTGTGACTCCTATTGACAGCTGTCAAAACCAACGGTGGTGACTTCATGGAGGTTGAATTCTGAGTCGATCATCGATGGTTTGGTCGTTATCTAGGGGCGAGCTGAGTCGCACATTGAGAAATATTTCACCTGAAAATTACACATAAAATTTGAGCTAAGCATGATTTAATAATAAAAAAGTGAGAATCCGAGAGTGAGCACGAAGTCAGTTTCTCTACGCAGTATGCACCTATTCCGTGGAATCCTAATTTTCTCCTTTATTAGACGTCCATAGATCGGGGAAGCGATGACGCATTATCGCCGATCAATACAACAAAGTAAACAGAGAATCAAAAGAAACACACCGGTGCTTATATTCATTGATATGGTGTGCGTGTAAATGACGTGGGTTGCCGAATCTATCCGATTATTGAAAAAGATTCCTTTGTGGCGGTCTAGACAAAGGCGTATGTACGATAACAGAGAAGTGGGCCCCAGAGTAAATGATTTACGTATTTTATCTCGCTCCTTCCGTGGCGAATTTGGATTTTGGAGCCCACACTGCGAAGTCTTCAAGCATGGGGGTCGGTCCGACATTCAAGGAGTTTCTCGGAATCCCGGCCCTTGTCTGCGGCCTGAGAATGACTAGATACGAAAATGCGCCGCACGACTTGACCACATGCGCGAGCATGTATACCTTGGGAGACTCAGTTAGCCAGGACCTGCCCTCATTACAGATATCGCATCTGCAAATCCACATCGATGCGTCTTAAGACTTCTTCTACTCTCATAATAATGTCACATGCAGCGGGGATTCGAAGATTGGGGCCTATATTTACGAGAAGAAAACGAAGCTGGGAGATCTGCCGCGACAGCCGGCGTACAAAGGTATCAAACGGCCAAAGACCCAGTCGATGGCTGAAATCAAGGATGCCATTCCACCGCGAAGTCAACACGCCTAACGAGATATTGATTAGGTCCATTGATACCCCGATTATGGAGCTGGCGCTTTTCTTTTTCTCCAATTTTGTCCATACGCAAATCAAGCTTGGACCGGTGTAGACCGGCAGGGCGGAGCAACGGATCTTATTTTGCTGCCGTGTGACTCTATTTCAGCCATTTTGTTCTGTTCCGCGAAATGCTATAAAGGGACAGCTCCCTGAACCACACTGGCTGTAACCATACAGCGGTGAGCAATTCTCAGTTGCTCTTTATCACCACTTTTTCTTTCTGTGCGAAGAAATGTGTCGTCGAATTGCGTGAGCTGTTTGTGCTGCTGTTTACATTACCGCTCACCGTCCTCCATCAACAGAGAGGGTGTTATCTATCGCCCATGTGGTGTGAGTCATTTTTCGTTGCTTACGAACCCAGGACTGAGTCTTTTCAAAGCATTTCAGACGAACGTTGATTTCTGCTATCGTTGACTGCAGTAGCTCTCGGTGTAAAAAGAGCCTCCGCCACTCTGACCGATGTAATTGTGAAAGACGGGGATGTGTAGACGTACGTCGCCCTTTTCTCTTTTTGTTCGATCGACTAACATCTGCCCTTTCATAGTACTGGGGCCCTGATGTCCAGAAGGTTGTCGGGCATATAGACGAGCTTTGTTCACCATGTAGATTCCCACCTCGCAACCCCATTTAAACCACTATACCCCACTCCATCTTGCATCCACTTGCTTTCCACCCCTATTATAACATGTAGAGTACATTGTACCATTAACATAATATCGCTATCAATGTCGCACGTACCCTTCGCTCCCTATCTCATGCGGAAAGCCAACGCATGATCTCTCCGAGGTAGGGCTGCGTTCAGCTGAGCAACTTTTCTACTCGCTTGGCAGAAGAGTTTCTGGCAGCTTTAGGTCTCCATTACGGCACCCAACCGGTAACTCCTAATTATTTCAGATATGTTGCCTCTCAGACTTTCTCGGACTTGGTTTCCAGCCACTGGCCTTCGTTTTCACGGAATAGACATGTCCATCTTAATTTATCTCTTCTCAAAGCATGCTTCTCATTCTCTTTAGCAGGTGAATACTACCAATGTCGAAGAGAGTGCCCATGCTGGTCATCTATTTATAGACCGAACTCTCTCCCATTTCGCCTTCCATTCCCAACCCCCGAAGATGCAGCCTATACGCACATCGAAGAACTTCAACAATGTAATATTTATTACATGTGTATCTTCCCTCTCGTGCCAAGGTATGGTGTCCTTCATCACGATCAAGCAGACACAGAAGTTGCCGTGCCAAAATGGCACTTCGATACCGTTGTTCGAAGCCTCGTCAATATTGTTTACGGGTATCTCTATAGGAAAGTTTAAAGGGTCTAAG
>Ga0157379_10002153_pt1 | contig 16343 bp, 13 predicted proteins | sample S25metaG_FD_121802 | JGI IMG/M metagenome (GOLD analysis project Ga0157379, IMG submission 121802) | Switchgrass rhizosphere microbial communities from Kellogg Biological Station, Michigan, USA - S2-5 metaG | ecosystem: Host-associated > Plants > Roots > Rhizosphere > Soil | place: USA... | reverse complement strand
TGGCGGCGCCGCGTGTGCTGGCGGCAAACGGCTCCGCGCCTTCGACGCGCCGCGGGGTGGTACTGCCACCGAGATACCGATCGTGCAGGTCGCGTTCGTATCGCGAAGTCTGCTGGTCGACGGTGACGACGATCGCTCTGGCGCCGTTGGCTTGAAACAGTTCGATTTGATCGCGCGCCGCGGTGAGGTTCTGGATCGGATAGAACTGCGACCAGCGCGGGCCGGCGGCGCTCGTCGCCACCTTCTGAATCGGAATGCTCGAGCCGCTGGCGAGAATCATCGGCGTGCCGGTGGCAGTCGCGCCCTGGTACATCCCGGCGTCGCCGTCGGGATGCAAATCGCGCTGCCGTGTGCTGGGCGCGACGAAAATCGGATATTCCATCCTGATGCCGAGGATTTCGGTCGCCGGGTTGACGGCGTCGGGCGACGTTCCCGGCCGTTCGACCAGCTCCACCCAGTCGAACGCCTCGCGATTGCGGCGCAGCGTGAACTCCGAGTCGCTGCCGTGCGCCATGTAGTCGTAGTTGGCGAGCGGCATGTTCGCGAAGCAGATCGGCTCGAAGTCGAACGCGGTCATCATCTCGTCGATTCCCGGCACGCGACGGTGATCCTTGAGCGGACGGGGGTCGAGCTGCGCCCGCAAGAGCGGAGAGCCGGCGAGCATGCCGGCCAGGCTCAACAAGGCTTCGCGGCGGGTCAGGCTGTGCCTCCAGCGATCGTCAGATCGGCTCAAGAATCCTCCGCGGCATTCGCGCGCCGCCATATTACCCAATTACCCCGTCACCCAATCACCAGATCACGTCTTTACGACTACGAGTTATGTTAGGCTGCCCCCACTATGAAGATCAGACGTCGAGAGTTCTTCGGCACGGCGTCGGCGATGGTCGCTGGAATGGCGACGGCAAAGCTGGCCTCTTCGCAGGAAGGTTCACCGGCACCGAAAGTGCCGACGCGCCCGGCCAAGGTCGAGCGGTTGTTCAAAGCGCCCGACATTCATCCCAACGCGTTGGAGGCCGCGCCGGACGGCCTGTGGATCGGCGATCAGGTCTCGGAGCGCGTCTTCCGCGTTGACTGGCAGACCGGCAAGGTGCTGCATGAGGTGCAGACCGAGTCGCACAACACCAGCGGCGTGGCGGTCGGCGCCGGTTACCTGTGGCTGGGCGCCAACGGCGGCGTGAGTGGCCGGCGTCCGCCGCGCCCCGCCGACAAGCCGTTCGGCGAAGTGATTCAGGCCGATCTGAAGACTGGAAAGACCGTCAAGATTCACCAGCTGCCCTGGGGCGGCGGTGTGCACGGCATCACGTTTGTCCAGCAGACCCAGACACTGTGGGTCACGGCCCTGAGCATCGGCGCGGTAGCCGAGATGGATCCGAAGGACTTTCGCATGCTGCGCATGCGCCCCGCGAAAGGCGACCGGCCGCACGGGCTCGACTGGGATAACGGCGCGCTGTGGGTCCTGATCGCCGGCGATCATCTGGTGCAGAAGATCGATCCGGACTCGGGCAAGGTGCTCGAGATCGTCACCATCTCCAGAACTGCCGATCCGGACCCTCACGGGATGTGCATCAAAGACGGGTACATGTATTACTGTGATGCCGGCCTGACCGCACCGGGCCCAGGCAGCGAGCCGGCGCAGATTTGCCGGTTCAAGATCTGATGCGTACCAGGCGTCGGCCTCTCGTCCTGCTCTGTCTCTCCATCGTCGCGACGATGGTCGTTGTCGGCTGGATGCGGACTTCGGCGTTCCAGAACGACGATCTCGACGTGCTGAAAGTCATTCCTGAAAACTACAAGCTGGTGCTCGACAACCCGTTCGTTCGTGTGCTCGAGGCCCACATTCCCGCGGGCACGGAAGAGAAGCCGCACCGGCACCTGCGGGGCATCAGCGTCTGCATGACTGAGTACACGCTCGAGTCGCGCATTCTGCCCGACGGCCAGTGGACGCGCAACGAGCGCAAGCTCGGCACCGTGTACTGGAGCGAGGCGAGCCTCCATCAGGTCCGCAACGTCGGCAAGACGATGAGTCACACGATCCGGATCGAACTCAAGTACTAGGTGCGCTTCAGGCCCGAGCTGCTGGGCGTCGTCGAATCACCGCTCGTACAAATCGCGACCGCCGCGGAAGCGATGCCCGGCGCCTTGAAGCTGTGCTACGGGGAGTCGGACATGCCGACTCCGGCATTCATCTGCCGCGCAGCCTACGACGCGTCGCTGGGCGGCCACACCTTCTACACGCACACCGCTGGAGCTCCCGAGCTGCGCGAAGCGATTGCCGCGAAGGTGTTCGAGCTCCACGGCGTGACCTGCCAGCCGACCGAGATCATCAGCACGGTTGGCGCGTCGATGGCCATTTATCTCGCGGTGCGCGCGTTTGTCGGCGCGGGCGACAACGCGATCGTGATTTCGCCCAGTTACGCTATTTTCAGCAACGCCGTCATCATGGCGGGAGGAGTGCCGCGGCCGGTGCCGCTGACGCTCGAAGGGCATCGATTTCGGCTGGACCTCGATCGCGTGGGCGCGGCGATCGATCCCGCGACGCGAATGATCGTCGTCAACAGCCCGTCCAATCCCACCGGTTGGCTGATGACGGCGGACGAACAACGGGCGCTCTACGACCTCGCCGAGCGCCACGACCTGATGATTCTGGCTGACGAGGTGTACGAACGACTGGTGTACGACGGACCAATCGCGCCATCGTTCGCGCGGGTTGCCAAGAACAGCGAGCGGCTGATCGTCGTCAACAGCTTCTCGAAGACCTACAACATGACCGGGTGGCGACTCGGCTGGGCGCAGGGCAGCGAGCGCACAATCCGTCTGATGTACAAGGCCGCCGAGTTCATGACGTCCAACCCGGCGGCGATGGTGCAGCAGGCCGGCATCGTGGCGCTGCGCGACGGCGAGCCGTACGTGAGCGAGCTTCGCGATCACTACGCGAAGCGCCGCACGCAGGCCATGAACGCGCTCGCCGCCATTCCGGGTGTGTCTGTGCCCGAGCCGGAGGGCGCGTTCTACGCGTTTCCGCGGATTGACGGCCTCACCGACTCGACGGCATTTACCGCCGATCTCCTGCGTCAGGCACGTGTGGCCCTGGCCCCGGGCGTCGCGTTCGGCGCCGCCGGCGCGGGCCACGTGCGGCTGTGCTTCGCGGCGACGGAGCAGACGCTCGCGACGGCGCTCGCACGTTTTCGTGAATTCATGGTCGAATCAGGCTAGCCATCGATTAGCGTACGCGGGCGGAGGATCGGCCGCGATTGCCGAACGGCTCGAGCAATTCGCGCAATCTGCCTCGCCGGTCTTTCATCGCTGAGCGCGCATGCGCGTGCTAGGATGCCTTCGTTCTCGAAGTCAACGCATGCTCGTCGGACATCTAGCCGTTGCGCTCGGCACGAAGACCGCGGAGCCACGCGTGCCGCTCGGTGCCGCCGTCGCTGCGGCCTTCGGCCTCGACCTGCTGTGGCCGATCCTGCTGCTGCTCGGCGTCGAGACTGTCCGAGTGCACCCAGGCGACACGGCGTTCACCAACCTCGCCTTCGACTCGTACCCATGGAGCCACAGTCTGCTGTTCGCGACGGTGTGGTCCGGCCTGGCCATGTTTGTGTCGCGGCGGCTGTACGGATCATGGCGGATCGGTGCCATATTGGGAGGCCTGGTGCTGAGTCACTGGGTGCTCGACTTCATCACGCATCGGCCTGATTTGCCGTTGTGGCCTGCGGGCCCCGCCGTCGGCGCTGGACTGTGGAACTCGATCGCGGGCACGCTGCTGGTCGAGGGCACGCTGTTTGGCGCTGGCGTCTGGCTTTACTACCGCTCGAGTACAGCCCGCGACCAAACCGGACGGTTGGCGTTGGCGGCGCTGGTAGCAATCATCGGCATCGTTTGGGTGACGCAGCCCTGGTCGCCACCGCCGCCGAGTGCGGCGGCGGTGGCCTGGGGAGCGCTGATTCTGTGGCTGTTGCCGCCCTGGGCGAGATGGATCGAAGCCCACCGCAGGTCAACGAACGTTCCAGTGCACCATGCCTGAGGGCGTGTCAACGACCGATCGCGCGCCATCTCTGGGAGAGGAAATCGCGAACAGCGTCAGCCACGGCGTTGGTTTCCTCCTGTACGGCCACTTCGTCTGGCACGCGGCTTGACCGCCGGAGGAAGTAGCAAGGAGCGTCATAAATGGGAACCATCTGGATTAGGCGGTCGTTGGCGTTCGTATCGGCGCTCGCGTTGTCCGTCGTGTTTCCCGCTGCTCAGACCCGTGCAGTCAAGACGTTGGATATCTACATCGTGGACGTTGAAGGAGGTAACGCCACGCTGTTCGTCTCGCCGTCTGGCGAATCTCTGCTCATCGACACCGGGAATGCCGGCGCAGCCGCTGTGCGGGATGCCGGGCGCATCATGGCCGCCGTCAAAGACGCAGGGCTCGCACGGATCGACCACTTGATTACGACTCACTGGCACGGCGATCATTTTGGCGGCATGACGGAGCTCGCCGCGCGCGTCCCGATCCGGAATTTCATCGACCACGGCCCCAACGTCCAGCCCGGTGCCGCCGCTGATGAATTTCTTCAAAAAACGTATCCACAACTCTTCGCACAGGCGAAGCACACCGTCGCAACACCTGGCATGAAGATTCCCGTCGCCGGACTGGACGTGATCGTGGTGACGTCAGCAGGAGAAACGATCAAGGCGGCCCTCCCAGGAGCTGGCGTTGCAAATCCTAACTGTGCGAGCTTCAGGCCGGGAGAGAACAACGCCGAGGACCCGATGTCGGTTGGAACCCATGTCACATTCGGAAAGTTCCGGACGATTCATTTGGGCGATCTGACGAAGAACAAGGAATTCGAGCTGATGTGTCCCACTAACCGGATCGGCACGGTTGACGTGCTTCTGGGTTTGCATCACGGAGTCGATACGTCGAACTCGGAGGTTCTCGTGCACGCCCTTCGGCCACGGGTGGCGATCATGAACAATGGCACTCGCAAAGGCGGACAACCTGAAGTGATGAAGACATTGCATGCGTCGCCAGGTCTCGAGAACGTCTGGCAGATGCATTTCTCGCAACTCAGCGGGCAGGAATACACCGTGCCGGGCATGTTCATCGCGAATCTGACTGACGAACCGCTGGCGGCCATGCCGGTCGCGCCGATCGCAGCGCCGCCGCCAGGTCCTGGGGCACCGCCGGCCCCGCTCCACAATGGGACCGCGAACTGGATCAAGGTGTCGGCACAGCCTGATGGATCGTTCATGGTCACGAACGGGCGCAATGGCTTCAACAAGACCTACAGCGGCGGTCTCAAGACTGGAACCCACTAACCTCAATCACGAGCGAGACGCACATATGCTTCGACGCGTCCTTTCCATCGTCGCCGCCGCTGGCGTTCTGCTCATCGGCATCCGCGCCACGCCGCTCGCTCAGGCGCCGCCACGCACGACGGCATCGGCGTCGCTCGATGAAAAGCTGTCGGCGGCCGTCACTCGCGGGGACGTGCCCGGCGTCGTTGCCGTCGCCGCCACGCGCGACCGCATCCTGTATCAGGGAGCGTTCGGAAAAGCGGATGTCGCAGGCGGGCGTCCGATGAGCGCCGATGCGCTCTTCCGGATCGCCTCAATGACCAAGGCGGTCACCTCAGTTGCGGCAATGCAACTGTTCGAACAAGGCCGCTTCACGCTCGACGATCCAGCCGAGCGGTACTTGCCCGAGTTAGCCCACATGAAGGTGTTCGAGTCGTTCGATCAGGCGGCTGGCGCATACAAGGTGCATCCGGCGGCCAACACGATCACGATCCGGCATCTCTTCACGCACACGTCAGGTCTCGGATACGGCTTCACCAGTCCGATCGTTCGCGATTTCAAGCCGCGCGAGGGCGAAATCTATCCGGCCGGCCCATTACTCTTCGAGCCGGGGACGCAGTGGATCTACGGCACGGGCGTCGATTGGCTCGGGCGGCTGGTCGAGAAACTTTCCGGCAAGAATCTCGAGGAGTACTTCCGTGAGCGGATCTTCATGCCGCTGAAGATGTCCGATACGTTCTACAACGTCCCCGAGGCCAAGCAGGCGCGGCTCGTGACGGTCCACCGGCGCCCGGATGGTCGTGCCGATGCACCGCTCGTCGAACAGCCCAATCAGCCGCAACGTCCCTCGACGTCGTTCAACGGTGGCGGCGGGCTGTCGTCGACCGCGAATGACTACATGCGCTTCGAGCGGATGATCCTGAACGGCGGCAGCCTCGATGGCGCGCGGATTCTTTCGAGCGACTCGGTAGCCCTCATGGGCAAGAACCAGATCGGCGACGTCGGCGTTGCCGCTCTGAAGACCGCACAGCCGGACCGCAGTATGGACTTCACCTTCGTAGACGACGGGAAGGACAAGTGGGGACTGGGATTCCTCCGCACGACCCGTCAGGTGCCGGGAAAGCGGTCGGCGGGCAGCCTCAGCTGGGGCGGCATCAACAACACCTATTTCTGGATCGATCCGACGCGCGGTGTCGCCGGCGTGATCCTGATGCAGTTCCTGCCGTTTGCAGATACCAAGGCGCTCGCGGTCTACGACACCTTCGAGCGCGGGGTGTATCAACTGGCCGAGGCGCCGCCCAAGTCAAACCGGTAGGAGGAGGGAGCATGCAGAGCACGAACGGACTGGCGCGCACGGCGATAGCGGGACTGGCACTGCTCGGTCTCAGTGTCACCACGGCCGCTCAGGGCCGCGTCGAAAAGAACGTCGTCTATGGAATGTACTCCGGTTCGGCGCTGCTGTTGGATGTTCACTATCCTGCGCAGGCGAATGGCTTTGGCATCGTCTTCATCGCTGGCAGTGGCTGGAACGCGGCGCTGGGCTATGCAGCCGCGCCGCTGAAGGAATCGCCCCAGGTGGACATGTACGTCCCCTCGCTCACGCAGGCGGGGTACACCGTCTTCGCGGTGACGCATCGTGCGACTCCTGCTTTCCGATTTCCTGCACCTCTCGAGGACGCACAGCGTGCCGTCCGTTTCATCAGACACAACGCGGCGAAGTACGGAATAGACCCAGCACGCATCGGTGGCTCTGGAGGGTCGTCGGGTGCCCACCTGGTCAGCATGCTGGCCACCATGGACGGCACCGGCGACCCGGGCGATGCCGATGCGGTCAACCGGGAGAGCGCCAAGCTCCAATGTGCTGTCGCACGAGCCGCTCCGATCGATCTTCTGCGGATGAATCCCAGCCTCGGCGCGGGTGCGCTGGCGCTGTTGCTCGGCGCCAACGTGACCGAGGGAACGCCGAAGGCGTCCGCCGAGTACAAGGCAGCCTGGGCTGCGTCGCCGATCAACTACGTGTCGAAAGACGACCCTCCGATGTTGCTGGTTCATGGCGACGCGGATCGCACCGTGCCGTTCAATCAATCCGAACTGATGGAAGCCGCGCTGCGAAAAGCGGGTGTGCCGGTGCAGTTGATCCGGATCGAGGGCGGTGACCACGGTCCGACGTTTCCAGGAGCCAAGAATCCACCGGACTACAAGGCGGCCATGGTGAAGTGGTTCGACGAGCATCTCCGCAAGGGTTCCTCCTCTTCGAATCGATGACACTGCAACAGCTGCTGGGCATTGAGTTGCCGATCATTCAAGCGCCGATGGCCGGCGTGCAAGGAAGCGCGCTGGCGGTCGCGGTATCAAACGCCGGCGGGCTCGGTTCACTGCCCTGCGCGCTGCTCAGCCGGGACGCGATGCGCGGCGAACTGACGGCGATCGCGGCGCAAACGACGAAGCCGGTGAACGTCAACTTCTTTTGCCACACGCCGCCCGCCTTCAGTGCAGAACGCGACGCGGCGTGGAAAGCGGCGCTCGCGCCTTATTACCGGGCGTTCGGCATCGAGCCGGACAGTACTCCCGCCGCGTCGGGCCGCGCGCCGTTCGATGCCGAGGCCGTGACGCTGCTGTCCGAATTCAAGCCCGCCGTCGTGAGCTTTCACTTCGGTCTGCCCTCTCGGGATTTACTGGCAGCGGTGAAAAGAACCGGTTCGAAGATCCTCTCGTCCGCGACGACCGTTGACGAGGCGGTCTGGCTCGAAACGCACGGTGCGGATGCGATCATCGCGCAGGGTCTCGAGGCCGGCGGACACCGCGGCATGTTTCTGTCGGACGATCTCACTACTCAAATCGGTACCCTGGCGCTGGTTCCGCAAATTGTCGAGAAGGTGCGCATCCCCGTGATTGCCGCCGGCGCCATTGCCGATTCGCGTGGCGTCGCCGCGGCGATGGCGCTCGGAGCGGCTGGAGTGCAGGTGGGAACGGCCTATCTGTTGTGCCCGGAAGCGACGACGAGCGCGCTGCACCGCACGGCACTCAAGAGTGAGGCCGCCCGTCATACGGCGCTGACGAATCTCTTCACGGGCCGTCCGGCGCGGGGAATCGTGAACCGCATCATGAGAGAACTCGGTCCGATCAGCGCTGCGGTGCCCGCATTTCCTCTGGCCGGTTCCGCGATGGCGCCGTTGCGCGCACACGCCGAAGGCCGAGGCTCCGATGATTTCTCGCCCCTCTGGTCAGGTCAGAACAATCGCGGATGCCGAGAGATATCTGCCGGTGTCCTCACCCGGGCACTCGCGGATCTCTGATGGAATCACGTCATGCACTCAGGCCCTGACAACACCGGGCTCGCCTGGCAGACCGGCGTCTGGGACGCCATGGCGCAGCGGTACGAGCGCGACGTGGACCGGCGCTTCGGATCCGTTGTTGAAGGTGTCGTCCAACGGGCCGGCCTGCAACCGGGCGAGCAGGTGCTGGATCTCGGGACCGGCACTGGCCAGGTTGCCCTCCGGGCGGCGTCACTGGTCGGTCCCGCCGGGCACGTCACTGGCGTGGACATCAGCGGCGAGATGCTGGCGCTCGCAAGAGCGCGCGCGGTCGCCCTCGGACTACGGAACGTGCAATTTCGCGAGGGCCGCGCGGAGGCGATTCCTGGTGACTCGTCGGGCTGCGACGTCCTGCTGGCGTCGCTCAGCCTGATGTACGTCATTGACCGCGCGGCCGCCGCGCGCGAAATCGCGAGGGTGTTGCGCCCGGGCGGACGGTTCGTTGCGGCCGTCTGGGCCGGCCCGGCGGAATGCGACATCGTGTGGTTTCAACAAACGGCCGGCAGCTTTGCGCCTCCGTCACCCGTCCCCGGTGTCAGCCCTGGGGCGCTTGCCGACACTGGACCGTTCTTGAAACAGTTGGCGGACGTTGGCGTCGATGTGCGTGTCGACACCGAGGTGCTGGGATTCGATGTTGACGATTTCGCGTCGGCCTGGGACATTCTGGCCGGCGTGACAGCCGCCGCGCTAGCGCCCGAGCGCCGCGAGGCGGCGAAAGCGGCGGTGAGAGACGTGATGTGGCCGAGCGGTGACGGACCGCGCCACTTCCGCAACACGACGCTGTTTATCGTGGGGGCGTTGCGGTCGGCGTCTGCCAGGTGAGGAAACCGATCCCCGGAGGTTGAAGCTGTGCGGCTCCTCTATGTCTTCCCGCACCCGGACGACGAATCATTTGGGCCGGCACGCGCCATGGCGGCTCAGCGCCGCCAGGGTCATGAGGTCTACCTCCTGACATTGACTCGGGGCGAAGCCACGAAGGTGCGGCACAAGTTCGGCTGGTCGCTGGAAGAGATGGGCGCGGCGCGCCATCGTGAGATGCAGGATGTGAAGGCGACGCTCGAGCTCGCGGACCTGCGGATTCTCAATCTTCCAGACGGCCAATTGAAGGAGCTCGACCCCTGGCGCGTTGAGGATGCCATCCGGGAAGAAATGTTGCGCGTCAAACCGCACGTCGTTGTCACGTTCCCGATTCACGGGATCAGCGGATTCCACGACCATATCGTCACGCACACGGCGGTTACGCGGGTCTACCTCGAATTGCGCGGTCCGGAGCACGCCTGGATGCAGCGACTGGCGTTCTTCACGCTTGTCGCGGCGCCCGCCGTCTTTCCGTGGCATGTGAACGTCACGAGGCCGGAGGAGATCGATTGCGTCTTCGACGCCTCGGAAGCGGACATGGAACGGTTTCACAAGGCACTGGACTGTTACGTGACGTACGCGGACATCATTGCCGCGACGAAGATTCACGACGTGTTCGGCAAGGACGTCCACTTCGAGATTTACCGGGAGGATCACAAGCCACCGTTGACGGACCTCTGCGATGGGCTGCAGGACCGCTGACGCGATGTGATCAGGTGACCCTCGAATTCATGGTTGATCCGCGGCGAGGCGATGACGGCCTGGTCGCCAGACGGACGGCAGATTGCCTACTACCGATTGGAGGGAATGCGGAACGGTGGCGTGTTTCTGGTATCTCCGCTCGGTGGACCCTATCCGACTGCCAAAGTACATGGCACGATCAAACAACGCCGGTTGATAAACTACCGGGTTGATCCAGTGATGATGGAGCGCCTGTTGCCGGATCACGACACTACGTGAGGGTCACGTGGACTTCAAACTGATGCCGCTGTGGCTGGCTGGTCTTCTGATCATCATCGTGCCGACGCTCCTGGCGATGGCCGGCACCGTCTTCGTGCGCAGCCGCGTCGGCCTGGAGAGCCTCAGGTGGAACAATGAGGTCGCCGGGTTCAAGTTTGCGACGATTGGCGTGCTCTACGCCGTCCTCCTCGCGTTCGCCGTTTTCGTCGTCTGGTCACGGTTCAGCGCGGTCGCGGACAATACTGCACGCGAGGCAGGCGCCGCGGCGACGCTGTATCGACTGATTGACGGCATCCACGGCGAACCGGCTTCCGCGTTGCGCGCTCGGCTGAATGCCTATCTGAAGTCGGCGATCAGCCAGGATTGGCCGGCGCTGTCCGAGGGCCGGGACAGCCCGGCGACGACCCATGCACTGACCGAGCTCTACGACACGGCCCTGACCTACAAGCCGGCGGAGAGCCGCGAGGTCCTGCTGATGCAGGGGATCCTGAGTCAGCTTGACGACATGGGTGAAACGCGGCGCGAGCGAATCGCCAGGTGCAACGGCGTTGTGCCGGGCGTCCTCTGGCTCGTCCTGTTCGGCGGGGCGATCATTACGATCGGTTTCACCTTCTTCTTCGGCACCAGAAGCCTTCCGGCGCAGACGGCAATGACCGGCGCACTGAGTCTGCTGATCTTTGCCGTTCTGTTCGTCATCGTGACCGTCAACCGGCCCTTCACCGGCAGCGTCAGTGTGCGTCCCGATGCACTCGTCCAGGTGCTGGAGGATCTGCGCTGAGTGCGCGCGCTCCAATTAGTATCTCACCGTCTGGAGCGGATCCGCCTTCGTCGCGGCCCGGGCCGGAATCCAGCTCGCGGCCATCGTTGACGGACCTCTTCGACGGGCTCACGACCGCTGACGCGATGCGATCAGGTGACCCTCGAATTCATGGTTGATCCGCGGCGCCTGCGGGCATACGCTGCCTGATTGGCTGCGGTGTCCCTTCCGGCTGACGTCGTGCGGGCGCAGCTGGCCCGCATTCTGGCGAGCGAGATCTTCTCGCGTTCGGATCGTCTCACCACGTTTCTCACCTTCATCGTCGAGCAAAGCCTGGACGGACGCGGCGTCGAGCTCAAGGAACACGTCCTGGCGATGGCGGTGTACGGCAAGACCGCGGATTTCGATGCGGGGCTCGATCCGATCGTGCGGGTCGATGCGCGGCGGTTGCGCGACAAGCTCCGCGAGTACTATGCCTCAGCACCCCACGACACCATCGTCATTGCTGTTCCGAAGGGAAGCTACGCACCGACATTCGAGACGAATGGCCTCGCCACGCCGGCAGCCGTTGACCCGTTCCGACTAGCGCCGACGTTCCAATCACGAGTGTGGTCGGTCCGCGGCGCGTTGGTGCTGCTCGGCGTGTGTGCGTCGCTCGCGCTCGCGATCGGCTGGCGGAGCGTCGCCCCGAAACCGCCGTCGCTGCGAATTCTCACCGTGACGTCGTTTCCCGGCGCGGAAGGGATGCCGAGCCTGTCGCCCGATGGCAATTTCGTCGTGTTCACCTGGCGAGGCATCGACTCGACCGAGGCTGCCGACGTGTGGGTGAAAGCCGTCGATGGCGACGAGCTCCGGCGGCTCACCAACACGCCACAGTTCCACGAGGCGATGACAGCCTGGTCGCCAGACGGACGGCAGATTGCCTACTACCGGTTGGAGGGAATCCGGAACGGTGGCGTGTTTCTGGTATCTCCGCTCGGTGGACCCGAACGAAAGATCGCCGACGAGGGCGGGGCTCCCGCCTGGACACCGGATGGTCAGTCGCTCGTGATGACTGGAGCACCTGCGGACGGGCAGGGCATCTTTCAGCAGGTTCTGAATACCGGCGCACGCAGGCGGTTGACACAATCCCCGGCTGGCTTCTCCGATGACTTTCCGAAAGTGTCTCCCGACGGCAAGACGGTCGCATTCACGAGAGGGAAGTCTCCTCAGTCGGCCCTGTTCGTCGTGCCGATAGCGGGAGGAGAACCGACGCAGCTGACTGAGTGGGGCGAGGTGATCGGCCGCCTGGATTGGACGCCTGACGGACGCGAGATTCTCTACCCCCAGCTGGACACGAGCGGCATGCGGGTCTTTCGAATCACTGCCGCCGCGGGAGAAACGCCCACAGCGGTCGCCGGCTTGCCGATCGGCGTCAACATGCTCTCGGTGTCGCGGCCGCGAGCCGGGGGAATGTACCGAGTGGCGCTGGGGTACGGGCAACCCGACATCGGTCTTCGACTGATCGATCTCGAGTCGGCGGCGCACACGCGAGTGTTCGCCACGGTCACGCCGTTCTGCGACTCGACCCGCGTCGACATGCCCGGACGCTTCTCGAGAGATGGCCGCCACCTGGCGTTCGAGTCCGACCGCAACGGCGATGCGCAAATCTGGGTAGCCGGCCGGGACGAGTCCGATCTCCGCAGCGTGACCGCTCCGAAAACGCTGTTCGTCAATGCCGGCTCGTGGTCGCCGGATGGTCGCTTCGTGGCTATCGAAGGCATCGCCGGCGGCACCTCCGACATCTACGTCGTCGGCGCCGATGGCGGACCGCCGAGACGACTGACCAACGGACCGGCGGTCGACAACGATCCAGAATGGTCACGCGATGGCGCCTGGATTTACTACGGGTCCAACGCGTCGGGAAGCTCGGAAATCTGGAAGATCCCCGCCGCCGGCGGCGTGCCGGTGCGTCTCACGACTCATGGCGGCTTCGAGCCGCGGGAGTCGCCCGATGGACGCGCCATTTACTACGTCGATGCCCGCGTCGGCAATGGTCTGGCGCCCGCCGCCACGCTCAAGCAAATCCCGTCGACCGGAGGTGCGGAAACAATCGTCTTCTCCGGCGTGCCGCCTGGCGCGTGGGATGTGACTGACCGCGGCGTCGTGTTTGTCACGGGCGAGGCGGGAGTCAGATCGACGACACCTGGCGCGGAAGACGCCCTGGACCTCTACAGTTTTGCCGACCGCCGCGTGCACCGTCTGGGGGTGCTGCCATTCCAATTGGCGCGCTACGGTGTGAGGCGCCTGCTGACCGCGTCCGGCGATGGGCGCTGGGCCCTCGCCGCTCACATCGATCGGTGGGATCGTGACATCCTGGTCGCCGACAACTTCCGCTGATAATACCGAGGTAAACCACCGTAAAGACCTGACGCAGTCGCTCGCCAGCTGCCAGCATTCGCCCCGACGCTTCGAGAAGGGCGGGTTGGGATGGTTGCGACGCTCGCGCTTGCGCTGTTGCTGAACGGACCGGCCGAGCCGCGGCTGACCGTCCATCTGAGCATCGACCAGAGTGGCGGACTCGCGGCCCGGCAACTGCAGCTGGCGGTCGACGAAGTGCGCAAGATCTGGAGTGATGCGCATGTGGCCGTCACATCGGGCGGGTACGGCGAGCCGAACGCGCCGGACGAGGCCACCATATCACTGCGAATTCTGCTGACACTCCTGCCGGTCAAGGACGATGCACAACGAACCCTTGGCTGGGTCACGCCCGGCGCGGACGGGCGGTCGGCCCCGTTGCTGTTGATCTCCCTGCCGGCAGTGACCGAGGCGGTGCTGGCGACCGAGGCATTTGACATGCCTGTGAAGCGACTCCCGCGCGGGCTTCGAGACCGTCTGATCGCCCAGGCGATCGGGCGCGTCGCCGCTCACGAGCTGGGGCATTACCTGCTGCAGCATGCGGGACATCACGACCGTGGGTTGATGCGCAGCAAGTACGTGGCCGCCGAACTCGTCGCAGACTGGCTCGGCCCCTTCAAGATCGGCGACGCGGAGCTCGTGGTGGTTCGCCAGGAGATCGCGGCGCTGGCCCACCTTCAAGCGATTCAGCAGTAATCAGTCCCTCACCGCCTGGAGCGGATCCGCTTTCGTCGCGGCGCGCGCCGGGATCCAGCTTGCTGCCATCGCGACCAAACCCAGAACCGCTGCCGCTGAGATGAACACCAGCGGCTCGGTCGCACTGACCTCGAACAGAAGCGACCGGAGCGCCCGCGTGGCGGCATAGCCGCCGGCACAACCGAGGACGATTCCCACCGCCGCGAGCCGTGCACCGTCGCGGACGATCAGCGTCCGCACCGACGCGGCCGGCGCGCCCAACGCCATGCGGATGCCCATTTCCCGCGTCCGCCGGCTGACCGAGTAGCTCAGCACGCCGTAGATGCCCACCGCCGCCAGCACCAGCGCGAGCAGCGCGAAGCTCGCGACGAGCAGCAGCGCGAATCGCTCCTGCGCCACGCCCGCACCGATTACGTCGTCGAGCATCTTCGGTTCGTACATCACGAGCGACGGATCGATCCGCGCCAGCTCGCGGCGGGCTTCGGCGACGAACGAATTCGAAACGCCAGCGTCGAGCGCGACGACCTGCATGAGTGCCCAGTTGCGATCGCCGGCGAACTGCGAATGGGAGTGATACACATACGGGCGAGCCGCCGCCCGCGGACCGAGTGCGACGTCGCCGACGACACCGATGATTTCGGGTTGCGCTCCCGCGACGCGGAGTCGTTTGCCGATCGGATCCTCGGACCGGAACAGCTGGCGCACGAGCTCCTGACTGACGACCACGCGTCGGGGCGCCTTCGCATCGTCCTCCGCACCGAACGTGCGTCCCCGCAGCAGCGGAATGCCAACCGCCTTGAAGTATGGGCCTTCGACGACGCGCTGCTGCGCTTGTATCCCGCGAGCGTCGGGCGGGTCGGCCGGACGCGCGCCCCAACTGTGATACGTCCCGGTGACCGGCAGTCGGGACACCGCGGCCGCAGCGCGGACGCCCGGCAGTGCCGCGAGCCGGGTCTGAAAGTCGCGATGGAATCTGGCGCGATGCTCCGCGTCACCGTACCGGCCGATTGGGAGATGCACCGCGAAGGTGAGCACGTTCGAGGTCCGTACGCCCAGGTCGACGGAGCGCAGCCGGTCGAAGCTGCGCAGCAAGAGGCCGGCGCCAATGAGCAGCACGAGGGCCAGCGCCACCTGACAGACCACCAGCGCATTGCGCGCGCGTGTCTGACGGCGGCCTCCGCTGCTGCTTCGTCCTGATTCGCGCAGCATTCCCTCGAGGTCGGGCCGCGTCGCCTGAATGGCCGGTGCGACGCCGAACGCGATTCCGGCAAGAACCGCGACGCCGAAACTGAAGGCGAGGACCGAACGTTCGAGCGCTTCGCTGCCGACACTCGACACGGCTGCGGGCGCCGCCGCCAACAGCGTCCCGCTGATGATCTTTGCCAGCAGCAATCCGGCGATACCGCCCGCGAGTGATAGCAGTACGCTCTCGATCAATAGCTGCCGCACCAGTCTCCACCCCGAGCAGCCGAGCGCTGCGCGCACAGCGAGCTCTGTTTCGCGTGCCGCGCCGCGCGCGAGGAAGAGGCTGGCGACGTTGACGCACGCGATGATCAAGAGGAGACCGACTGCGCCAAGGAGGATCCACAGCATCGGCCCTGCGCTGCCAACCGTGTCCGTCTGCAGCGGGACAACGTTCGCGGACCAGAGCGCCGCCCCCGCTGGTCGGTTTGCCTGCATGCCCGCGGCGATCGTTGCGAGCTCGGCCTTCGCCTGCGCCACCGTGGCGCCGGGATTCAAGCGGCCAATCGCACTGAGGTAGTAGTTGTCGAACGAGTTGGGGCCGCCGGGCTGCGTGTTCAGCGGCACCCACACGTCGACGCCCGATTCCAACGGATCGTCGAACCCGGCCGGCAACACCGCCATCACCTGGTAGGGCGTCGCGTTGATTTGCAGGATCCGTCCGGCCGCGTCAGGCGCGCCGTCCAAATACTTGCGCCAGATCCGCGCGCTAACGACCGCGAGACGTTGGTTGGGACGCTCGTCCGCCCGGGAGAAGAGCTGGCCGACGACCGGGTGGACGCCCAACACACGGAAGTAGTCCGCGCTGACCGGCAGCGCCCTGACGCGCTCGGGCT
>Ga0157379_10002151_pt1 | contig 16349 bp, 10 predicted proteins | sample S25metaG_FD_121802 | JGI IMG/M metagenome (GOLD analysis project Ga0157379, IMG submission 121802) | Switchgrass rhizosphere microbial communities from Kellogg Biological Station, Michigan, USA - S2-5 metaG | ecosystem: Host-associated > Plants > Roots > Rhizosphere > Soil | place: USA... | reverse complement strand
TATATAGTAAATATATCAAAGAATATTTGTAAGAATATAAGTGAAAATATGACTAAAGTACCTATAAAGTACCAGTGTTCAAGCCTTCCGAGGGTTCAGGATGACTTACCCGTTGTCGTAGAGGTTCGTGAGGTCGTTTCCTGGAGATCAGTGAGTCTCTGCCAGGTGTACACTCACCGGTCTGGACTTGCAAGCGGATGGATGCAAGAGCGAGGAAATGATAGGAAATAAGAGCGGGAACACGGACAGCCTACCTCCCCACCTCTCATTGCGCGAAACATTGGACACACAGAATGATACGAACAAACACAAGGCGCTGACTAAGCTGGCGCGTATTGGGCAGACGCGATCGATCAGCCACCCTTTGGAAACAGGAACGATGCACTTCAGGACTGCAAACTCTCCCAAGCCCTGTCTTCTCTGCCACAAGATACTGTTACATTAGGAAATGCGCAATATCCTTGCGGTCATTTGTTACGAGGGGCCTTATATCTTCACCAGTTACCTCAACGCTATCGTCTTCGCAATTTTACACCTCTTCACATTCCACAGAATCACTAAGGTATTGACCTATCGCCGAGAGGCTTGTCGCAATGTGCCGATCTTATTCGATGGATGCTTTGAAGCTTTCCGAGCTGAGGAATACGGGTCGACGGGCAAGACACCACACTAGCATACCCGCCAGTAACTACCCTTATGTCGTAAACGGAAACCCTTTCGTCCTCTATTCCGCATGACCTGATCTAGGAGCATCCGTGGCAGTTGTCAAGGCAATATCAGACATTTGCGTTTGGATTTTTCATCGATGACTTTGATGATAATGTCGAGATAGCTCAGGACACAAAATGTGCTGATTTCGGATGGATAGGGAAATGAAATATATGGGCCGTAAATCATTCCTCGGAGGTCGTCATTATTGTTCCTCAGTATGGAGGAGAGTGCACCTGGATAGACGATTACTACCCAGTTTGACGACGCCTCCTCTGATACACGCATGAGATTTATAATTTTTTAAACAGAGAGACATTCTCGGAGAATTAAAACCGGTCTAAAATATAAAACGAGAAGATTCTTTATCGATAAGCTACATATGATTCAGATATTTCAACTGCATCGCCTTTATATTATGGACGGTTATGTTTAGCTGGAGGAATGAAGATATACCTTATATGGAATATTTTCACCGTCTCGTGGCCGCCGAATGATGCTCGATATAGTCGACTGGACAAATACTTTCGCCGCAAGCGCTTTGCTGCCCTCATGGGCCACGATCGACTGATCGATACCAACCACGACCATAATGAAGTCGAGAGCATCTCCATTTTACCAGGGGAGCTGTTTGAAAGTAGTATACATTTTTATATGCGGCCATTATCAAAATCACTGGCATGAAGGGCGGAGGTGAGAGTACTTGTCTTGCCTTGGGACCAAGCACACTCTAAACCATTTATTACGAGTGGTACATATCCCCCAATCCTGCATACATCACTTGCTCAAACCAACTCTTTTCATCTAGATATTTCTCATAAGACTAGGTCACGTGTGCCACCCGTTATTTATGCCATGAGAATGATATTGCTATTGACGCCTGACAGCCTTCCTTTAGCTTGCCACACCATCTCTCCCCGCTCGACAGTCTCATCCCATATAAGCTGAATTGTGTTATCCTCTTTCTGGCGACCTTATTCTCGGACCGTTAAGCCATATACTTTCTCAAACCTCTATTGCACGTCCTACTGGTGGTAACTCTAAAGAATGACTTCAAAAATCCTCACCATGATGCTAATCGTTACCAACAGATACCGCATCTTTATGACAACTGTGACTGAGAATGAATACCGCAAACGTATCGGTCAGCCTTCAATAGGTAATTCTACGGAACGACTCTATGCAGCCCGAACTCTCTAATTGCACGCTTAAATAGGATTGCTGTTCCCTAGACCAGGGGATCCTCCGTATAGAGCACGTAGTGAACTTTCTTTCAAAATCCAAGCTTCGAGTTCACCGCGGGACGTCAAGTGAGTATCTTTGGGGGTGGGAGGCTTTATGATGTATATCTATTTTATCTACATAGTCCTATTAATTCACAGATTTCAACTCCGTCTCCGAGGCCGTTAACTGAATCTCCGAGTCAACTGAGCATCGACTCCAGCGGTTCTACGAGGGTTCAAAATCGTTACTCTATATATAAAGACAACAGGTTGCTGAGATATCTAAGGAGAGTCTACAGCCCTGGGAGTTTAAGAAGAGCCTACAACTCTGGGAGTGTTCCGAGTACCACAGGTGGGGTGATCCTGTGCAGCGGTTCATTACAGCAGCACCGACCTAATTGCGTGTCTGAACAGAATCGCAGCTACTGACACAGGAATATACTCTCCCGGACGAACCTCCCCTTCCGAATCGATCATCGAGTGCTTCAACGGATAGCAGGTGAGTACTTCTTTCTCTGGAGGAGAGGCATATAAGATACAACCCTCTTTTCTAGTCCTCGTAAATCGATGTCATTTGAACCTCCGAGTATACGCTCTCTCACAAATCGATTGAGCCGCGATTTGAATAATTCTTTGCCTGATCTGAAAAGTCAACGGAGTATTATTAGTATTGAATCAGACGGTTCCAGGGATCGAGCAAGTGAAGGCAATAATTCTCTGGGTGTTCTAAGTGGCGTTGAGAGAAAAGTGGTTGCTAACCGACTTCCATCTACTGGCACCTACTCCTCTGCAAGGTGTGTATGCATCCTTCTCCGGTGCTCTCAGCTACTCGTAATTTCGCATAGTTCTCTTTCTCTGGCCACTCCCGTCTCAAAGGAACCGAAAGTGACTATCTCCCTTTATGTAACGTACGTTCAAAGAATGCGCTCACCCTTCCAATAGGAAGACGAACCATATGCACCAGCGAATTGTCCTGCCGCCGTCATTATAATTTCCCAGTATGATGGAGAGAGAACTTGGATGGATGATTATTATCCGGTTATGAGGACTCCCACTCCTCATACAACGAACCACCAAGGTAAGTATTCGTTTCTGGATTATGTAAATGTTCTTGAACAGAGACGTTATTCCTCTGAATTAAAACCGATCTAGGGCACAAATTGCGGAGATTATTTTGCTGTTAGGATGACCCTTTATGATGTCTGCACTGTATTGTTTATATATGATGGATTTTAGGTATGTAATATACTTTTTTCTTATAGCTACGCAGGCTAAAGAACCCTGCCAAGTAGGGGATGCTTTCATTGAACTTCCCTCAGCAGGGAATATGTGTGATACTTGTTAGATTTCCAAATGACTTTGGTTACTAAGTTAATGCTTTCATTATGTCCGAGATAATTCCAATTTATGAGCCAGTCCTGTAGTACAATTTCTCACCAACTCAAAGCCTCATCGCTCAAAAAAAAACCATTCGGTTTGAGTGCGATGGGCGCCTGCTTAGTGCTTGCGGGTGTGTCGCGCACATGTTAACTCACTGGTCACATGATCAACCAATCAATAATGACCACCATAATGAAATGCTCGAGCGGATCTCGTGAACAGCGAGACTATATTCGAGAATTAAAACCAATATAGGACACAAATTACGAAGGTTATTTTGTCATTAGAACGGCTTTCCTTGTGTGCATTTGTATTTTAATATATTCTGTATCTTTGTATCTCAGCAATATACTTTGTGAGCTGAGGGAAATGAAGAAACTGTATAAGAAGTACCAAATGTGAGATAGTTTCACGGGGTCTGGATCGACATTGGACCAAATCAATCCAGTCGTTTAATGCTACCGAGAATCCATCTGGATCTGACTTGAAGTTCCTCCCTAGAGCAGGCAGTCGCTTCAATAAGGTACTGGCCCAGTGGAGGCTTTGTGCGCCTGTCAAAAAGCCAGATAAGTAGAGCTGAGAACCACTATTAGAGTAAGCCAGTTAGGGTTTATTGTGTCCACGGCATACTAACCAATGTGAGTCTACTTCCAGTGGCAATGGCTTATTAAGGGAGCTTAATCTTTTAAACTTGCCAAAAGCTCGACGCTTCCTTGTACTTGTCGCAAAAATCCATTTTCCTAATCAGACTTGATTTGGTCGAAGAAATTGATCAGGAGCCATTTGGTCGTCAGATTTAGGTTAATAACGCATAGACAAATCTGACCGATCCCCCAAAATCCTGGTCAGGCACAATCAGGTTCGTCAGGGCCTTCAGCTAAAAACTATTTTTGCGACACTACTATAAATCCAAGTTTAGGTAAGAGCTTGAGTAAAATGTTTTTGTTTTTGTTGTTTTCATAACATACACATACCCAGGTTGTATACTTGTGTGGTTATTTTTTTCGCTATACGGCCTGGGTGTTATAGAGCTTGAGAGAAGGGCCAAATACGAAGAAGAAGCGCCCCAGCACAGCCTCCATGCCTGCCATGTAACGCCACCTTCCCGTTCAGATGCAGGCTACCACCCAACCATCATCATGCTTCTTCCCGTTATCCATAAACTCGTGAGATTGCTCCAATTTATGAAGAGCACAGGAAGATCTCTGCTCTCTGCATTTCGCCAGCCCAGCAGAAGTTTAAAATATTTTGTTTGGAGGATTATACGAGACATCTTGAGGGTTTTACCACAAGGGGACCTCTCTGATAAAACTACAACTAAACAGAACTCGGATTTCCCGAACCCAGCCGTTGTGTTTAATCACCTTGATCTCCCAGGATCAACAAGTCCTATGGGTATGATAGCGCGTTTCCGTGCTTTAGAATATTAATACTTAATGTAACCATTACGCAGCACAGCGGCCAGACGTATCTGGCTCTCAAAACCATCAGTCTGACGGCATAAGTGATTCAAGTAAGAATGCATTACTTTATCCGGAACATCCATTCCTTACAAAATGGGCATCGCCACCGGTACGGAGCTCAAAGACATATTCCCCGCATAATTCATTGTTCCTGCAGTTAGGGGTCCCTGGTAGACTTCGACAGATGCTTTCTGAACATCTTATTTCAAGAAAATCCCCCATATCGTAAGTGATTCTCGCCTCTAGACAATAAGGCTAAAATCAATTGATATTTCCATTGGACCCAAAGTGATGAAACCTACGCCCAAAAGTTTATGGTTTCCTCCTCTGGTCGCTATAGCATTCTCAGACCAACGCACGGAAGAGTAACCGTGCCTCCGTTATTTACTTCTTTCGAGCCGTAAGCAATGAACCGAATCACAGTGAATCCCACCACACATATTATGTCAGTGATACATTACCCGACGGATGGGTACCTATGATACACCCTCAAGGTCGGCTTTACTTTTGGAACACAGCCTCAGTAAGTCTTCGTGAGTTACACCGCATTGTTCTTAAACGTTGACGCATTTATTCCTTCAGAGAACCCTGACATTTGTTGACATATATCATCCGCGGCTTCTGAAATACATCTCAATAATTATACACCAAATATACCACAACCTTTACGAAGCTCTTCAATTGCCAAACCCGCCTGCATGCGTTCCGGATGATCTGCAGCTCGTAATTGATATGGAGAGAGATCGTCAGGGCAACATTGTCTTTGCCTATTATTTTGCTAGCTTCCAAAGACGTTGCTTATTCTGGTTGGAGCCTAACGATGTTTCTCGGATGTGTAAGAATGTAAAAATGTCTGGATCTCCCGCACATTTCGGTAAGAGTGAGTTATATATTATGACGTTTAACTGGAATTTTAACTAGGGTACGTTATGGAGGCCGAATATTGGTGAGGTCACAATGGTAAGTCATGTACAGTATAAATTAACTCCGCCCATTATTTATCAGTTTACCAGGTCGACAATGTCTCTCGCTCTTATCGATCAATAGGTTGCACTATGGGATATTTCCTGGTGTTCAGGAACTTCCGCAAACACTGGTTACCGAGGTCAAAGGGCTGCTACTATACGCAGCTACTGGTGATTGTGAACCCGTCATTTCGAACAAAGACTGAAAATTTGCATAGATAGTGTTTTTAACCTCGTTAGCACCCTCCAACTTAGCCGCGAAAACATTCAGCAATCGCTGGACCGTCTTGATTTGATTGAGTATGGCTCCATAGAGCCCACATCTCAAAGTGGAAGGAAGGTCGTCGGCTCATCAGCATGGTATGTAGGTTAGTAAACTGGGTTATCCCAGGATTTTCCAAAGCTTATTTAATTCAGGGGCACTCATGAATATATTCGGTAAGTGGAGGAAATGTAATACACATATCGCTAAGCTTTTCTAGCATTGCACAAATTCCACAATTTCTACGGGGAAAAGAATGTCCGGTGGAAACGGGATCATCCTATCACTGAGGACGAGCCACCGAGCTCCTCCCGGTTCTTCTGGTTCATCTCTCTTCTCCTCTTCTCCTCTCCACAACGTTATCTCCACTCTTTAAGAACAATCGTGAGAGATGACTGCGTATTTATGGTCCCTTGGGGTGAGTTCATTGAAGAGCTTCATTCCGAATGGGCAAACCTGGTGGTCATTGTAGGTGGATCTGTTCCTAGTATGCCCTTTTGATAACACCTTTATGATTAGGCAAAAGTTGTTTTGACCACAAATGTAGCATTCTTAGCAATTCAATCAGTCGACTCGGCAGCAGGTGGACCATCGAGATCTCCGATACAAATTTTGAGTTATATCTCGACCGTCTCAAGCGCTGGAAGTATTCTTCTCAGTCAGTTATTCGCAACGTACAATAGAACGAAAGGCTGGGAAAAGCTTGATGAAAGAGTGAGCATTATATCCTATCCTTCAGCTGATATTCGATGCTGTTCCATTAGATCCAGAAGAATCTCTTGTTCGTCACAGGCCTCGGAAGTAACTGGCTTGCTGTTATGTACAGTCTCCCATACACCCTACTCACATGGGGGTAAGTCACGATATAAACCTGAATGGAAATGAGATTCACCTGCTACAGATTTATAACATTTATTGGCGCTTTCCTTGGACTATGTTTTGCTAAAGCGGATAATAGAACCAGATTTTGTGTAGGAACAATATCGAGTCTCATCACTTTCGCTATTCTTTTATGCACGTTAAGGGGACAGGAGGACGACGAATTCACCATGAAAAGGAGACAGTCGATAGGGAAAATGAAGTTCCTCCTTTCACAGTTTTTCTCCAAACTCATGGCATTCCTTTCTCGTTTTCACGGAGATGAGTCGGATGAAGGGAATCCTGATTTCATGTAGTAACATTCGTTGGACTGAAGACGACGATTCGTTTACAGAATTCTTTGTATTGGATAGTGTATTTTATATCGAAATACATGTACTAGTAATGGCGTTCCATGTACAACTCATGGCGTTGATAGATCTATAATACAACAGATAATGACGCCACAGTGCTGGTCGCCATAAATGGTCCTATTCATCGAAATTCAGGTTGTTAACGGAATGTTAATTTACTGTTCACTCAACAACCAACGAGAAATTCTGGGGTCAATGGAGTATATCACGCACTCTGTGCCCGGCTGTGTCAACTTCAACTAGTGAGTGCTCAAGGGGGGACAGCTACGTGAATACACAACATTTCCTGGTGCTTGATACTTAGACAACTGCAACCGTATCCGCTTTGACAAGTTGCACGTAGTTTCAATACCAAATGCTGGAGGGATAACCTAGAAATGTACACCTAGCTTTGCGATGAGTTTACTCCATATTTGAAATAATGGAAGAATATTAATCATTGTATGATTCTACACTGTTCATAGGACAGGACACCGACACCGGTCAGCACTTCTTCGAGGCTCTCAAGGCTGTCAATGTTCGACAAATACAGCCACAGTGTCGAAAGGAGCTCCCCCGATTTAACCCCACGGTTGCAGTTGGGTATAAATACGTGCTATGTCCTCTGCCCCCCAACGTTCCACCTAGTGTCCATTAGACCGGTCCATTCGCCCCTAACTTATAGTTCTTTTGTAAGTCCACATTTCCGCTAGGCTCTACCAGCCATCGGACTTATGGCTAACGGATATCTTCGACCTTCAGGAACGCGCTCGCTTTGAATCTATACATTACTTCTCCTTTCAATAACACTCTTATGAACCCCCCAAAATACCCTCAAGGGAATAAGAAGGGTATTATAATCGGTGATGGGCGTGGTAAACGTCTTTTATTCAAGAATCAACTCTGAAATTTAGCTGACAAGATACATTTGTCCTCAGACACCGTGATCATATATGTATCAGACTCTGCCAGCGACCGAAATTCCGGAACATACCTCCCTCTCGATAAACTTCTTGCGTCTAGACAGAGTCTCACTCCCACTCCTTCCGAAATCGTTTTCGCGACGAAGACAACAGCAGTCCCATCCTTTGACTCAGAAGCCAAGGAAAAGGAAGAGAAGAGGGAAGAGAAGGCCGAAAAAAAGATTTTCAAACTGGAAGGTCCTGCCGCGGAAGGTCTTTGGGATGCTGTGGGTAAAAGTGTTGTCTTTTCGGGACGTGGCAGGGTGGTTGTATAAGTGAAAACGCGCTATTCACCCAACAGAGGTCTCTCCTTGCGAGTGAGGTTATTTGATATTGTATCTCTCTAAATTTTTACAGGACCCCAATTCTTATGTATCTATCTCGATGCTTTATTTTCAATGTTACATATTCTTACTCTTTCGCCAAGCAGATACGGTTATATGTACACAAATGTTTCTCCATAAATTTGAACTACTTATAACATAAAATAATCAAGATATATCAGGAAAATGGGATATAAAGTATTGAATACTGTCTGAAAAGGGCACCTGATTCAATTGGCACCTAATATCATGATCACCCTCTAGATCCCCGCAACGAGGATGTCGACGAATCCCTTCGAAAGAGTAAGACGGTATCATTTGATAGAGAGCTGAGAATGAAGTGAGAATAAATGATGCGAATGCGACTCTCTCGTGGTAAGAGCATGGGACACGCCAGGCGCGTGACGTCACGCGATTAATTAAGTGCAACAAGGTCATAGCTAATCACATTCAGTGAAGAGACCGGACTATCTGGAAGATACAGGCATCTAATAGAATGTTTATATTAATGGAGTTCGTATTCTCGCAATGGCGATCCGACGCGGAGTACAACCCCAATGCTGCAAACCGATACCAGACATCCAAGATGGGATGCAAATATATAAGGCACGAGCTTCTAGGATGTGGGATCGATCTCAAATTCAATGAACAATATATATAAGCTTCCATGGTATAAGGTACATTCTCTCTTTCTTGTTGGAGTTCTCAATGTCAATTATGGTACTTAGAATCGACCTTTATATCCTATTCTCGCACGAAATCCCAAGCCAAACAGGCTTCGGATACCAGATGAAACGGATGTAATTGGCTTATTAGAAGTTCGTCGAATTTCTCCTCATTGTGTACCGTTTCCTTAGTCTTATGAAACAGATCCCATACGTCTCAAAAACGAAAGCATCCTGCGCCGGACCACAGTCATATCAGAAATGGCCCCTTCAGCGGTGGAGAGATAGAGTTTCTGTATATTTTGGACCATGGAGACGAGGATGGTGGAGACACGCATGACCTAGGATTTCAGTGACGCGTCGGGTGCAACGCGGTTACTATGCTTGGTGGATGTTGGCAAGCTCAACATGGTTTAGAACTTTATAATGGACGAAACGGGACATCGGAATACGATGTTAGCTTTCGAATAATGATAGGAATATTAAGGTACCTGGACCTTAAATGAATCGTCAAGAGATTCTGCCTTCTAAATTTAATAATAAAAATAGAGATAAAAAAGAAACGCGATTACATCGATATAGACCTTCACAGGATCTTCATTCTAACCCCTACTTACATCAGGAAGTTGAGTAGACATGAAGGGGAGAGAAAGAAACACTGCACCAGAGTTGAGTATTTATCTTCCAGGCACAGTGCCATACCAGATTCCTGTGGACACTCGCTGTGACAGTAGTATAGGACTCTCCACTCTTGCTTCTTTCTATTCACGACCTTGGCAAAAGGACGATCTTCTCGAACTAAAGTAACCTCAACGGGAAGCGGTTCCTGTGGCTGGTCGAAAAGCGGATCCGAAAGCAGACCTGAGGCCATTCTTGCAGCCGTTGACACTCGTAGCGATCTTGCCTTTCTTGTTGCATTGGTAGGGAACCAGAACCTGTGCCGGAAGGATGTAAGTAAATGGGAAGTTATTCCCAGTGGCCAAGGATATGGTTGCATTTTTAGAAGGAATTCAGGTTCGGAGTAAGGGGAACTTTTGCTATGGCTATTCGCGGGCTCAAAATACCGGGCATTTGTAATATCCTCTTTCAAGAGCAAGTGGAAATATCGATGAGAGGATCTCCAACGCCACCGGTTTTGCGTACAAGAGAGCATATGAGTGAGTACACATGGGCCACTGATCCGGACGCAATCAGTTAGGATGAATTGACAGAAACGGAGGCGGGAGAACGGGGACATCCCAAGGGACATGAGTGGACAGGATGGCCTGAGAGGATCCTAAGGCAGGTGAAAAGACTGGGGTAAAGAATGTGGTACACGCCCAAGGGATCCGGAGCGCCTTAATACCAAATCAATTTCTAGTATCAGGGGAGGTGATTAGCGAGCTACCTGGGAGGTCACCTGGAAGCAAATAGGTATACCTCTTGAGGATGCTCCTCTGGAGGGTTTTCGTTCTCAGAAATTACTCAAGAACGGAGCAGTTCCCGCCCTACTTTGTAGTAGCATAGTGTATATATTACTGTAACCTTAAGGACCTATAATGCTATGCAACAATTGGGGCAAACACGTGGCCCAGAAACTTTTTTCAAGTTTGGTCAAAGAGCTTCAAGCAACATCCTCAAGAGATATACTTATTTGCTTCGTACTAGAACTTGATTTGGTATTAAGGCGCGCCGGATCCTGTGGGCGTGTATAAAACGGGCAATACCTTGCGGATGCAAGAATAGTGCGGCTGATTACTGTGGCTGTTCGTGATTCCTGGAGGATACTTGGCGGATGGCTTTCTGGTCGTTACGTTTGAGGAAGTGATCCGAGGAATGATCGTATCGGGTATGAACAATATCGATATCCACAATAATTCTGGGATGTCGGGAAGCTGTAGCCTGTATAGATCAACCGGACAATTGTCCATCAGACCCCGCAGTGCAGTACTACAGCCCTGGGTGGAGACCACATAATTATAACCAGAGTTTTATCGAGGCGATCCTTGGGGAGTAACAGCACCGTATAAGTAGGCTCCCAAGCCATCGGCGAGTCTTATGAATGACACAGCCAAAAATGATGGCACAGGCGTTTGGAGAGGTAATACGTGATTACGGACACCATGTCAGACGTGTTTGAAGGGCCCGCGCATTGGTTAGGGGAATGGGCTCCGAAACTGCAGTTCCATACAAGACTTGAATTCGGTGAAGGATAACCAAAGCCTTTTGCGGCGCAGTGGTACTTTGAAAGAACGACGTCCTGCGGTATGTCTATCGTGTGCTGGTAGCCGAGCAAATATGAGACGCTCAAGCATCGACAAGATTGGTTAAAAGCAGTGCACCGGCGGCCCTGGAGCCGGGGAGAGATCTTTGATATCCGCCAGGTCAGCGGTTGATCAATGCTGACTGTGAAGCTCTGGGAAGTTGCTTGGAACCATTTATGGACTTCGATTTAGCAAAGGGGTTGATCAGCCGATTGGTCGACTTGCGTGAGCCAAGATTAATGCTGGGGAGGCTTGGTGAACTCTGAAAGGGTGGTGGAATGTTTCGTCGCCAGAGTTGTGTAGTTGAAGGCAAAAATTTGGGAGGCATTTGCCTGGAATAATGCAAATGCACGCAAGTTGTAGAGGGAGAGAAAGGGCGGACACACCGGAGTGTTGTAATGGAGAACAACCACCATCATTGCAAGGGCCAGCCCGAGTTTCCTTTACTGCGTGGCGAGGCTGTGTTTTGTCGATAAGAAGCGCTTTGTAACATAATATTTTCGTAATATTGGCAAACGTCGAGAAAGAGAAAGAAATATTTTGGAGAAAGTACAATGCAATTGTCACGGTTTTAGAGTGAATTTGCAAAGGGGTATGTGCCTGCGTGTCGTGGGTGAAGTGCATTTTCAGCTCGGCAAAGTGCGCCAGTAAGCTTAGTCAGCCGCGACTGCCATTTCGGGGATGTGAGCAGGTCAACAACGCCCACGACCTTGCCCTGCCTCCTTTCACTTTTCTTCCCCTCCAATCTTTACTACTCGCTTAATTCTTTATTGTATACTAGCCAGCCATGTCCAAGTTTTTTCGTCGACAAGAACAATCAGACCCAGACGCCGCAGACGATATAGACGATGATCTACGCCTCCGCACAGTCAGGACCGCCCATTCCACCATTGCTGAATCGATTATACAGGAAGCGCGGATCCAGAAGCGAAGACGCAAATCCAAAAAGCGATTTCTAGGCATAGGAGGGAGCTTGAGGAAAGGAAAACCAACACCCGACGATGATATTATTATTCCACAGGAAGTCATCGAGCCGTCACCTGCTACTTCGGTTAACCACAGGCCCAGAAGAACCATCTACGTCAACACCCCTCTATCTCCCCATGAGGTCGATGGTAGCGGAGAACCAGTAGTGCGCTATGTGCGCAACAAGGTCCGAACCAGCAGTGAGTCTCTTTGACGTGTAATTATGCCCTTCCCAGGCTGACGTATGAATGTTTTAGAATATACCATCCTTACCTTTATTCCCAAGAATCTTTACGAGCAATTCCGTCGTGTGGCTAATCTTTATTTCCTGGGGTTGGTTTGCCTTCAAGGTTTGCCCACACTTCCCTCTTTAGATTATTACACCGCTTCTGACTGAGCCTCTCCGCAGTCTTTCCCATCTTCGGCGCGGCTGCTCCGCAACTAGCCATGGTGCCTCTCGTGTTTATTCTTAGTGTCACAGCTGTCAAGGATGGTATTGAAGACTATCGTCGTGCCACACTCGATGAGGAAGTCAATACCTCAGCTTCGACCAAACTGGGTAGATGGCGTAACGTGAACCAACCCAAGGATCCTCGTGCGTGGTATGAGAAATTGTTGGGTCTGCGAAAACCTGGGACTGTCACCAAAGGCGTCCGTAAGCTGCAAAAACGAGAGGCGTTGAACGCCGTCATTCTGCAGCGAGACGGCTCCAATGGAAATGTAGGAGACGCGGTTTCACTTGCAGCATCCTCAAGCACTCGCCTGGATACCATTCCATCAATATCCAGCACACAACAACTGCACACTTACCCCCCTGAGGACCCCAAGGCCGAACTGGTAGAGATTGGCCTTCGTGGTCGAAGTGGCTCGCTATCGTCCAAGGGGGAGGGTGTTGTAAACTATAGTCGACCTCCTGCCTCGAGCAGTGCCAGATGGGAGCGAACACTATGGAAGAAACTCGAAGTTGGTGACATTGTCCTTTTACGAGATAACGACCAAGTTCCTGCCGATATCGTCGTAATGTCTACCTCCGATGCTGATGGCATGTGTTATGTCGAAACGAAGAATTTGGACGGGGAAACCAACTTGAAGCCTCGCAAATCCCTTCGTGGAACTTCAAGTATGTTATCGGAAGACGACATCGTGCGATCAAGCTTCGTTGTCGACTCGGAGCCACCACACGCCAATCTGTACATGTACACTGCAACTCTCCGTTATACGAATTTCGAGGGAATGGAACAACAAGAACCTATTTCCATCAATAACCTTCTTCTCCGTGGTTGCTCTCTTCGTAACACATCCTGGGTCATTGGTCTTGTCGTCTTTACTGGTGCCGACACCAAAATCATGCTCAACGGAGGTGACACCCCCAGTAAACGGTCAAAGATTGAACGCGAGACCAATTTCAACGTCGTGATTAACTTCATTGTGTTGTTGGGAATGTGTATTACCACAGCGGCGGTTAATGGGTATTATGATGTGAAGGCAGGGACGAGTGCGAGATTCTTTGAGATCAACGCAGATCCGACTCACACTGCTGCTCTCAATGCACTGGTAACATTTGCGTAAGTTCTTCCGGATTTGCTAAAGGCGGTTCATTCCAATGTTAACGGTGATTTGCAGATCCTGTCTCATCGCTTTCCAGAACATCGTTCCCATCTCTCTCTACATCTCCATCGAAATTGTCAAAACCGTTCAAGCGTACTTCATCTCCCAGGATATCGATATGTATTACCGACCTTTCGATACCGCCTGTGTTCCGAAGACGTGGAACATCTCTGATGACCTTGGGCAGATCGAGTATATCTTCTCTGACAAGACCGGTACACTAACGCAAAATGTTATGGAGTTTCAGAAATGCTCTATTAATGGCATTGCGTACGGAGAGGGTATCACTGAGGCACAAAGGGGTTCTCTGAAGCGGGAAGGCAAGGAAGATATCGATCCCGAGGAACAGAGCCGAAGATTGGTTTCGCTCAAAGACTCCATGATTCAGACTCTCACCAGGGGGTTCAAGAATCGGTATATGCGGGAAGATATGGTTACGTTGATCTCACCTGACTTGGCTCAGCACATAACGGATCGGTTTAGTCCTCAACGAGCGCATATCATTGCGTTCTTTAGGGCTTTGGCTGTTTGTCATACCGTGTTACCCGATACGAAGATCTCTGGAGACCCGTACAAGATCGAGTACAAGGCGGAAAGTCCCGACGAGGCGGCATTGGTCGCTGCTGCTAGAGACGTTGGATTCCCCTTTATCTCCAGATCGAATCAGTCTATTGATATTGAGGTCCTTGGTCAGCTCGAACAGTACGTCCCACTTAATGTCCTCGAATTCAACTCTACACGAAAGCGGATGAGTGTCATCGTTCGTAATCCGGAGGGGAAGCTCGTTCTTTACTGCAAGGGTGCCGATAGTGTCATCTATTCCCGTTTGTCTCCGCACCAGGATCCGGAGATGAAAGAACGCACCTCGAAGAATATGGAAGACTTTGCCAATGGAGGGTTGAGAACGCTGTGTATTGCCTATAAGTATTTGACTGAGCAGGAATACATGGAGTGGTCTCGGAAAGCCGATGCTGCGGGAACGAGCACAGATAATCGCGAAGAGGAAATCGAGAAGGTCAATGATCTTATCGAGAGGGATCTACTCATTTTGGGCGCGACGGCATTGGAGGATAAGTTGCAGGAAGGTGTACCAGAGGCTATTGAGACCTTGCATAAGGCCGGTATAAAGCTTTGGATTCTTACTGGTATGTCGAATTTTGTATCTCCTTATTTCTTTTCACCTAAAATGCTTCCTATAGGTGACAAACTCCAAACTGCTATCGAGATTGGTTTCAGTTGCAATCTCCTCAAGAGTGACATGGAGATCATGATCCTCTCCGCTGACAATAAAGAACGAGCACGAAGCTTAATCGAAGGTGGTCTCAACAAGATATCCTCTATCATCGGTGCACCCATCGTCAACAAGGATGCAACCCGTGGATTTATCCCTGGTGCACAGAAGAGTTTCGCCGTCGTTATTGATGGTGATACTCTTCGCTATGCGCTGGAAGAGGACTTGAAGCCACTATTTTTGAATTTGGGAACGCAATGCGAGACTGTAGTGTGCTGTAGGGTGTCGCCCGCCCAAAAGGCGCTGACGGTGAAGCTCGTATGTCCAAATATTTTAACATGTGCAATAGTTATTGGTTATTGACAATCTCATTTAGATCAAGGAAGGTCGCAATGCCATGACACTATCCATTGGGGATGGTGCGAATGACGTCGCGATGATTCAGGAAGCGAACATTGGGTGTGGCCTGTTTGGACACGAGGGATCTCAAGCCGCCATGTCAGCGGACTATGCTTTTGGACAATTTAGATTTTTGACGAAACTTTTACTGGTTCATGGACGGTGGTCGTACCTACGAGTGGCGGATATGCATTCGAATTTCTTTTACAAGGTGTGACTTCATCGTGATCTCGAAATATTTATTGAGTGTCTGAATCCATTTTCTTAGAATGTCATTTGGACGTTTGCGATGTTTTGGTTTTTATTCTATAATAGGTATGGGTTTGATCGTTGTCAGATTCCTGGATATTAAATTAATTGTTCTATAGCTTTGATGCAACATATTTATACGAGTACACATTCATTCTTCTCTATAATCTCGTTTTCACCTCTTTACCTGTTATCTCATTGGGAGGTCTGTCTATTTCTTTTATTCTCTAAACAACAGGTCTTTAACGCACCTTCCTACCACAGCATTCGATCAAGATGTTAACGCCAAGGCGAGCTTAGCCTTCCCGCAGCTATACATCCGTGGTATCCGCGGACTCGACTATACTCGATGGAAATTCTTCATGTATATGTTTGATGGCCTCTATCAATCAGCCGTCGTCTTCTTCATCCCATACTGCGTTTGGACCCTTGGCGATGTAACTACATCATTTAATGGGCGTGCGTTGGACAGTCTGAGCGATTTTGGCACG
>Ga0157379_10002149_pt1 | contig 16361 bp, 13 predicted proteins | sample S25metaG_FD_121802 | JGI IMG/M metagenome (GOLD analysis project Ga0157379, IMG submission 121802) | Switchgrass rhizosphere microbial communities from Kellogg Biological Station, Michigan, USA - S2-5 metaG | ecosystem: Host-associated > Plants > Roots > Rhizosphere > Soil | place: USA... | reverse complement strand
TGTTCTCATTATAAGTGTTTGTGTCTGTGTTTGAGCCCACTTTTGTGGTTCTATTTCCTTCTGCTATCCTATCTCAACAGAATTGAGCTGGCGAACTTCGTCTTCCCTTCTTTCCAGGAAGCTCAAATGCTACGTCCGATCCTCTGCTGATGTTCTTTTAGACATAGCAAGAGTCTTGAATTCATGATCAAGGTGAAGTAGTTTCACTGTAGATTCAGCTTCCTCCAGCTCATGGGGTTTTGGTGAGTATTCTGGATACACAGGTCGGGCCGGCGAATTGCTCACTGCGCATCATATGAGGAGAACTGAACAGTGTTATGCATCAGCAATAGGAAACCTCTGGTCTATTATTCGCATGTACGCTATCTGGGCACAATAGGCGGACCAACTCATTGGTCAGACGAATCTAAATATTAATACAGTATTCGCAACCAGCAGCTGAAGGGACCATGTCAGATGCTATGGAAAGAAAGACTATAACCCACCGCTACACCACCACGGTCATCGACTGTACCGAATTTATTCCTAATTCCTACCCTGTAGCGCTTCCGGAATAAATGGTATAATTCAAAAATCCAGTATGCAAATAATAAACTTAAATGTGGCGAGAGTGATCTCTGAAAGATATTTGTACTTCGGTCGAGCTTCAGGGATGTCGTCTCATCCAGGGAAGATGATGATATAGAATGACACGGGGATTATAAATGACCGTAGAACGTGGAGTCAAGACAAGAGAAAATGTCGTTGGATTCTCAGCTTCTGCGAAAAAGGGAGGATTATAGTTCCGGTTGTATTCTGTTCTTGAGAGCAGCATAATAGCACAATGTGGGGGTGTTTGGGATAGTCACAGATATGACGTGGTAGTCGGTAGGGGTATGCGATGCTGGGAATAGCGCGGCGCGCATATTTACATAAGGAAATAATGCGTTTTTATGAACGCATAGCATTTCCAACACATACTATTACCGCAACCAATATCGGTATCAGCCAGCATCCCCGAAAGTTGGTCCCTTGCCAAGTCTGTATCTCTGGATGATGTCCGCTGCTGGTGGGATGGTGGGACATCTGTGCTCCTAGTAGGTCTTTCTCTGGAGTATTTGGCTGATTTCCAACACCTTAGCCACGGTATACACGCACCCGGAAGACAATCATCGGTTTACGAGTCTTGTCCCACGTATCCTCGAAATCCCCCTGTAGAAGTGATTGTATTTGAGACATGAATTTTGCGACAATGCATCCGGAATTTTACACCTCTGTATAGATATTTTTCTCATAATTTCTGGATGATGATCCCTCGTTTCCACCAGTAGTCCATGTGGTGCCTAGACCAACTCCACGCTGGTCTAACCTAGACATATAACGTTGTGTAGCAATCCTAATGTGGAATCTTTACTAAGTACTCGCTGTGGCATCCATTTCTTAAGTACTCCGAGTCCTTGTCCGCTTAGACCGCTCGTCCTTCTGTCTGTTGAATACAATTTTCACCATGTCTAAATATCAGCGTCTCTGGGAAACGCGAATCAACTTTGGGACAGTCGAAGAGCTATTCCGTACTCTTCCCAACAAGCGACAAATTACTTAAATCGGATTCTGTTTCCACCCAAACAGAATCCGATTTGAGGGAAGACCCATTTTATGGATACTATCGATGGCATGGTGTTTGATCAATATTGGACCTAGGAAGGCCTTGGCCTCGGCCTGTACTGTATGTATCATTCTATAGTCGAAATCGATGCACTGATGTATGCTAACAATAATCTCACTGGATGTGAATATATCCATCGAGTTTTAAAAGAAATAAAGCTAAAAGAGCGATATTCTATCCGCTCGTCGTTTCTTGGTCTCCGCTGAAGGCTTAACCTCAGAGCAAAGTTAGAGCAAAGGGTGACCAACATTTGATCCGGGGTTGGGCTCGGCGCTTCCGTACTTTTCAGCCCACATTGCCGACGACTATTAAACCAGTTCAACGTGTTTCAACTAACGTTCAACAACCTGCAAAGAACTCATGCCCAGCAACGTCCCCGCTCATCGAACTCCGCGAATATCCGCGTCTCGACCTCTAGCTTTCGTCGCCCCGGAGGACTCACAGAGCAAGACTTATAGTTCCACTGGACTATGGGGCAAGCGCAAAATGACCTATGCAGAGCTACAGACGGTCTGGAGTGAATACAACGAGAACGAGGAAAGATGTGCAATCGGTTATGCGACGTCCGAGGTATGTTCTATTGGTTTTGGGGTTTGGGAGGTGACCCACACGACCGTTGGTTTTGCTTAGTATGTTGACCGGATTCTTTCTGAACGTTTGAAATCGTCGGATTTGACATCTTTGGAGTTTGATGAAGCTCATGGACTGGTAAAGGATGCGACTATCTCACATTCGCGTTCATCGAGATCCTCCATGGAAGATTCAGTACGTCGACTTTTTGCCTCATGGAACCCACGATTGCTGAACTATGATTAGTACCTGATGTTCAATGATGCATCTTCCATCAGTCCTGAATCTTGTGCCTCCGAAGAAACAATACGCCCTCGTCGTCGTCATCGTCGCAGACGAAGTCCTTCGATCATTCGCGACCAGCTACGGGACGGACGCAACCCCACTCGCAAGGATGCATGTCTCCACTTCGACGATGCCTCCCAGGATGAAACAGATGGTCATTCTTCCTCCTCCAATGATTCCGAAGATAAAGACTCCACCATCAGGCCGTATCGGCATGGGTCCAGAAGACGCAGGAGACCATCATTACATCTAGAATCGATATCATTCACTGCCACACGCTCTAGACGAGCCAATGAGGGTTTTGTCGAGCACGAGGTAGACAACGATGACTATTATGCGGACAAGTCGACTCATCATGTGGAGGAAGTGATTGAAGATGAAGAGGAGGAGGAGGAGGACAGAGAACACGAAGCTCCCGAGCGACCACCCTCAAGACTAGACTTTTTCGTCGACACGGACGAATAATCAACCAATCGTGATCATCATCATCATCATCAAGCATTGCATATCGATTTCCAGTAGAGAGATTGACCCTTACAATTCCTTTCTTCATCAGGGAAGAATGAGTTGGGTATGGCGGTGACCCAAGATTGTAGATTTAACACAGTAGAAATATCCCGCGATGTAGAGCTTTCATCATTGTATCGATAAGTAATCAGCAACACCACCATACGTTACGTACTTTTAGTCTTAGTTATTATTATCAATTTTAATCGCCACTTGCTTGCTATCGGTCAGACGATATCATATGATCATATTAAACAACGCAGAGACAAGGGAGAGAGAGCCCACAAGGGTAATAGATAGCAAATGATCAATGCATGCAAGAATCAAGAGAGGAGAAGTGCAAGAGGAGAAAAGAGAAACATGCAGGGAGTATGTGTCGAGTTGAGGGTGATTAATCATGCGTGGAAGCGTTGGAGCCGGACAGTGGTGTAACACGAGAAACAGACAGCATAATAACAGCAAAGATAGCAATACGACGGCATATTCGAAAACAATACGAGACAGAGTGTCCAAAGGTTGGTTACTATTACTGAGACGTCATGTTAGCCAAGCGAGAATGAGGAAATGGATAGTCCGCACCGTTACAGGGTGACACGACATCACGTCTAGGGTGCGTGTATGTGGAGGTATTACAAGTATTTTACAAATAGAATGGTGTGAGGTTGTTCAGCGTTTCCGCTGAGCAGATTGAAGTTGAACTAAAGTATTCTATACTCGATAGTCAGTAATCGAACGAGCTGGAAAGCACGTCTCAACTTACCTCAAGCGTCTCCTCAAACTCGGCGCCCTGCAACTTGCCAGTGCTCTGTCCGACGGTCATCGCCCAATCGACAAGTTGACGAAGTAAGCACTTGTCGATGATGACTTCATCTTCAGCCAGATCTATCGGTCGTCCAGTCAGATTCCATACCCAAGGTGAGATAAGAAACACAAGACATACTGAGCTCCTCAGACCGGCCCTTAGGGTGGAGCCATCCCGCCGCCAATAGCTCAGGGATTGTCTCTCTCTCCTTCGGATTCTTCGCCAAACAGCTCTTAAGTGTCTCAATTACCTCCATCGGGACAGGCTTCTTGAGATGATACAACTTCTTTGGAGGGGTTGAACCGCCACCAGGAGGAGCTGCGGTATTCCGCGGTTGGGGAACGATTGGCACGGTTTCGGTTGGGAAGTCGATGACATTGTTTGGGTCGGGGATGACGCGCATCTTTTGGAGGACGGAGAGGGAGTGGAAGGGCGGTGTGCCGTAGATCATTTGGTAGAGAATGCATCCGAGGGACCAGACGTCGCTGGGGCGGCCGACCTATTCGGAAGATTAAACGACTGAATGACAGACGACGAAGTACCGTACTTTTAAGCGACTATTGCCTTCAACGACTTCAATTGACTCCGGACTCATGTAGTTAACAGTCCCGATCTGTGTAGCACATCGTCAGCACGCATATATGTAAGTCTCGGGTACAACTCACTTGATGATCCCTCTGGATATTCGTCGTATCATTAGCGATAGCATTCGCAATCCCGAAGTCGATAAGCTTCAGTTCTCCCTTAACAAGGACGAAGTTCGCGGGTTTCAGATCCGAATGCACAATTTTCTCTTCGTGGATGACGTGCACAGCCTCGAGCATCTAAGGATACGAATGGGTTAGACGGTGTCCAGAGATATAACTGAAAGGAGGCAGCTGCATCATACCTGTTTCCAGTAATAGGAGACCCAGACCAAGTCGAGTGGAGCACTTTGCCTTGCAGCGATCAATCTAGCCAAGTCGACTTCCCCGCATTCCATTACCTAAAAAAATAATGCAAGGTGGAGCGACCTTAGGACGGGCCAACCATAACTTACCAGCATAAGATGACCTTTGCTGCCACCCCTAACCTCACTCTCGACAAGACGAATGATCCTGTCGTTCCCGTCCAACCTTCTCAACAACGCAATCTCATTCATGTAGCCCTAACAAAGGCCATTCAGTTATTTTGGTCCATCCGGCTGAGACAAATGACGAACCTGCATCGTTTCTTGATCCGTCCGATCAAGACTAACACGTTTGAGAGCGAATATTTCATTCGAAGGCGTAATAACTCGATAGACCCTCGAGGAGCCTCCCTTCCCGATCATATCAAGTTTGCCGTATGTCCGTCCGTTGACCTGAATGTCCAAACGATCAGTCTCACGATGTGGATCCAAGAAGAAATAACCCTACCGTAAAGTTCTTCGCACCAGTAACTTGGACAGGTTGGACAGCGGACGGTCTCGCCTCTCTAACCACTTCTTTCTCCCTCACACTACCTTCTCCAAGTTGACCTAGCCCTCCAAGGTCCTTATCAACATCGCCAACCATTTCAGCACCCATAGCCCAGGTTTTGCTCTTCCCGTTCACATGTCCATTGACACCGTTTGAGTTCCCATGGGAATGGTGTGCTTCAGGAGCAGTGGGACTTCGTCGATGTTGAGCACGGACTGGAGGGTTCGACACAACCGTTTGGTGAGCTGTTGAGCCACTGCGTGCCAGCCCGGGTGGGTACTCGGGATGGGATGACTGGGATTGCGAGGCGGTGCCAAATTGAGGATCGCGGAGGGGGACATGCCGGGCTGAGGGCGACATTCGAGGGGGCAAAGGTGTGGATTCGGGCATGACTGTCTCGGAGTCACGACGTTGATGAGAGAAGCGAGCTGAAAAGAGGTTGTTAGGATTATCCACAAAGTGGACAACTCTGAGCGTACCCATTCTCTCTCGTTGTCTTCCGTCCTCTGCCTCTGCCTGGCGGGATTGAGGACGAGCTGTGAATGGCTGAGTGACGAACTCTTGGAAATAGGCAAGAATCGATTACCATAACGTTCGCGCTCCTGTTCAAACGCAACTTCTTTCTCTCGTTGACGGGCAGCTTCTTCATTCCTGCGTTGTTCTTCAGCCTCGGCAGCGCGCTCTTCTTCCTCAACCTCGGCGATACGCTGAAGTTCTCGCTCCCGTTCCTCTATTTCCATACGCTCCTGTTCTTGCTGCTGCCGCTCAAGAGTGGCTTGCATTTCTACACGAATATCCAGTATTATAGCCGACAAATAGTGAATTACTAACCAGCTGCCTCTCGTTCCTGCCTTTCTCGTTCTTCCTTTGTGATCCTACGAGCACCGCCTGCCGCGACCCTAGGACGATTTTCTTCGAGGGCTGCAACGACAATCAGTACACCACCATTCAACAAGGATACAAGCTTACGTGAGCTTTCAAGGCTGTTCGAAACTGAGCGTAGCTCGCTGCTTCCACCACTTGTCCGCGGCAGAGATTCTTTCCCAGCTATCCTGGAAATCGCGCCAAGAACGCGTTGCTGTTTCGAAATAGGTCGTCTCATGCGAGACGGGACGTTTTCAATGGGATGTGGTTGTACGAGTGGTTCAGGTTGGTCGGCGACTGGGAATGGATCCGACTGGGTCCGAATAAGAGATGAGGAAAGTGGAGGATCATTTGCTACAAAGGCAATTTAGCAGCAGTCATGGGGATGATCACAACGTGGTATGAACCTTTGAGGAAATTCTCGCTAGCGACCCAGTTCTCCTTCTCCTGGTCACGTATTCGCTGCCACCGTGCTTCACGGTCGCGATCATCGTCTTCACGATCGCGTCTGATATTCTCTACCTCTTCTTTGCGCTTTGTCTCGATGGGAACGCGTCGTGCACGTCCCAGTGGTCGATCGGAGGCGGTGAGCAGGCTCGATCGACCACTTGGAGGGACGACTGGATTGGAGGCGACGCGGGTGAAAGGACGGGACGGAGGAGGTGCGGACAAGAAATCATGACTTGCGGATACGCTGTGCGACCGAGAAAGGATAGACGCGATAGATTGAGGGTTCTCTGACGTCCGTTCGTTGGCAAGAACTTCGTTGTTGAGCTGAGAATGGTTTTGACCAGTAGATGAATCTTCTATGGCCCCCAGAACATTCTGATCCGTATCAGAATCATCCACAAGTTGCGGTCGTTTGGAAATACGAATCGGGTTCCCTGCTTCATCCCAGATGTACTCGAATGACAGTTGAGGCGCATCGTCCGAGCTGGAACTGATGCTGCTGACGCTAGGACTTGTACCGCTCCTGAGAGGCAGTTCATTAGAGGGTAACCGGAGATCTTGAAGTGAACCCATCGACATAACGATGAGGAAGGATGCAAGTCAAAGGCGGAAAGAGACAAAGAAACCAACACGAGGCTGGGTCACGTGACTTCGAACAACAGTGACAGGACGCGACTTGACGCGACGCTCACAAAACCAAACTGAGGACAAACAACGCATACGAACGTAGGACTTTTTGGCAGATTTTGTTGATAAATTCTCTGGTGCTGAGGTCGGGTGTCGAGGAGGACAAAGGGTTGGTGGAGTTTGCTTCGGGAGCTAAATCGTGAGTTGATCCAATGGGGTAAGCTCGAAGCCGCTTTGGCATTATGAATTATTTATTACACTGTCAAGTCAAATTACACTGCAATGCCAAACGAAACTAACTCGGGATGTTCATTTTCCTCAATCTGCGTCAGGGTTACTTTGCTCAGATTTCCTAAAGGAATATCGTCTCCAATGTTATTTAATGTAGTAGACTCTCCATTTCGAAATTCGATTTTCGGTGACGTCGATAATGGAAGGTGAGACGACGGCACATCCCTGATGTTGAGTACAAGGCGACAAGCCTGGGTAAGAAGGAAATTAGTATTTAGATAGGAATACTGAAAAGCATTATGTACCAGTATTGAAGGTCCAGCAATAACCCAGCTAAAAAATCATTTGGTTAGGAGATAGAGTAAATCACCAACGAAACACATACACAGGGAAGGAAGCGAACACCGATGATCCCATTTGCTCTACCATTGCGGCACCCGCGTAGACCACTGCCCGAATGTCAGTAGACATTCTTCGTCAAAGGAGAAAGAAATTTGAATACCGAATATTCTGAATATTCAAGTCAGTTTTGCTTTAAGACGTTGAATAGATATCCTTACAGAAGAAAATATCCTATACCGTCTCTGCAAGTCTACATTTTAGATCCGGATAAGCAGTACGACAAAGTTTAGCCCACCGAATGAATATGGTATACAACGGTGTTAACGATCCTCTGATGGTTGAAGGGAATGAGGCCCGAAATTTATATAGAGTAACCCCCAGATATATGGCTTAAATGCAAGTTCACTATATCTCATGGTCACGGATGGGAGGCAAGATTCTTACCTTGGAAAACAGAGGCAGCTCCACTGGGCAAATTCAGTTATTGTTCTTCCTCAAGGTAACGAATGGTCGAACTTACATGTACATGAGGACAAATGTAGGTTCAAATGAATTACCAATTTCAGAACAATTGGGAAGTTTTGAAAGGAGAGGATTATTGTTTGTCAATCGATATCCTTTGAAGGATAGTACATAGAGTACGCCTAATATCTGCTCAAGACGATTGGGATACATTAACATCATTAAAAAGAGCTAAGACTTACACCCGCTTCTCCTGAAGGACAACGCATATTAGTACCACCGTAACGCTTCCAAACAACCTCACTGACCAGTCCATAAAGCCACCAAGTAATACATAACTGCAAAACTTGTGTCATTCAAAGCCTTACAGCTACAGATTTGAGAACATACCTCGTCTACTCCTCCTATAATAGGCCCATATTCGTATCACCAACAGCATATCGACTAGAAGAGTAAATGGTGGAACACTCCTGGAGAAAGAATAAATTCCCAGGAATGATTTGGAGGTACAGCCTCGCACGTACCAAACAGTGATGGTGATCAAGAGCTGGCATCTGATGAATGATTCATTTCGAGAAAATCTAAGAAAATGAATCTACATACTCCTAATCATCGAGTTAGAACTTAAAGTCAGATCGTAAAGTAACCACTTACTCTGAATGGAAGATCGATATCTAGAGTCTCTAACCGAGATTGTTTCTTCAGAAACTGCCACCATCCCAAAGACACGAAGAAACGACACACCAAGCAAAATTGCTATCAGCAGACATGGGGCATAATATCGTACCAACAAATAAGGTATTTTGAGAGGTGTGAAGTGTGTTTTGAAAATATAGTTGTACTCCAAGTCGTGAGTGAGCAATCTGTCATAGACAAGAATTGTCATTGCTGACACTACCTTTGGTTAGATCAGAGCGTAAGAATAAATAAACGAGTACTCACGAGCATGAAGAGTAACGAGCCTAATATCCTCGACAAGAGTTAGAGGGGAGGTCGACGGCAACTTCATAACACTGCATCCCCAGGGTCCAGCATACTAATGAATGTCCGAGATATTAGTACTTTTCTAAAAAGGAACATAGGTCACGAGGCAATAAGAGGTAAAAGGTACGATTGGTGTGAAGAGTTGTCACCGAAGTGCCACTCGCCATCTTATCTCACTTGATGGACATCAAGTGCATCATCCCGATGAAACCATCTGGATGAAAGGGGTTATTCTTCTTGTATACGTTTTATGAAAAAGCGGCTTGGATATGTTCCAGAGGGAGAGCAACCAGATGAGGTTTATGTTACAGGTGGAGTTGGTCGGGATGGTAGTGTTTTGTGCTTCCGTACAACTTCCATGACTCAACTATCCAAAGAAGAGAAGTGCAGTTGAGATAAATGCTAAGAGAAAGTGATGGCTATAGACTAAATAATTATTTACTATGCAGTTGGGCAAGATTGAGACTCGGAAGAGGGAAGGAGGAAGAGGTGACATGTGTGACGTCACGCTTCAGGCTCACCCAGCTTTCATGGAAATTTCGTGTCCAGTTGGACTTTCTTGGTCTTTAATCCCGAAAGCTGTATGACCTTTAGAAGGATATCTAAAGTTTATCGCCCACCGCAAGTTGATCGACGGAGACATACTTAGGGTTTACATTTTTTTTTCCTCTGGGAGAATCCAAAAGCATTCAACCTTCCCCGGTCAGATAGTCCGAATCCAAATATAGATTAAGATATAACAGTACACTGCAGCTGCAGAAAGTGCCTAAATAGTTACATTGTCCATGGGTCTAAGATCCAATCAATTGCTTCACTCAAAGACCTAGGATTGATCCTTGATGCCAATTTACTCGACCTCTCAGTTCCAATTTTGCCGAAGGTGCTGGATCTTTAGGTCTGAGCCTCCCTAGTGCTACATATCGAGGGTTTGGAATTCGTCATCTACCGTCTCGAATCGGACTCTCAATTTTGAGTGCGCATTTCCTGCGTTTAAATCTCGGCTAGTAGTGACTAGTATTCCAGTGTCTTGAGTATCCCTGATGTTTAGGACGAGCCGACATGCCTGAATGCAGTTAGAATCATTTTAAAATAGGAGAGAAGGTACTTGGTACAACTCACCAGCATAGACGGAATTACAATCAACCACCTGGTTTATCGAAGTCAAATTAATAGCAAGATGAGAGAGACTAGACGACTCACACCGCTGCGGCAGCCCCCAATATCGGGGATCCGAGTTCAGTTAATATCACGGACGCTAGATTTACCACTACCAACGCCAAGAAATCAGTTAAACCCAGAGTTGTGGATCGTTCTAAACGTACCGAATATCCTAGGGAGGCTTTGAGATAAACAGCTTGCAGTTACGAAAATGTACAACCTACAGCATAAAATACCCAACACCATCCCTAGTGGTGAGATCCTTTAAATTGTGATATGTGTTGAGCTGCAGGAGAAGTACGTACCTCATAAAAATAGTGTACAGTGGGGACAGAGAGCCTATGATCTCTCTCGGAAAGGAGCGGCGGAACTGGTACAAGGTCAATGCCAGATAAAAAGCTTTTGTCACTTAGCAACTGGTCGAAGAAGGAAGATGATAGAAGGTAAACCTTGAAAGGCGGTTGCGGCACCCCTATTTAGAACGAGATGAGTCTTATTTATTGAATGAAGTAGTCAACTCACTGATAAAAGACGCTAAACTTTGCGGAGGGAGAAGATTCAAGGGCGGAACAATTCGGGATAATCCCATGTAATGGATTGACTTTCAGAACCTTAACTCCACGTACAGTGAATATGTATAATGTGATGAGGGTCTGCCAGAATTCTCGTCGGCATTATAAATGTTGTCGAGATCTCAGTACTCACCCCTGCTTCAACTTGAAACACGAGCATAAATTTAAATAACATGGTTCATCCCAAGTTGAAACGAACACACCTGTCCATAATGTTCCTAGGAAAAAGAGAGCTGGCAGACCGTTCAGATCTTTGTTGTCAACAAAGAAACAGACCACAGCTCACCCCACTTGCTCCTTCGAAAAAATGCCCAGATGCGCGTTACCAGCAGGAGATCCACAATTAGTGTCAATGCGGGAACACCCCTGAAGTCAGCTTATAAGTTCTCTATATGGCCCAAACTCGTGGGATGTATTTACCATTGGGTCAGCCGCAAAAGTGGCAGACATCTAGTCCGAGCCTTGGGTTAGTGGAGGGAAGTAAATGTCATACTATTGACTTACGTCTAGGAGATGTGAGCTATGCTTATTGACGCGGTAGAAGGACGCATACCTTCAGGGACAAGTTCATCGATATTCCATCTTTCAAGAAATTCAGCCTGAGAGGATTAGGAGTTCTAGCAGATAACTCACCGACCAACAGGGAAGCCAACACTGCTGCTGCGAAATAGCGTACGACGACATACCATATCTTAATGAATGAAAATCGCGTCCTGTCATTTGTCAATGAATGGGTCGGTAAGTCAATCGATTGGCTCACTTGAAAAGGAAGGAATGTTCTAGATTGTGTGTGAGAATTTTGTCGAAAATAATGAGTGACGCTCCGCCGACTATCCAGGGCCAAGTCAGCTGAGAGCTGTTGGAATAGAGGAAGACTTACAGATATTATACAGAATAATTTGAATGTTATTAGCTGCTAGCACCAGGAGCTCAATCTCATGAAGAAGCTGGTCCATAGGCACAGAGAAACTAAGAGTCTCTCTCCACCCGAACCGTGTTTTAACACTTCAGGTTATGTTTTTCTGTACAGCCATATGTTTCAGCACTGAATTCCCAGGTGCCCTGGGCCCTTTGTTATGAGTTGCTCAATGATGGAGAATCAAAAGACCCATCGCCGTTGTTTCTCTGATGCAGAGTGCTCTGATGCTCTGATCTGAATGAGATGACCACAGCCACGAGCCTTCTATTACGCACCCAATATATAATAATTTTAGGCTGTTCCGACCAGTCGCGGTAATGAGCAAGTTCTAAAAGCCTCGCACGTTTCCTTCCTGGAGGTTAGTAAGTAGTTGAAATTCTTATCGCCAATGATATATATAACTAATATTCATCGCGTTCCGTCGGCTGCTGGAAATGACTGTTCTGGGTTTGATGAGACGGTGGCTCCACACACTTGAATAGATCACCAGAGTGTTATGCGGAGGACTTTAACGACTGGGTACAACACTCCTTGTCGCCAATGTGTCAGTAAAAGCTGGAAAGCTGGGGATATAAACAAACTTAAACATCTTGAATACACCAGATCCGCTCAAGCCAGGGGGGAGCGGTGCCGATTTTTAGGAGATGGGCGTGGACGGCGATATCGCTCCTGGATCGTTCAGAAGGCATAGCTTTCCTCCGTGTCTAATGTATTGAAGCTAGCTTTGGCCACACCTGTTGAGACCGAACCATTTCGAGCAACTCACGGTTATCTCCGAATGACTGCCCTATTCATTCAGATCATTCAGATCCTTTAGGTAGTATATCCGAGTCTGAGAATTCTGAAAAATTTCGGATCTTGCTGTCACCGTCATTCAAGAAGAATGTTAAAAGGACCGACAGAAGCAGGCGATAGAGTTGAGAGTCTAGAGGGTACTGCAGTGAGCTGAACGACCTACGCTACACTGGGCGCTTGTTATCCGTCAATAAGATTATTGATTTTTCTCAGCTCAGCTGAAGAAGGAACTATGCAGTTGGCTCTTGTAATAGGTTGAAAATAGGGCCCCCCAGCTCTAGATAGGTACAGACTCGGGAACAAGACAGTTGAAACAGAAAAAGTCGAAGGGAAATAGGTTTCTGGAATGCCACCCGATAAGTAGCTCCATTTACTGTTTAGAAGCTGACCGGTTATAAGTCTCCGATAAGTGAAAGCACCGCGATAATAGCAAGTAGTATCTCAGAGGATAGAAGGAAGAAATTGTTGGAATAAACGTCGCAATCACAAATAAAGAGTAAAATTACGTTTGACCTCGGTGAGCTCGTGAGGCAAACGGATACGGTACATACAAAATGTAAACTACTTATAAATCAAATATATGCTATGCAACCGAAAAAGGGATACAAAAGAGCACGTCGCGGAACGGAACTCGTAGGATGACCTTGCTAAGCGCTCGTAAATCCAACAGAAATCTGTTCAAATATTCGGATGATCATAAGTATTCACTGGTAGAGTGACACAAAGGTATTAACAACGGAGCGCAAGACAGGCCGGGGTTTCTCAGCCAGTGAGAAGCACTATCTCCAAGCTCCAGGTATCCACGTCTCAGGCTCTGTGCATTCTTGGAGTAACCTACACTAATGTAGTTTGGGGAATATTTTACGATTGATTCCACGAAGGTTTTCTCCGTCTCCTGTAGTCCTGACGAGCTTTCCTTGCCATATTTCTGGTCTCATATTCTGGATGCCATTTTTGGCATCTCTTAGGCTGAGGGTCAACCGGCATGCCTAACATCGGGTGTAATTTAAGAAATGATATCTGTAGCCAAAGATGTACTGTGAATTACTGACCAGTACTGATGGAATTACCGTCAACCAGCTTATCAATATGTGAGTTATTGAATAACAATGAAACTCGAGTACATACAGTGGCTACACCACCCAATGGAGGAAGTCCAAATTAGTTCATCAGGACGGAAGCGAGATTCATAGCGATACAAGAGATAGGTAAGGATTTATTCGAGAGTGTCTTGAGTCACATACCAAAAATCTTAAGGCACGGTCAATACCTGCTTTAGCACTTGAAATACATCCCGTCCCGTTACAGCTTACAAGAAGAAATATATGACTCCATCTCTACAATCGTGTATAAGTTTCACGTAACTTTGGAGGAAATAGCGGCTGATAGAATTCGTGTACAGCGGAGACAAAGAACCTCTTGTCTCTCGTGGGAAATGGCGACGAAACTGAGACAAGGTGATTCCTAAATATATGGCTATTCTCTCTAAATAATAATTCGGGCGTGAGCGCAATTTAAGGCAAACCTCGAAAGGCTGTGGCTGTGCCTCTTTTTAAGGTAGAACGTCAGCTTCAATATAGTAGTGCTTGGAAGAATAGATGAACTAACTGGTACAACGCATTGAATGTCCGAGATGCACCGTGTTTAATAATGGAACATTTTTGGAACCACTCCTGGTAATGGATTGATCATCAGGGTTTTAAAGTCATGAAGAGTGAATACATATAATACGACGAGAGCCTTTCAATGCTTTGATTAGAAGGAAGGGAGATGTAAAGAAACCAGGATGGTGCATACCCCTACTTCGACTGGGGCAGTGTCGCAAAAAATCGTTTTTAGCTGAAGGACCTGACTAATCCTGACCAGGATTTTGGTGGGTCGCTCAGATTTTGTCTATGCGTTATTAACCTAAATCTGACGACTTAATAGTTCCTGATCTATCTCTTCGACCAAATCAGGTCTGATTAGGAAAAAAGGATTTTTGTAACATGGTAAATATTACGCAAATGGGCATGGAGCGATAAACTCACCTGCCCGTAGTGTTATCAAAATCTAGAGAGCTAACGCCATTAATTAAACAATGACATAGAGTATCTTATGATGGTCCTGGACCAAATTAAATACAAACACAAAATTACACAAGTCAAAGTTAATAAAACCATCGATACCAGCGTGATACCGCGGTAATACTGTGGTCCCGTGTGATTCCTTGGGATCCCTCGAAACACCAAGGGAAACCAAAGGATACCAAGGGATACCTTGCGATTTCATGGTATTTCAGTATTATTTCCTCGGTGTTGTGCGGTAGTCCTCCGGTGTTGTGCGGTGAGCCTTTGGTATTGTGTGGTTTTGTTCCCTTTGTATACTCAAAGAATTTCTCAGTATACCTTCAGTTTCGGGTATACCTCAATATCTCTCAGTACTACCGCAGTTTTGTTTGGTAACACCACAGTATCTTTTAGTATTGTTGCCGTATTCATCGGTTTTCTCATGTGATCTTTTGGTATTGGCCACTTTTCGCTAAGATGTACAAATGCAAACTGAGGTGTGGCAATACTGGAAGATATCGTGGTATTACCGACGGAGACTGCGGTAGTACTGAGAGATACCAAAGTATGCTGAAGAATACTTCGGTATTCTTCAATCTTCTTCGGTATACTGCGGTATATTTAGGTATCCCTCAGTACTGCTGCAGTTTTCTTCGGTGTTGGTAAGGAAAACACTATATTTCATATTTCAGTTTCATTTTTGTCCAGTAAGGCCAGTCAAAGTATCTAGCGGAAACACCGCACCGAATTTGCTTCTGCGATAAAAGCCCCATATTCGTGAAGCTAGCAACAGAACTACAAGTAGTGTAAATGCTGGAACACTTCTGGAATGAAGTTAGAAGTCGCTCAATTTCAGATCAATATAGCTACTAGATACTTGCCACTGGGTAATCCAGAGTCGCAGTAAGCATCTACAATAGATCCTATTGCTATTGAGAGGAAATCAATGGTCGTTGAATACATACTCCTACGGCATGAGTGTTGTTGCAGGTCACACAATTAATGCATGGTTTACTTTACGCGATACTGTGACGTTGGTGTCTGAGGAGGATTGTTTTAATCCGACCTGAATTCATATTATTACCGGAATTCCAAAGACTCACTAGCGACCAAGAGAGTTATCATCACTGCCGCATAAGAGCGGATCAAGATATATAACATATCTTGATGAACGAAATCTGGGTACTATTCAACAGGTTAATCATTGCTACTGTTGCGATTTCGACATTCACTTAGGGAGAAAGGAGATTTCTAGGTTCTGCGTTAGGAGCTTTTCGAAAACAATGAGTGCAGCGCCACTATCTATGAAGGTGCAAAGGTCAACGGGGATACTCGATGCTTAGGAACGGTGTCGCCTACAGATATTATAGATCAATACTCGAAGACTACCAACCACGCTAATTTCGAGTTCGCGGGGGGTTTGGTTCATAGCTGAGTGGAGAGTTGGCCTTCCTTCATCAGGAAACCTGTCAGCTTATAGGTATGCTAGCTAGCTCCCTAGCTCCCGAGAATGCGTGCCAACGATGTTGAAAACCTACCTAGCGGCTAGCTAGCCTCCCTAGTGCTAGATATTTTGTCTACATCAGACAAGTTTGCTGACGTTCGAAACGAATCACCCCTTTTATTTGGCCTCTCAAGCTATATCTCTCTTTGAAGCGGTT
>Ga0157379_10002148_pt1 | contig 16363 bp, 24 predicted proteins | sample S25metaG_FD_121802 | JGI IMG/M metagenome (GOLD analysis project Ga0157379, IMG submission 121802) | Switchgrass rhizosphere microbial communities from Kellogg Biological Station, Michigan, USA - S2-5 metaG | ecosystem: Host-associated > Plants > Roots > Rhizosphere > Soil | place: USA... | reverse complement strand
GATGGCTTTGGTTGGTTGCTCGCGGTCGTCTACCGTGTTATTGGCGACCTAAAGCTCACCGAAGAACACGTTAAAAGATAGAGGGTACAGGATAGGAAATTAAGTCGTAGTCAATAAATATGAATGGTCTCTGCTCCACAAGCCGCTTGGCGGCGCTTAGCCGAGTCGTTGCCGCTTTCGGCGCACTTCAAAGTTCACTTGTTTAATTAGGTTGTTTGATTGACTCGCGCGAAAAACGCGTGAACTTTGGCATAAGAAGGTGCTGGGAAAACGACGTCTTCCGAAAGCAAAATATAAATTGAAAAATATCCCTCCAAAGTACAGACTAGAATATTTTCTCCAGTGGGTCAATAACCGTACCCATCTATAGAAAATAGCCAGTAAATAAAAGCTTGCTTTTATGAAGTAGAAACTCACCTTTTTAACGACTTTCGGTAATGTCGCTCTTTGAAACCCAACCCGAGTATTCCACTCTGTCCCAATGGGTGTCTCCATACTGCGCTCAAACTGTGCCTTGCTTGTGTATGGGTATGGGAGATCTTTGACGAGGTATTTGGCTGCCTTCTTGTCTCGCTTTTCGGAAATGATGAGGTGCGGTTTGCCATGGTCGGCACGAGCTGTTGGCTCGACACCAGCAACTTTCTTGATAACCTTTTTAGCGTTAGGATTGTGTTTAACACCCCTTCCACCCCACGAGCCCTAACATCAAGGTTAATAAAACAATTTGTCGTCAAAACAAAGGAAACATACCCATCCAGGAAGTGTGTGGTCTTCCTCGCGCGGAGCATCCTCATTAATTTCCCGCTTCTTCAATTTCGCGAAATCCTAACGACACAAATGAGTCCAAACACGAAGAGAGAACATGGAGACGCACCTGAACGACATTATCACCTGCAAATGCCATTGCTACAAGATCTCGCTGTGCAAACGCTTTCAAGCCACCTGCATTACCGTCCGTTTTAGGCTTCTCAACAGTTTGCGAAGTTGCATCTGACTGTACAAGGACTAATGGTGGATCGATGACCAGCTCCGAACGTCTTCTTCCTGTCTCTTTTTTGTCAGGTCGGGGCCGTAGCCAAGGGTTGGATGAAGGTCCAGCTGAGGATTGAGCCACTGGAGAAGCGATTCGTACTCTTCTTGTCGAGGCCGAACTGATGCCTTGATGTGCCTTCCCTTTTGGTTCGATAACCTCAGCGTGCTCCTCCTCTTCGCCATCGTTACTTCTGTCATCGTCGCTTCCTTCTTTTTCGTCTCCATCCTCGTCCTTATCCCCTTGAATCTTGGCCCGTAATCTTTCTCCCTTCTCTAACATTTCCTCAATCTCCTTCCGCTGACCGATTTCCAACTCGCCCCGTGCCTTCATGGCCTTCGCCCATTTACCCGTCTTCTTATGCCGTAACGTTGCGCGTTCCAAAGCACGCTCCACCTCGTGTCTCAATCGTACGTCTTCTTCACCTTCGTCACCTTCTGCACTATCGAGCAGATCCTTCATCTTCTCGCGAGTCTTCTTTTGAATTTTGCGGTAGGTCTTGCTCTTAATCTTAGCAACACGTTTGGCTTTTGCTTCTGCTCGGAAGAGAAGTTCCCGCGTTTTTCGTAGTTCGGCTCGTCGCTGGGCAACCTCTTCAACAGATAGGTGGTTCATCTCGAGTTCTTCCGTTTTGGTAATGTCGGCTTCGTCCCGAAGGTTTGCTGCACGTAGAAGCTTGTCCACGGCACTTTCCATTTCATTTGAAGGCTACGATAATATTATAAGAAGATTGCGAAGGTTTATGGGGGGCAACCTACTTTGAATTTAGCAGCGAGATCAGCGTTGGAAGCATTGATTTTTTGAGGGACTTGCAGAGGGAAACTAAGATGGTCCGCCTAACGTCTATTAGCAACAACACCCCAGAGATCAAATGAATCATACCTCTTTTATCCTCTTCATTGTGGCCTTCCATTTATCAACTTCCTCCTTTGTCTGCTCATAAGCTGCCGCACGATCTATCCGTTCTTGGGTTCTTGTGGGCAGTGGAGCGGGTAATGCATCCCCACTGGCTAAAGATTTTGTGGACTTTTTAAGGGCTTGAAGAGACGAGGTAGACTCGAGGGGCTCGAGAAGATCTTCCAGCCGAAGTTTGGACCCTTTATTGTAACCGATGAATACTTGCACATATTAGTAGTATATCCTGAAAGACGCACCTGACGCAGCATGAGCACCAAATTCATTTTCAACCCCAGACTCTGTCTGAGCCTTCAGCAAACGACGTTTCCGAGGTGCAGATGCTTGGTCTATGGGCTTGTCTTGGTCATCATTAGCTTTACGCTTCTTTCCTGTGTCAAGGCTAGATACAAATGCATCCAAGTTATTGAGAGCTTCGTCATCTGAGTAATGTTCATCATCCGATGGCGCGAAAGGATCTGTGGTCATTTTGTGGTCCTCTCGAGAAATGAAGTATGAAGCGCTCAAGGGACTTCATTTGGCGCCAGCCGCACTTGCACTGCAACTACCACCCAATTCAGTGCGCAAGGTGCTCGACATACTCAACATGAGCGACGTTGCTTCAATCGATTCGACATCAACGGCGAGCTCTGATGATTACGATGAGGAATATCGGATTGCGCAACGCGAATGGGAGGAGAGCTTAGAACAACTTCGCACCATCTTCTCGATAGTCCTGTTACCCTTCTTCGGAAAGTGGCTGGGTAGGAAATGGAGTTATTGGGGTCAGTTTTTCGATATATTTTTAATGATATTTATATTTATTTTGCATACATTACAGCTTACAACCGATACCTGTCCGTCGGCTTGGGGAAAGCATTCTTGGGGATACGTTAAATGTATAAAAATGATAACCACTCATCTCCCCCTCAAGTATTCCTTCCACTCCGCTCTCTGTATCCTATATATAAGCTTATTCAACGACTCATCCATCTTGACCCCGCTCTGCTCCATCTCACCCACAAGATTCTTCGCAACAACATAGTACTTGCGACCCAAAAGCCCGTGTAATAGAACATATCGCGTTCGGTTGGTAATACGCAGACCGCGCTTCTGCATCTCCCTATAGAAATTCAAGGCTTGCATTAAAGAATGGGCCTCGGGGTTTTGGAGGCATGCTTTAATGAGGTAATGATATGTGGCGCTGTTGGCGGGGATTCCCTTGAGTCTCATCCGACTGAATAGCTCGTTGGCGTACATTTTGGCTGCGTGTTCTGGTACCGAAGGATTGCGGAAGATACCAGCTAAAAAACTTGTGTATGTGATGGCATTGGGGCGGACATTCTCGTCAGGTTCCTTCTCCATCTGCTGCAGCAATAGCATCGCGTTTCGAAGATTCTCCGTCCCGGGCTGTCGAACAAGGAAATTGATAATGGAGCTATAGATTGCGACAGTTGGCTTGATTCCCATGGTTTCCATAGTCTTAAGCAGTTTTGTATGAGCATCGTTCTTTCCGAGCTGATATAAAGCGGATAGCAATGTTGAGAATGAATACATGTCGGGTTCCAGTCCAGCCAGCTTAAAAGAACGCAAGACTTTTGCAAGATTCTGCATATCACCGATCCGGCCATAGTGTCGAAGTAAAATGTTATAGGTAACGACATCGGGCTTGGGACCATTCGCGATGATATCTTGCAGAATTGCATTGGCTTTCGCAGTCTTACCATGGCTGAAATAGCCATGTATAACTGCGTTATACAGAGGAAGAATTTCCTCTTCCCGCAGTTTCTTCTCGCCTCCAGGAGTGGATCTCATTACGCGAAGATACTGCTCGAACATAGCTGATCCTTCAGAAGGCTTTCGAGCAGCAAAATAAGCATGCATCATAGCACTGTAAGTATGACTATCCGGCTCAAGGTCTTCATCGATCAGACGCTTCCATGTTTCCTCGGCTTCTTGTAACTGCCCATTGCGTCCATAGCCATCGATAAGAGTTGTCCACATCTGTATGTTGGGTTTGAGACCAAGTTGAACGACATCTTTCCAGAAGTTTTCGGCCAAGTCCATCCGTCTGCAACGGGAGAAAACACGAAGGAAATTGTTGGCCAGAATATGCGTAACATAAACACAGCGACGCTCAGTTGGATTTTCATTGACAATCTGTCCATTTGGAGATATTCGGAAGAGTCCATTCTCCCGTCGACATTCCCCAAGGATCCTTTTATGATACCGCTCGATGGCTTTGGCTTCATGGTCGTTGGCGTAACCCATGAGATAATCGAAAAATAATGCGGTCCGTGATACTAGACGACACGTTACGAGACCTCCGACCCATTGTTGAAGCTTCTCCAACAGCTCTGGGGAATGACTGAGATGGTTCCGAGCAAAGGATTTGACTCTCCAATAATCGAGGCGCACCCATGTTGGTGTATTCAAAAACATGTCGAACGCCTCATTAAAGCGGTCTTGAGCAGCATACGCCGCAATAGTGGTTAGCACGATGTCGGACATCCCATGGGGTTTCTGGTTCGTTTCTGGATCTTCAAAATCAATAGGCTCTTCAAACCGATTAGAATCCGGATCCGTTGCCACAGAGATCGAGGGTTGCTGTTCTTGTTGCGTATCCGCGTCTGGTATGAACGAGGTACCTAGCTGTTCTTGAAGAGCCAGAAGGTTTTCATACCAGGTAATGACACCTTGATAATCGCCCTCGTCGAAACAGAGTTGCACAAGAGCTCGCAGTCCTTCGACTTCTCTTCGTGCAGCAGCACGAAGGGCCAAGGACATGAGGTTGGAATCTACTTTAGCTGTTGGCAATTTCGATATGTAGCGGTTGAGTCTGGTTGAAATGAGTTCCCAGTCCCGCCCCATAATGATATCCTCATGGCCTCGTTCGGAAAGCTTTTGATAGGCCTTGTAGACTTCCGGAATCCCCTGGCTTCCAAGTGCAAGCCTCAGAGATGTCAAAAGATCGCTGGGATTGGGACTGTCGACCTTCACCGTGGGGACAACATCCTGAGGAGACACAATTGCGTCCAGAGCTTCGGTGGATATGACATAGTCTTCAATGGGTTGTAAATATGTTTTTGTGCGCGAATATCGCCACTTAATGCGTAAACCCGACGAGGAAAGACGAGGCACTCGTGGAGGTCGTCGTAGAAAGACTCCAAGCATAGAGGCGAATAGACGCCCATTTTCTTTGTTTAGGTCTGACTCCTTGGACGTTCATCAGTTTTCTTATGCTCTGTATTCTATTACGGTCTTACTACGCCTTTGTATTATATCTGCAAATACACCTTCGTTAGACACTCATCTCCCTCTCAATCACACTCTCGTTAAATGCCTCTATATCGAAAGCGAGCCAGTGATTTTTTTGACGATGGTGAATCAACCAGAACCAGACGGGCATCCTCGCCCCCGGAAAGAAACCTAACTACTCGTGGCAAAAAGGTGCATTCACTGTCATATCTACGGAGATCCGATACTAAGCTTCGTTGCAGAAACCACGTCAAAGCGACTCTTCCCCAAGTGGCATCCATGAGGCAATTGTCATATCTTCTGATACTGACGAGGTGGTCAGCGTGGCGGATTCTACCTCTGAAGTCATAGTGGATGAAGATGAAATTGTTTCTTTCGAGAAAGGAGATTATCTTGAGGAGGCGGATCCTGTTAACCGTACGCTGTGGGATGAGAAGCCATTGCCTAAAGATGCGGAAGAGAAACACCTCCGAGTTCTCCATCATTTCGACATATTTGAAGCTAAAACTCGCCATCGTGTACCTATATCGCACCTCTGGGAGGGCGAGGGCGCGAGTTATCGGGCGTATGGCTACGCAAATCCTGTAAATGTGGATGAAGATGGAGAGGAGACCTATGAAGTGGACCTTAGCAATGGAGCGAATATGTTAACCTCCGTTATCATGAGATACTTTCCAGAGCTTAATCTTGAGTAGGTGCTTCTACGTGTCCTCCTATCAACGCAGAACGCTTATTTTCGCTTATTTCCATTATAGCTACATTAGTATTGAAACTGAATTTGCATTTTACGCCCTCAAGACACCCTCAGCATCTTACCGCCGCTTCTTTGACCCATTTTATATCAAAGAGATGACTCTGCGATATGTCCTAATTTATGCGCAAAAGAAACCCAATATTCCCTTGGAAAACCTGGTGACCAAAGCTGCACGACAAGGTGTCGACGATGTTTTAGGACGGCGTTGGGAGAAAAAGGATTTCTTAGATAACGTAAGGCAAATACCTTCTTAACGTAAATTATATTGAATTGATTTCGACAGTTTACATATACCGAGGACGAGCTACATGACGTTGTAGGGTCATTCAATGAAATCTCATCCCCAGAAGAAATAGAAAGGATATGCTCGACACCCATTGTGGTATATCTTCTTGGACATTCTGAATCAACCCCAAAGTTACCCAACAAGGCAAAGGCCAGCCGACGCACACCTAATGCACCCCCGATTTCTATGGTCAAGCGTAAGAAAATGAAGAAGCAAAGGACCGCTGTGACACCATTTGTACATGCCATCGCCTCCAAATATTATGATGTCGATTTAGACGTCGTTGGTCAAATACCTTCATATGTGGACATCAACTTGTTGGATGTTAAAGAACCATTTCGTCCCTACGCGGATCTCGATTACACACCAAAGGTGACACTGCTTATTTTCAGATTCTCTTCACTCCTGAAATACTCCTTCAGCTCGGTGATATTGTTGTTATCAATGAGGGAGAATGGAATGACAAGGCGAATGAGTGGTGAGTCAAAGTTGGTAACTTGAGGAAACTGACTTTAATCATTTGATATCCCAAGTTTCGCCCAAATAGTGAAATTCTCCCGTAAGGGGAAAATGTTTCATGCTCGATGGTTCTGCCATGGCTCTAAGACCATCCTTGGAGAGTTGGCCTTGGGACAAGAATTATTCTTGTCTGTCGGAGAAGAATGCAGGGATGTGCCGACGGAGTGCATCGTTACCAAATGCGAGGCGGTCAGACTCACATTAAACGAATACGCCAGCCAGAAATGGCCAGCTGAGGGAAGTTACTTCTATTGGTACGTCCTTACCTCTTCTATCACGGCCACCGTTCACTAAATACTTGCGTAGCTACGCGTGGGACAGGCGTAACCCCGCAGACTTTAAAGCAGTGACCGAAGATCAAGTGAAAGTTGGCTCCTGCGCTACCTGCTATCAGATGCCTATTTCAGAATATAGAAGCGACAAGCATAGCATCATACGAACTGTGGATTACCATGTGCATGATTTTATCCGTTATAAAAGAAACACACCTGGACAGATCACTTGCTCCATTGGACAGGTACGAAGGTTCAAGAAAGGGGACGATGAGCTTCAAGTTGAGGTATGTAAACTTGGACGGTTCACCGAACGTGAACGCGAGGTATGTATCTCATTCGGCTATAGTTTTAGTAATATATTGAAGTTAAAACAGATGTCGCTTTATATGTGTTCAGAAACTGAAATTATTGAAGCCTGTGATGTGCTCGGCAAGTGTCAAGTGCTTCATCTCGATGAATACAAGAAAAGAGACCCCGAATGGATCGATGATCACATGGACACATACTATGTCCATGCGAAGCAGTGGGAAGGAAATAAAATGCGTCCGATGCCAACAGAAGATTTCCGCATATGCCTGAATTGCGCTGCCGAGGAAAAACATAGATATCAAATTCTCAAATCGTGTCAAAAAGGTAATATTTTACGCTCTTTTGATCCATTCGTTGGCGTCGGTGGGCTGGGAATGGGAATCTCAAGAGGCTGTTCAATGCGGACGGTTCTTGGTGTTGAAATTAATGAGAGTGCATGCAAGACAATGCGGTACTGTTTTCTTTTCTGCAAGATGTATGACTATTACTAACATCAACTCAGAGAAAATTTCCCAGAGGATACGGAAATAATTAATGATGATGCCAGTCAGATTTTAAAGAAAGTCGTCAACGGGAAAGTCTTCTATCATTATAAAGACGCCAATGACGAGGTTCAAAAGGTGAAGCTAGCCAGAGGTAATATTGACTTGATATACTCTGGTCCGCCTTGGTACTTTTAAAAAAAATCCTCTCCACGAGTTCCGTTGCTTATTCACATCCAGCCAAAATGACTCTACACTGAACCGACATCGAAGTGACAAGAAAAGACCCATCCTCACCGCTCTTTCTTACATAGACCTCCTACGCCCCGATTTTGTGATTCTGGAGTTCGTCCCTGGTGCTTTCCGAACAAAGGTGTCACAAGAGGACTTAGACGAACTGATTGAAGCTGGTGAAATGAAGCTCGTTTTAAAGTTGGTCTATTAACTGAGATTCTCACACTTCTTTGTGATTCTTAACACCAGTTTTCAGAATTCTCAGATTATTTGGGTATAATGTTTTAGGCAGAGTGGCCAATGCTCGCACTTTTGGCACCCCGCAAAGTCGTGATCGGTTTATGGTGATCGCCAGTTCTCCAAAATACGACCCCGTATCATTCCCGGAGCCTACACACGCATTCGACAAAAACAAATTACCTCGGGGGAGAAAATACCGGAATTTCTCGGGTGGGCTGAAGTTTCAGATCGCAAGTGGAATTGGTACGGCACTTCATGAAGTTATTAATGTTGGGGATGCTATCTCGGACTTGCCGAAGTTTGACTGGTAAATCCACTCTACGCTTTCTTAAATGCAATCTTAAATCATTCCCCACAGGAGTACTCCCAAGCCACTAACCAAGAGGGAGAAGGACGCCCATAAACTCAGAGAGACAGCAAAGATGGTTCCAACAATTCCATGCGATTCAGATCCTGACAGCGTCTGGGGCTTCATAGACGAAGAATTCCAGTATACTAGTCCACCGCTTAACAAGTACCAATTTCGGGCACGACGGGATGTTGTATTGTGCAATGAGAAGCGAATCCAGCATTATACAAGACACTTTGGGGCTGTTCAAGTTCAGAAGTATGTTTATACTTTTTCTTAACAGGTTTACGGCTTGTTTATTTAAATAGTGTTTGGGACGTTCCGTTTTCTACGGGGGCTGACTACAGACGTGAGTTCCCTTCCAATCTTCTTCGATTACTTTTTGCATTAACTAAGCTTTAGACCTCAATCAACAAAATCGAGAATGGGGTATTCGTGATCCTGCCTCCTCTAAAGCGAGGAGTGGTTTCCGAGGCGGTAAGACTTGTAGGCAATATATATGGATGTTTAATTAACATTCCAACCAGGTGCTTATACCCGTCTGGATCCGAAGGGATACTTCCAGTATGCTCTGTTTATCACAACGATTTCATTGATCAACTCATTGACAACATACAAAGTACTATCACAACCAATGTTGGGCCACTTGCAAAGCAAGACGCAGTCCTGCACCCAGAAGTGAGTTTATTAGTCCGTCGCAAGTTTTCCGTGCTTACTGGGAATCAGTGCAAACGGATCATCACGATTCGTGAATTAGCTAGAGCCCAGGGCTTTCCTGATGACTTTTCATTCCACTCCGTGAATGATAATGTACAGGATGTATGTTTCCGCTCCATATCCTGAAACCGCATCGATTGTTTGATCCCTTTCCGACAGTATATCACACAAATAGGAAATAGGTCCGTCTTCTGGGGAGCTTTCAAAATATTCCATAACTGACCGTGGTTTTGCTCGTAGCGTTCCTTTTGGTCTCTCTGAAGCGATTGGTCGCTCTATTCAAGAGGTGATATTCAGGAAATGGCAAGAGGAGCAGTAATAAATTATTCAAAACAACAAGGAGGAGAGTATACGATATCCCAATAATTGAGGGATACCTACATCTGTGGAAGTTACGGAAGCTGCTGATATCCATATTACGCAAATTATCTATCAAATACTTTTCAACAAACCCTAATAAATACATTGCAGCGCGTGATTTTTTTTTGATGTCCCAAACAATCCTTAACCCCAAAATCCACTAGTATCCGCCTTAACTCTCGTATCCTGCTTTGCCTTACTCCCTTTCGCTCTCCCCAACTTATGTACACTCCTCTTGGAGTTGTATTTTGATTTTTGTCGGGCACGCTCTTTTGCGAGGTCAGAGGCGACTTTTTCTTTGATGGGTTCGTCTTTGCGGAGTTTATGAGTTTTTGGTTTGGATGGTTTTGTGGCGGAGTGGGAGCTTTCGGACTCGGACTCTGATTCAGAGGAGAACTCTTCATCTATCTCTTCCTCTTCCTCTTCGTCCTCATCCGCCGTCTCCTCTTTTCCTGTTGCCTTGGCTTCAGGTTTTTGTGACGATCCTTCCCCGGTTGATATCGATTGCTCCCATGTATTTTCTGTGGCATCTTCTTCCTCCTCTTCTTCACTTTCCTCCGAATCCTCCTCGTCGCTGTCTGGTGGGCTGCCTTCATCCCCTTCAGCTTCTTTCACAGCATCCATATACTATACGATAATCAGAAAATAAAAGGATGACAGCGTTAAGAAGAACCTACCTCTTCCAACACCTTCTGATCCTTTTTCGCAAACCCACTAGCAGCCACCACGACATCCAGACGGAAATCATCTTCCCCTTTCTCCGACATCGTACTCTTAAACCGCGGATATAACGCACTCTCATACTGGAACCGTCTTCGGAAGAAGGTTCGTATGCATTCGACATCACGGTTGAAATACCTTTACACAGAGAAAGAAGAAGATTCTAATCAGAAAATATACTCCTAATAAAAATAGGGGTATCTCACCATTCAGCATTTTCATGGGAGGTACTGACCATTTGTGGAAAATCAATAATGACAGGCTCGCCGGTTTCTCGTCGAATGAGGATGTTGAATTCGTTGTAGTCGCCGTGGATGAGACCTGCGCGAGCGAAGCGGACGATGATGTCCATTAGTTGGGAGTATAAGCGGCCTGGTGATTCCACTTCGGCGACTTGTCGTCTGGAAACTATACGTCAGAGAATATTAACACAGTGAAAGCATAATGAGATACAAAGGATATGCATCAATCATTTCCATGAGGATACAATGCCGTGCTTGGTCGATGGGTTTTGGGACAGGGAAATCATGCTCGTGAAGAATCTGGACACCACGATTCAGATAAATATTCAGGAATGTGGCACGAAACATACCTTCATGAATGCCCATTCTTTCTGGGCAGCTAATCGTGACATGTACATCCATGATGCCGATTTTCTCTTTCCCATATAATCTCGTTTGGACTTGATAGCTCGGAAGGATATACGACCAAGCCTCTTGGATTATAAGCATTAGATATAGGATTAGAAGGGATTATTAAAAACCTATGAAGCTTCAGGACCATTTGATTGCCTTCTGCATCTGCGACTGCATAGATATCTGACCAGAGATGAGGAATGAAATGGCATAGGAGGAAATAAGCAAGCGCACCTGATTCCTTTCCTACACCTATCTGGTTCCCAACAGAGTACATCGAGTCTCTTTTCGACAACGCGCGCATAGCCAGGTAATCATAACCACCGTAAGTCAATCGATACCCATCGTCTGCAAGGCGGAATCAGGACCTGGACGGACATAGTAGGATCCAATTAAGCTGTTACATTTTGTGTTCTGTACCTTGGCCACTAGGTTCCTCTTTGCTAAGGATCCTAACATCTTATTCACTCCTCCACTTCGTAGACCAGATATTTGAGCAATGAGGGCACTTGGGACGACTTCATGGTTTTTCGAGCCCATTTCCGCCTAACAATTTCATTAGAAAACGACGACAATTAAAATTATTTACATACGGCAGTTAATACCCGGAACTCCTCCGAGGTCAAATAGCGTAAATCTGTCGCATCGAGTTTCATGTTTGCGAGACGAAAGAGAAAAATTAGAAGCGGAAGTCACGCCGCTGAGTCACGCCGTCACGTGTATGACATGCCGACACGGTCCTCGAATTTGCACACGGAATGCCCGATAGCCTATGAGCAGAATTAAACACATGGTGTAGTCAGATCCCCGGGGAACCGCACGGGAACACTAGTGTGATACTAACAGCTTGAACTCCCTCTCAGTCCACCACCATGTCCAGCAAAGGTCGCATCGACTGGGGCAAAGTAAACCAGCCTGAAATAGTTCTTCAACGCTTTCCAAGTCGCAGATCTGTGGTATATGGTACTAAGGGTGTTGTGTCTAGTTCTCAGCCTCTTGCTTGCGAAGCCGGTCTAGAGATTTTGAGGAAGGGAGGGAATGCCGTCGATGCAGCTGTAGCGACCTCTGCAGCCTTGAACATAACCGAACCAAGTTGCTGTGGTATTGGAGGGTGAGTATGAGATCATATATCAGTACATACTGTGCTCACAATGCGCTCACAACATCTTAGAGATGCCTTTTGTTTATTCTACGATGCGAAAGAGAAGGTCGTGAAAGCTCTCAATGGATCTGGCCGTGCCCCTCAGAAGTTATCTATCGAGCATATGCGACAGAGAGGTGTCACCGGAGATACAATTCCTGTTACAGATCTTAATTCCGTGACTGTTCCCGGAGCTGCTGCTGCTTGGTATGACTCTGTGGAAAAGTTTGGTAGCGGAAATGTCACTTTTGCGGAGGTCATAGCTCCAGCCATTCGCTTGGCTGAAGAAGGGTAGGCATAGATGGATACCTGTTTTCGATATGAATTTTGACTCCTTTTAGTGTTCCTGTATCTGAAATCCACAGCTACGCTGTATGTCCTTATCGTCCCTTTCTCTGCGGTTCCTGACAGTCTACCCTATAAAGTGGCAACGATCCGAAAGGCTCATCAAGCATGCATCTCCCAACGGAGACGCGATGCTCTTGAATGGCAAAGCTCCCCTTCCTGGCCAAATCATGAAGTTCCCTGACATTGCGAAAACCTTCCGTCGTCTCGTCGAACATGGAAAGGATGGCTTCTATAAAGGACCCGTGGCAGAGGCGATTGTCGAGCTTATCCAAAGCAAAGGAGGTGTGATGGAATTGGAAGATCTTGCGAATCATACTTCAAGCTTTGTGGAGCCTATTAAATACACGTACGCGGATGAGGTCACTGTTTACGAGGTAATATGCATTTTGGCTATTCCCTTCATTCTCAGATTTCTGACTTGCAACGAAGTGTCCACCAAACGGACAAGGCATCACTGCTCTCCTTGCGTTAGGGATCCTAAATGCCTTAGAAAGCGAAGGAAAAATCAAACCGCTCTTGGAAATGGAACATAACTCCCCTGAATACTTACACACTTTGGTAGAGGCTCTTCGGTATCTTATATTCTCACTCTGTTCATACTGAATGCTAACTCGATGTCAAGACTAGCATTTGCTGGTAAATGCTCATACTGAAAGCTTGAAAGATTATCCCCTTGACACCTCCCAGATAGCAGATACTACGTTACCGACCCTGATGTTGAACATGTCCCGGTAGCTGAATTATTGAGCAAGGTGAGATATTATACATCTTTCCATGATTCTTGTTGAGTAGGTATCCAGGAATACCTTGCGAAACGTGCCGCTATCTTTGATCCTTCGAAGGCGACCGCAGATATTCGACATGTTAGTTTAATAACGAAGGAAATGCATGCTGAATGCTTACCGATTGGTTTAACAGGGTAGTCCAGTCAACTCTTCAGACACAGTTTACTTCTCTGGTGGGTTATCTGTGCCTTCATCAAGGATCTCCGCTCAGGTTCTACTTTCTGGACAGTGACTGACCAGTGGGGTAATGCGGCAAGCTATATTCAAAGCAACTATGCTGGTATGGATGACTCTTCAAACATTACTGTGTTGCATAAACCTTTCATCTAGGCTTTGGCACCGGTGCCATCCCCAAAGGATGCGGTTTCACCCTCCAGAACCGTGGCTCAGGCTTCATGCTCCTCGAAGGCCATCCTAACCAACTCAAGGTAGAACCCTTCCCCTCTCCGTACCATCCTACCAATCTAACCATACCAACCGCAGGGCGGAAAACGTCCCTACCACACCATCATCCCCGCCATGGCCCTCCGCGGCTCCGAACTCTTCCTCTCCTACGGCGTCATGGGTGGCTTCATGCAACCCCAAGGCCACGTCCAAGTCCTCCTCAACATGCTCCGCGGGTTCACTCCCCAAGCCGCTTTAGACGCACCGCGATTTTGTATTTCGGCCGCGACGCCTGATGCGGAGGTTAAGGCGAAGACGGAGGAGGATGCTGTGAAGACGCAGGATTCGGCGGGGGACATTAATAGTGAGGTTTATTTTGAGGAGGGGATTAGTGAGGGGACCGTTAAGAAGCTGAGGGGTAGGTTGTTTAATTTGGATGAGATGTGCCAATCTGACATTGTTCACGGAAGATATGGGCCATGATGCGTATTTGTTGACTGGATTGAAGAGGGCGTTGTTTGGTCGTGGTCAAGTCATTCAACAGTTGGTTGATCAGTCCGGACAGCGTGTATGGGCTGCTGGGTCGGATCTTCGTGCTGACGGACATGCCGTTGTACAGATATAATCTGGGGGGGACAAATGATGTGGCACTTTTTCTCTGAATATGTATTATGATATAGATGCAATACACCAACACGTCATTGGCAAATCGTCTGGTTGATCAAGTCGTTTCTGCAGACAATCCAGGGAAGAGATAAATAGCCGTAGCAGTAAATAAATATGCCACATGCAATAATAATCAATGCTCCAAAAATAATCAATGCATTCCTCACCCTCACATCCTCCTCTGCCTCTCGCTGCCCACCGCCTGTACCCTCCTATAATCTCTCAAATCCTTCGTCTTATCCGGCCCAGTAACCTTCCCCCACCCCGCCAGCGGCACAACAATCACCGTCGCATTATCCTCACACCCCAGCTCTTCTGCAAACGCAAGGATGGCTTTGGCAGCTTTTTGAGGATCAGGTGCGCATCGTGCTAGGTCGACTATTTCGGCGTCGGAGAGGATGGAGGTTATTCCGTCGGAGACGGAGATGCTATAAGCCCATTCGGAACCTGCGGTTGGTAGTTAGATGGATGGAATGGAGGAAGCGGTAAACGTGGTTGCGCTGACCTTTAAGCAGTTTGGTACGGACTTCGGGTTCTGGGGTTACTCCAAAGCGTTTAAATTTCTTATCTCCCAATCTGGAGGAATATCGTCAACTTGTATTCAACCGCGTCAACCTGGATAGGAACATACCCTCTAGTATTGGCCAATGCACCCATCCATCTACATAAACGTTAGACAAGGCTCAAAGAGACGAACAGGTCCTTTGCGCGCCTAGCTTCACCAAATGAATCCGTAATCAAGCCCGACCCACCAAGCCTTCGAAGTCGCGCAGCTTCTTTCCTGGTCTCTGCATGATGATCTTCCGTCATAGCACAAACTTGACCACCATCTGTTGCACATAATAGAACTCGGGTATCTCTGAAGGAAAGCATAAGTAACTGTTTGGGGGACTGTAAAGAATTCGATTACATACCCGCAATGTGCCACGGTCATCGCAACGGTATCTGCAGTAAAGAATGCCATCGCAGGCGTATCTATTGATTGGAATAGTGCAACCGAGGCAGTGGAGCCTTGCTTCGACGATTCCTTCATGGCGGAAATGTCGCGGTCGGCCTTTCATGCAAGAGTGAATCTCTTATCAGAATCTCTATGGACAACTAAAACTCACCTCTAGGAAAGCCAGCGTAGCCCGTGCTTCTAAATCTAACAAAGGAGTATTATCCATCTCTTCAGGGGTATCCACGAGCCACTTTGTAAGAACGCCTCCACGATGACGTTTGAAGTATCCTCCTAGGCTTTTCACCCAGGTGTGCACGTCGGGTATCTGGGATTTATCTACTTTCTCGAAGTATTCATGGAGATGTTGGCGCAGATGACTTGAGACGGCAGGACCACCATGCCTAAAACGATTCATTAAGCAGGGATGTCAAGGGCTTGGGGAGCAACATACCCATCATAAATACCAATGAATACGACCTGACTTGCGAGCTCTTTCCCTGCCTTATCGGGGTCCCATTCATAATTATGTGATTGTAAAAGGTCGGTACGGAGTTCCTCTGGATTGAGATCTAGGCAGCAAACGCTGTGTCCGTCCTCCTGGTAGCTTTACCTCCTTTTCAGCACCCAAACCGATTCATATCTAATCCCAAGTACCCACCTTCGAATTCCACGCGAAACAGCAACTCCTATCACTTTTGGAGACGTCAATGGTATACGTGCCGTTCCACCTGCTGGTACATTTGAGACACCGGGGATGTCTAGAGTACGCAGAGATGAACATACCAGTCGGAAGAGCAGCCTTCACGAAATCATGAAAACAACGAGATGGTATATGCCAGTTATTCCTAAAGCTTCGTATTCGAAATGCACGACAGAACATGGCATCTTTGGCCAGGCTGAAGATTATCAACAGGTGATGGATCCACGTGATCGTGTCAGAACAATTTGCTATTGGTCACCACCATCATCACCACTTAAGGATAAAAATTCTTATCCCTGTCTTTCTCATCATATATTCACTTTTTTAAATCACTCGG
>Ga0157379_10002147_pt1 | contig 16365 bp, 16 predicted proteins | sample S25metaG_FD_121802 | JGI IMG/M metagenome (GOLD analysis project Ga0157379, IMG submission 121802) | Switchgrass rhizosphere microbial communities from Kellogg Biological Station, Michigan, USA - S2-5 metaG | ecosystem: Host-associated > Plants > Roots > Rhizosphere > Soil | place: USA... | reverse complement strand
TCTATCTTCTATATCCTGAACCCTTGTCTCTGTAAGTTAAGGGACATTTGTATACTTCAGAGAGGGCACAGCACACAAGCTGAAGCCAAATCCCTTTCAAGTACACCTAGACATTACTCTTGTCATAACATTAGGAAATCAATTAATAATAATTAGACCTCTGGTCTAGTCCATAACACCATCTTCCCTTTCCTCAACATCTCCTTCAGCTGTCTTTCTCCTATATAATCTGTCTGGCCCTCCATGATCCTTTCTGGGTACATGTAGTAGTTTGAAAGGTAAATAATAAAATTGCTGCAAGCCATCTGTTCATTGCATTGTCAGGTTGGATATTTGGGGTTATTCATCATTCCTTGGATATATATTGCATCAGCTTCAAGATTGAAGGTGGGAAGACCAAAAAGATAAATTTGCAATGCATGTAAGCACTTATAGACACTATACAACTCAATTTTAGCCTGGGAATACCATGATTTGTGGTCATTCCATGTGATAGAGCCATAGCAAGATGGACAACAATGATCTACCATATCCAACTGATAAACAATCCATCTGATCACAATATTCAAAGAGTCGACCACTACAATGATGAGATATTGAGATGAGTAGTCCAAGGGTACTAGAGCAGGAGCTGTGGTTACTTGTTTCTTCAAATGGTCCAGGGATGACTGCTGAGGTTCCTCCAAAATAAATGCAAATTTTCTGAGTGAGGAACACAAGAGGATGTGCACTTTCAGCAAAGGATTCAATGAAAATCTGCACTACTCTGCAGGTCCCTAGAAATCCCTGTACTTCAGTCAGTGATTTGAAAGGAGGCCAGTTGAGGATTTTAGAGATTTTGAATTGGTCTGGAATCCTTCCCTTGAATTGCATGTGTGCCCAACAATGTTGACTTGTTTCATCCCAATCCAGACTTTGTGACCGGAAAATGTTGCTCCAGCATGTTTCATTTGGTGAAAAATACGGTTTACATCCTGGAAATGTTCCCAAACACAGTGTCATGTACTGGGATTCTCTGGAATTGTTTCATACATTCTGTTAGTCTGCTCATAGTGACTCCTGGGACCTAAAATTGGCACATTGTCTAAAAAGGGTGGTGCAATCTCCATTTCATCTTGCAATATGAATGTAATGTGACCTTGAAATATCAATACAGAATTCAACAAACTCATTGGGAGACATGTCAGTTGGTGAGGGCCAAGAGTTGTCTGGAATGTTGTAAGATTTTGAGAATGCTCAGCAATCAGGGTGTGATCATATCCAATATAAAGGTCTCCCATCATATAGATCAATTGACCTGCACAATGCTCAGCATATGGTTGGATATTTGGCAGAATTCCAGCATCTTTAGTGGTAATGGGATTGAGTGGTCGGAGATTGTGGACAATCTGAAACTTCCCATTTTTCTTGGGAACACAGAACCAGTGCAACTGATAGGAGGCACCAGAAGGTTTGTAAATACTGCCATCTATCTTCATTTTTATAAACCTGATAACTTCGTCCTTTAAACCAGGTGGGATTGGGATATTCTCCAACACCCAAGGTTTGTGTTCAATTGTATGGATAATTACTGGCTCAAAATAATCCTCCCCAAGTGTCCCTCATTCAGAATTGTCCCAGGCAAGTGCCATCTTGTTATTCCTTAATACCTGGAATACTAGCTTAAGCTCTTCTTCAGACAAAATCTCACAATCAATCTTGAGACTATTCCAATGTTCTTGAATGATTCTTGAACCAAATTCCGAAATTGGGGGAGGTGTAGGTGAAATGGAGGGAAGGGATAATAGTGGATCATCAGGGAAACATCTTTTTGGCACAGTGTCTTCTGGCATAGTTGTAGCCACTGGTTTAATTTTCCGATCTACTGGTTTGTATTTTAGACCCAACAAAGATGGAGAAAATTTGTAAAGTTCATGAAAGTACCTCCCAGTGAAGGGTGAATTGCTGAGAGAGGTATCTGCATAGGAAGGCTATCGAAAATACATCCCAAACTGTTGCTGGATGCCACTAGTGGTGTCATTAGACTAGGGGTCTGAGGCATTGATAGTAGTGAGAGGGAAGCAGCTGTCAGGATTGCCAATTCTCCCAAGAGAAAATTGTGAGAGGGTGGGGTACATGGGAGATTCTTGTGTAGGTGCATAGGCACATGTAACTTGAAGCCAGGTCTCAAGGGATCTTGAAGTGCTAATGTCATGCCAATGCCCTCCATATCTGCTTGTGCTGCGATCTGGAAGGGTCTCCCTAAAAGAACCCAATAAGGTGCATTCTTGATTATCCACACATGGACATATACTGCTACCCCACCAATATCAAGCCAAAGGTTCTTTATAACCCTAAACATTGCCCTCAATCCTCCATTGGTAGCATGCATGTGAAGTTACATATTGAAATGAATTACAATCCCATCTCCTTTACTGCCATTTCACAAGCTCCAATCCACAATTGTAAAGTCCCACCTTGGAATGTTTTCCTTGAATCTTTATATCAATCTCCATGATAGGGGATGTATAAGAGGGTTCCCCTTTCGTTAGCAAGACTGTCACTGCTGCTGGTGTTTTGACCAGAGCCAATGCTGCTGAGTATGCTGGAATCCAATTGACCTTGCACCCATTGTCAAGGAGCCTCCTGATCTCAGGTGCCAATGCCAACAGTTCCCCTTGTGTTAGCATCACTGGGGATTCCATCATTTGGTTGAACACCTTCTGTGCCAGAGTCCTCTACTTTCGATTTGTATTGAAATTGAGGAATTTCTTATCCACAGGCATCGAAGATGCAGATGAGGCTCCAGAAACAGGCACTGGAGTGGGGTACCTGCTGCTGTAGGTGATCTCTTTTCCTTATTTGCTGCCAAAGTGAGCTGATATGCCTTATATGCATCTTGAACCATGGAATCCTCCTGTATTTCTTCGATGAAGCTAGCCACTGTGCTGTAGGTGTTTGTGTTGTAGGCAGGACCTCAAAGAAGAGTGCAGTGAACACCAGGGGCTGAGCAAACACCATAGGAAGAAAAATCAGCATGTGCCAAGATGGAGGTAAAATTCCTCATGAGGACTATAGGCTGGGTGGGGTAAAAGGAGAGTGATAGAATGGTACAATACTTCCTGAATAATATTGCTAGACAAAACAAAAATAAAGGAAAATGTTGGAGTGCAAACCTATGCACCCCTGCTAGGTCTGTTATCCACCTGATATAATATAACAATAGTATTAATTTTTAATCTATGTGTGCACTGGCAATATTTCATTGATGCCGATGCACTTGATTTTTCCTTGTTGCCTACTTTTGTGTTCTTTCCATTTTATTACGACCCTTCCAGATCTATCTCAATCATATGCTTGTTCACTCAAGCTCCCTATTTTAATTTCTGTTTCCTTCATGTTGCACTGGGCATTGTGAACTGCATATATACAAGTAGCTGCTGTTTTGCTCACTCAGTTGTTTTTATTTGCACAAACACTGAGGTGAGCTGAAAACCTACCATTGCAAATTCCAGGCTATTGCCCATCACCTCATATCAGAAAGCAGTATTTCAGAGGAAGAACAGGATCGATACTTCTGGTTTGGACTTTAGTTCAATGGCCCAGGAACCTGCAGGTCAGTAATTCAGAATATGCAGATACTTGTGCCAGGCTGGTGCCATGTATCACTGCAGACATCTCAAATTTTCTCATCCAAAAAATGTTCCAATAAAACCTAAGAATATGTCCAATTTTGCCACCATTTTTTGATCCAAAAAATTGAATGAAAATATGAGATTTATTTAAATTTCTCAGGTCAAAAAATCTTAAGGAAAACACAGGTTTTCTCATGATTTTTTGATAGTTGAGGATTTACAAGCTTGCATTCATTGGCGCAATTCACCACACCAAAAAATGCTAAGGAAACCTGTGCTTTTCTCAAAAATATTTTTAGTTGAAATTTTTTGAACAAATTTCATATTTTCCCTTCATTTCTGGGCTCAAAAAATGCTGGCATAATTACACATATTTTCAAGTTTGGGAGCATTTTCTGAAGCAGAAAACTTTGAGATGTTTGCAGTGTATCCCAAGATGGGCAGCAAGCAATACATTCCAGGCAAACCCTGGGACACTGTGTCTCTTTTGCAAGGATCCTGTTAATATCTACCTTACAAGAAATGGTCCTGTGGCACAAGAGTATCTTAAGAAATAATGAAATATAGTTTGTGGATGGTTTCTGGCATTGCCCAAGTGGTGTGAGGATTTGGTCTGACCCACAAGGATTCAAGCATGTTGTTGATTCAGCTAGCTGATACTGTATAAAATGAGTTTGTTGATTTTATATGGGAGCTGAACTCTCACTATTACATTGAAAGCTACAGAAAGTCAGGAAAAACTTGTCATAGGCTACATTTACTTCTTGATACTGTCACAAAAATCGAAAGAGCCAAATTTGGCCTGGCTGCCTGGCAGTAATTGACCAATACCTGATAAACACATGATCAGAAACAGGGCAAGATTACCAGGCTAAATTATTTCACCACATATTGATTATCAGGCAATATTAGGCCTGAGAAGTACCCATAACCCGAATCCTTCTGAGTCGATGTTGCCACACTTTCTCATGACTCAAAATCGATGTCTGAGTGCCTAATTATGTTTATTCAAGTAGAATCTAACAACAGCATCGCCAAATAATAACACCCCTCCTGCTTCTCAAAAGTGGGTATTAAATGACACCCTTGAACTAGATATTTGAGACTGACGAATTGGTACCCTCTTTCCTCCAGGATTCGATAGCCATCCCATCAAGTTGTCAGTTTCCATTTGGAATTCTCGAAGAGCCACATAAGTGCAAGGTCAGATTTGCTTCCTGAAAGGTCTTTGCACCTAAAGACAAACTGTAGTCTTGTGGATGTGATCAGCTGGGTATTAATCATGACACAATCATATCTAGGAGTGTTGTGAAAATTGGGATTGCAGTGCAGAATGTCCTTTTTTTCCCTCCAGTCTTCAAGTGATATATATGTGATATATATGCATTGGAATGGTACGATCTGAGAAACATAAGATATAGATGTTGAGAAGGTAAGCTATTGTATATTACTATACCTTGAGGTGTATAGTTGGACAGCACCCAATTTCAGGGTTGTCCAACATGAATGCCTGTAAGTTTACCTGGAAAGATTGGAATGCTACCACACCAGAGTTCTCCCATTCCACTGTTCATGCTGTTGTTTTGCCTAATGGATATCCTAACGAATAGGAGTCGGAAGTATATACAGGTGCAGGAGGTGGTTTGCAGCCATCTGTTTGATCCTCAGCCAATTGTGTAGATTCTCATTGTTTATCATCTGAATCAATGAAGAGTCAGATACAAGCAATTGCTTCTTGATTCTCGTCCATCCTAGTGATCTAGAAGTTGTTTTTTTAACATTATAAGTGAAAAGTAGACTGAGAAAAAAAATGGACAAAGTGTCTATGGGGCAAAAGATGATGGAACACACCTGCTGATCTGTCTGCTTGTAATTCATTCAGTCATATGCTTGTCGGATTTCTTGCTGAAAACCTTCACCCGGCCAAGTGCTGTAATTGATAGTTCCTCCTTTATACATGACATTGTTGGGGAGGTGAATAAGGTTGTGGTTCTTGGGGTAATTGAAGTTTTTCCCTTATTTTTCACTTACTTTCTGTTAAAAGAGTGCAGTGGATCTCAAGCATTATTTCAAAGACAAGCTGTTTATATTTTGTACCTTGTACTGCTTCTTGTATTTCTTGAGCAGAAACTTGTAGTAACCTAGCTGCTTTTCTGTTACCACATTGAGTCTGGCAATCACACATAGTAATGCACAGGTACAAATGCAATGGACCAGTTCAGACTCTCTTGGAAACAACAGTGTGATGCAGGGAACAATGCACTATTATTTATTAAAACATGGAGAGATTACAGGTGACATTTATTCACACATCTTCAAAATGTCTCAATAGCTATTCCCATCAGAAAAATCAATTTCTGTAAGGGCTGCAAAGGGTTTAAGGCTTCTCCACCAAGGAACCTTATGCATGCTGGAATCAGATATGAGAGGCAATGCAAACTCAAATGATGAACACTTACTTTCTTGAAACTTTTGCTTTTGAATTCAATTTTTCAAGTATATCCAAAAGAAGGGGCCACAGATGGTTCCCCATTCACCAGAGTCAAATGCATGGAGAAGATCATAACAATAAGCTTCATATGGGCTGGAGTTATTGAGCTTCCAAAACCTATTCTAGAATTATGAGGAATAAGCTGCTTAATAAGTGATGCACATTATACTATACCTCCACTAGATGCAATCCCACACCTCTGAGCAGAACTTCTGCAGAAGAATGAGATATTTTTGATGCTGTCCTAAAATATCCATCATGTTCTCCTGAGTATGGAGTGTAAATTCTTGAGTCAACTTATGAAGAAGATCCTTGTACACCAAGCAAGAAGCACATGGGTGGTTGGAGCGTGCACCTCAGGTACCACATGTAGCACAACCCTCCTCTCCATCCACCAAGTGGATGAAGAACCCGGGATACAGGACTCATTGAATCAAATCACCACATGAAACAGTATCTCCACTCCAAGAACATTGTTTTAATGAACAGAAAATGACATCGCACACTTTGTGATAAACTTTGTGCTTGAATTTGGCCCAGTCGACTGATTGCAGACTGTCATCTTCATCCTCTACTGTATCATTGGGATTACCAATCTGATTGGAATATTCAGGTAATAATTTAATCAGAGCAAAATATATGTGTCAAACTCACAATTGGCATCAATCCAATTAATACACCCCTGCCATTTCCTGACCCATTGCAAATCTCCACTGGCAAAATTGCAGGTCGAAGTAAGATAGGATGTTCCTTCACAGTCTTTGAAACATTTCTTTTATCAACCCATAGGTGTAAGGGTAAGAAACAATGTGGGAGACCATGTTGGTGTGGAAGAGAGTCCTAGTATGGGAAAGTCAGATCTGCCCAAGTTAAGTGGAACAACGATGTAACATACTTGTATTTCCCACCAACATTTACCAGTATTGGTTTCATCATAAATTCGAGTCATGTTCACCCCTTGGTGTAGGTACTTCTCCACTGGATACCAAAATATCGAGTTGCAGAGTGTTGAGTCACTCACAATGTCCAGCAGCCACTCCCAAGGATCTTGATACTTGAACACATATGTATATGATACTCCATGGAATTCATGTCTCACTTCTCCATCTTTGAACTGATGTGATGTTAGAAGTTGAAACATTAGACATATCATTAAATATACCTGAGTGACAAAAGTCCAGGCCACTGACAGAGATTCTTGCAAGCTATCGGTATCCTGCAAGGTAATCTTGGAATGATCTGCCCATCTTCCCTGATAGCCCCCTGATAGCCATTCAAAAGTGTCTTAACTATTGGTGTCATAAATCCCTTGGTTACAGCAACCTCAGCAAACTCAAAATCAGAACGTCTCTCAAATGGAGCCCATGGTTTGCCACAGACAGGTATACAAATTCCACATTTAACAGAAGCATTCTGTTTTTCTGTGCTGGCCCCAAGATGAATCACTGTCGAAGTCTGATTTCCACTGTGAGGATGGTGGATGACCTCGATGAAGAGTGTGGGTGACAGCAATGGTTCGGGGTGAGCACTGCCTTCCTCCTCCAATTCAGGCTGAGAACATGGTGAATGGGGCATCTTAATTTCTAGTAACCAAGAGTAAGTCAGGCACACACAAAGGACAAGGAGTGCCTGGCTGATGCAACAAACTCACAATTGAAGACTTCAGGTGGTGGAAAGAGCAAGAAGCAAGTGAAGAAGGAAGAGAAGCTATCTCTCATTATGTTGGAGGCTGGCAAGTTCACATATCTCAACCTGTTATGGCTTCATTATCCCTTGAGGGTTCGTCACCTGTCAGTTGACACAAAATATGACAGTAGCAGACAATTCGATTCAGTCAGTAATACCCTATAAGGCCAACTTCAGGAACTCTATGCAGCATTACCCTTACAACTGTATAAGGAGTTCAAGAAACCTAAATTTTGGAAAGATGTATGTGCAATTTAATTATAATATGTGTTGTTTGACGTTGCTCATAGATATTATTTTACCAGTTTAAGAAGGGGATGAACCAACAATGATCAAATGGAAGCACTCACATTCATCATGATACAGGTGCTGCAATCTTTGGGTGCACTGAGGCTGCTTTAGCGACTGCTGCTTCTTGTGAACAGTTCAAAGTGCTTATCAGGTGGTTCGAGGATGGTAATGTCAAGTACTACAAGTCCCTTGCTCCTATACTCTACAAGGACTATAGGGTGGGCATGACAAAAAAACTGTTTTCCAGAACCCAGTGTTAATTCTTGTGAGTGGATCCATTTGTTCTCCCTCTTTTGATATTGAGCCAAATAATGTTGTAGGTTTACAAATCTTTGGTCTGTGGACCAGCTTCAGTTAAAGGTGGAAAGTCATCGGGTGGTTGGATATGATATGGGGAGGTGGAATCAATGGAGTTTCGGCAGGTTCCATTGCTGCATGTGCAATATATGTATGTTTCCACTGCTCAACTCCCATGCAACTGCTAGGTTACTAATTAAAACATCTTAGACTTGATTTGCTCTTTCCTCTGACACCCAACTGCAGTCTATTGGCACTACAACACATATAGCCTATCATGACGACTTTGATTATTACCTTAAGTATCTTTTGACTGGCACAGAGGAGAAGGACCACCATGTCTTGGATATATTCAAGATGTGGAATGCTGAGCTATATCCTGATGTGGAGAAGACTGATGTACAAGGAATGCAACTTCCTCACCATCAGGAGAATGAGGATGCCCTGGCAAATATTGGTATTGATTCTGAAGCTGAGGAACAGGGCAATGAGAGAGCAGCTTCACCACCAGATTATGTAAGTCATTTCAGAGTTTTTTTTTTGAGAGCATCAGCTGACTGCATACAGCCATGTCCCCTCACCTCTCCCATGCCCGAAATTTCACAGAGAAGGACAAAGAAGCAGATGGTAGAGAAACTGGCAGTGGAAAATCGTACCAATCTACTGAGAAGAAAGAAAAATCCAAAACAGCCAAGAGGAAATGGACTGAGAGTGAAGGTGAAGAGGAGGAGGAAAATACTGAAGAGGCTGCACCTGCAAAGAAAAACCTTTGTGCACGCCAAACCTAAATTAGTAACAAACTATTAATATAATCTGTTGATTTAATTGAATATTAAAATTGATAGAACTGTCTTTTCCTCAAGTACATAGGTTTTATTGATAAAAAGGAAGATTTATTTTGCAGAACTGTTACATTATAGCTGAGCTGCCTTTATTCAATGGAGATCAATGCATTATCATGGAATCTCCCTACAGCAGCAGTATTTCCACCCTGTTCTACCAGTTGTCATCCCTCAACTTCTCCAAAATTAACCATAGTCATTGCATGATCCTCCAAATCCTCCAATTCCAGCTGCTGATAATGTGCCTCCCTGATTAGCTGAGCTAGTTGTAATATGCTGTGGAAGTGACAGATCTGACCCATTGCATACAAGATTGTTGAAGCATAGTCACACTGAACCACAGCCACTTTGAGTGCCTGGTTTGAAGTCTCGCTTTGAACAACATGTTGAAAGGCCTCTTCACTAACAGGATCAAGAGTTGCTGATAATTCAGCTTTGGTGAGTTCACTGGTGGTGCATGATGGATAGCAGTGGGTCTGTGGAAGGGTAAGTGCTTAGATATCAATGGATCAGGTGACAGGGAATTGAGAGGGATTGAGAGGAGCACCTGGAAGAAGATGGCAATATTCATGTGCTATCTCAACGATCACCATGTTCTCAAGCTCATAGGAACGACTGTGCTGGTGCTGAATAAAGATCAGGTTGGATGTTAAATTCAGTTATATATTAAGATACTCACTGGAAATTGAGGCTGCACTGGAGGATTCACTTGCTTGATGCGAACCTCATCCTGGGCTTGGGCAAGGACAGTCCTGTATAAATAATTATATATTATGATAAAATAAATTTATAAAATAAGAATGATTTACCTAACAGCTGGGAACTGGACAGCACCATTGCCATTATGAGCTTGTTGAAATGCCATGATGGAAATAAAGCCTAGGGAAATTCTGCAGAGTTATGCTCTCAAGGTGCCTTTACTTATATACTCAGCTTTATCAAGATTCTAAGTCAGAGAGTGGTGTTACTCCACTCAGAGCAATTGAATCCATGAAGCAGCTGACTCCATTGTATCCAGTGTATTTTAATGCTGCGTCATTATTGAACTCCCACTCCAATCTAGAACACTTATAAACTTGTCAAAGCCAATAGATGAAACCAATATGAACTCAACAAAGCACCAAAACAAACTGTCCTCCCCTCTCAGTTGCAAAGCTGGCAAATCCAAATCTGTCACGGAGCCCTCTGGAAAGGATATGATACAAGAGATATCATCTGAATCCTCTGATTCTTATGAGGCATTTGGAACATACAGCAACCTTGGATGGGATTCAATTCCTCTGGAAGAGAGAGAGCAGTTCTTTTCAGGGGGAGGCTGAAGCTATGGAGGTGCTCCATAAGCTCAATCCTAAATTATGGGGAACTAATGCGAATAAATCAGTTTGAATGTGTTTGACATACATTGATATTTTGTCTGGACCATATAGAATCCAAAAGTTCACCCTGTCCAGCCATCCAGGAAACGGAATATTGCCCAAGTTCTCGTTTCCGATTCTGATAAAGAAAACACCTCACCGAGGCACCCCAAGTGTGTATGGAGGAGCTTAGATTTAGGGACAGACAGCAAGGAAAAAGCTTCGGGTTCATTGGTCTCTCAGTTGAATAGTAATCATCGGGAGAATATGGCCAGGATTAGAGAACAGAATATGCTGCTCCGAGAGCTGCTTCGCGAGTTTAGAGAGATTAAAAAGGTGATAAAGTAGATTATGGAAGTTTGGGATTTTTTCAGTGATTATTCTGTAAATAAATGCTTCAAAATGTGGGACTTGCTTTATTATAACAGTCTTTCCATAAATAGGACATCTATTCATTGATGTTTGTTCTGAGCACTTCTATTTTCACTCTTGTTCTTCCTGACTACCACCATTGTCGTTCACAAGTTGGCATTGCTATTGTAAGTCCTCCTCCTCTCCTACTTTGGTTGTTAAGGGTTTATTTACAGGTCTCCCATTTCCTTATTGTCAACTCCTTGCTTGTCCATACATGAGACACGCCACATAGCGGCACACAAGCCCCTCTTGGGGTCCGCTGAGCTAGTTAACTGTCTGGACGAGTGAGGAGATGCAAAACATCATTCTTCCTGGTGGTCCCATATGTGAACTCTGCCGAGTGGTAGATGTTGGGAACATTGGGGAAGAGTCATCACTTTCGCCAGTGCCCATTACGAAACGGGCACTTATTGAAGCGCAGCGTCACTCAAGTGTGGCTCCACATCCATACCGACAGGCTTTACTCCATCTTGTTTTGAGCCTCATCAATGGCTGGCACCTTCACCACGTGTTACTAGTGGTTCCGACATTGGTGTTAGAGGTCCGTGATTTGTTCAGGACGGTGTGATGTTTATCTGACTAGTCTGCTGTCGCACAACATCCAAGGTGTATGTGATACATGCACAATGGTAGAGCCGGTATGTCTTCTACATGCTTATTTTATTTTAAATATTCAACTTATTAAATACAAGGTCTGTTAATGGAAATCCTGTAATGGCCTTGTGAAGTATGTCGGTGTATTTCGCTGTACAAGCCAAACTGCTGATCCTTTTAATAGTTTCTAGCTCAGAATTTTTTTTTTTTGTGTCTATCAATGGAGATTGCATCGGTAAGTTATCCATTACTTTTGGTATGCGTGTGTGTGGATATAACTTTACTCTGAAGGAGAGGTAGTGGCCTCGTTACTCCGATATAATCCTTTGTCTCTTTTTATCATTTGCTCTGTACTGAGGCTGAGGATCTGCATCAGGGTGCCTCCCAGCTCCTGCTATCTTACATTCCTTGTTTTCTTATTCGGAATGACCTCATATTTTCTTGATACCTGTACATGATGACCATCTAGCTACGTTAATAAATGGCTTCCATATTGCCCTATTATTCGGCTATATTCGGAACGGTGAAATTATTTATCAGGAAGTCTTTCATTAAAGTAGGAGTACCTTCCGAATATAATATCGCCAGTTAGTCGGAGCTTATTATGGATACCCAGACCCTTGCCATGCAATATTAGTCGATTTGGTTGATGTGCATTATTATGGCTTCCCAGTCCTTACTTTGCAATATTAGTTGATTTGGCTGCTATGCATTATTATGCCTTTCCGGTTCCATAGGTCTGACTTAGCCATGGCATTTCAGAAACGCCTGGCGATACGATAATGTATTTCTATGCAATATTTGGCTTTTTCGATTTTTGCGACAACAGGGAAACAATTCGGTGGGGGTGAGCAATTATGAATGTGTTATTGTTTGAATTCACCATAAGAAGCATATACTCACTCCAGTGAAGTAAATGAAGAATAGAAAACCTTAACCCTGAAAAGGGGCTGTGAAAGAGGAGGGAATCAGTATCGCCATGCAAATGCAACGGCCTCTCAACCAAGTCCCTATCATACGAATATCAAATCATGACCAAAAAAACTTCGTAGATTGTTACACCATCTTTCGACCCCACTGCTTTATCGATTCGGTTGGCTTAGCTCTCAAAAGGGGTTCAATTGGCTATTACAAAAAATTAGTAATTATTAATATCATTGCTGTTGACTCATGGTAATTGTTATTGTTGTATTACATGAGGTCGTTATTGGTTACCCTTGTCTCTCCATGATCTTCGTGATTTATCCCATTCGTTCTTTTGCCCCACTGGTCCGGAATTTTGGAGGCTGAGGAAAGATCATGGTATATCAGGACACTATTAGGGTCATCAATTCGCAATGATCGTTGTGCGGATAACCATTACCCTTGATCAGTCACAGATCTTGACATCTTGTCCACTGCCATCCGCAATCTTTCTTGCTTTAACCCGCTATCTGATTATTTAATTTTCCGGCGTGAAATATATAGGCATAGATAAAGTTGCCTATACCAACAGGGGGCTTTTATTGTGATGTACCTGTTCACCAGCCATCCTAGAAGCTATCGATGGCTTTATCTATGGGCCTTTATCACCACCGCCGTATGTAAATATCCGCTAGTGTCTTCCCTCTTCGTGTCTTCCCTCTTCATGTATTTCGTGGTAATATAGCGGAGAGTTCACTTTCGATGAGGGACACATCACGGCGACGAAGTGATCAATATGTCTTTTCTTTCTTTCTTTCTTTCTTTCTTTCTTTCTTTCTTTCTTTCATTTTAGACAGGGGTCTTTCGTCATATAACATTCACTTTTAATTACTCTCATCATCTTTTCTTAGCACCTCGTATACCTTTTGCATAAATGTTACCCTCAATCGCCCTGAGCCTCTTCAAAACCCCCCTTGTCTGTCCCTTTACAACTCTGAAAAAAATAAGTACACTTTCTCCACCTATGTGCTTCGTTGGAGGTTCCTCATCTGTAGACGGCGATCACGAGGAGTTTGTAGACATGGCTCTAGAGACGGCATTGCTACAACCTTGAATATTTGGTGACGTGTACAGAGAGAGACCTTCTCCAGAAATTCCTCAGGTTGGTAGGAGACTGTGTTCTGGAGAAGCAGATTGCAATGGTCCTGCAGACGCTCCGCAGCAGTTGTATATCCGAAGATGTGCGTATAGTGTGTCAGTTCATCTTGAAGAGCATCGTTTCTGAAGGAGAATATAATGAGGATGAGAAATAACTATCCAACCCTATGAGATCGATTTAACTGGGCTCAATGATAAGAAACATGAAGCGTCTTGGTCTCGTTCATTGCAAACCCTGATACTTTCCTGTATATTGTCTTTCCCTGATAACCATGGATCAGTTAGTATTATTTCTAATCTAGATCTCCACATATGGCAATATATCATGTTATTCTCACCTGATGGAGGCAAATGCCATATTCTCGACAACTAACACGATCATATCGGCATTGGATTAGAAATCAACATCTTTGTTTGCGTTATTCGATAGGTGTAGTTGGGTTGAGGCCGTCGTAGTCTCCGCCATCGATGTTGCGATCAATGACACGCCTTTGGCATTCCCTCGTGGTTTGATGGTCCTCCTCTGGGAGATGGAGGTGCGTTCTCCGTCTCGATCTGAGGATTCTTGAATCTGGCTGATGATCGAGTTCGTTTTGTTGATAACTTGAGTTACCCTGGGATGCGCTTTCACGGTCACAATGAGTGACGAGATGCCCGCCGTGGCCACGGCGCTAATGATAAGTCCTTGGTGAAGGAAATAATACGTACGTAATAGCATGAGCTAAGAGATGTACATTCAGGAGGAATATAGTTATAGAGCATGATCGGGTTCATAATTCGTCCTTTCGGTGACTTGTAGCCTCCTGAGACGATTGCATTCCTTCTTTCCCTGATTGGGAGAATGCATCAACATAGCACGCATATCGAGAGGATTCACGTTTCCACCCCACTAATATATATTATGAGAAAACAAGTCATATCCAAGGGCATTCGGAACTTACCGCATTGCCAACAGTCCAGTATTCCCTCAGGATCGCTGAAACATCCAGCCTTAGGCCACTAATAAATATTGTGGGGAATGTGACTCACTACTTATTTTTAATCTCGAGTAATTTGTCGTAATTTGATCCATAGAATGTTTCTATGCATGAAATCGGCAATCTCTCCATCAATGAGAAAATCAGGCTTACCTAGCCAATCGTCTTCATAAACGTCAGCTTCATTCGCGTATGCAGCTTTTCCGGCAACTTTCCTAACACCTTCCATACTCTTTCTCAAGGTGCGATACATATTCGTAGTCTCCTGGGATGTCGCGTTCCAGTTCCATCTAATGGCATTCGTCGTGTGGAATATCGATGTTCGCCAGGCAGGATGGATCGAAGGAGTAGTGTAGGGATCTGCGACACTGGGTGCTGGAGATTTATAATTGAAAGGTGTAACCATGAGGAGTCGAACGCCTGCCGAAGCGCGCTGAGCAGCGATGAGGGCATCCACGAGCTGAGAACGAGTGGTGGGGTTCTCCACAACGGCGGTGGGTATAAGACGAGATGTGAGAGCCAGAGGTTGACCAAGATTCTAAATTCTGTCACTTAGTAAAAGATACAGATTCTGAAAAAAAAAAAAAAGGAGAGCCTACCGCGGCGTTTTGATCGGCAAATATGCCAAAGAAATGAGACCAAGTACCGTATTCACCTTGTACGAGTAATATTTGCTTCTTTTGGTCCTCCACGACACTTTCCTTCAGGAGTTTTGTCCAGTTGACCAAAGGCTCCATGCTCTCCATAGCCGCATCCTTGTCCAAAGCCGGCGTGATGAACAACGCAGAATTTCCTGTAACATACCCGCCCCAACCTTCTGTCGCCCATCGAACCGAGTTATCAAAGAGGACAGAGAATAAGGAGCGAGTGACAGCGAGGGGATCATTCCGATCTATTCCACCGTCGCCAAATGTTGCAGGCATAGGCATGTCTTGGGGGAATTGAACGAGGATGGCTTGGATATTAATTTCAGGGGAGGCCAGGATACTGGCCGAAACCACGACACCGAATGTGCCACCACCACCACCGCGGAGAGCCCAGAAAAGGTCCTAAAATATGTTAGTAGAACAGTTTGTTGAGACCCATAAACATCCCTACCAGATTTTGACACGCGTTTGCAATTCGAATCTGACCGTCAGTGGTTACGACAGTAAATTCCAGCTGTAAACGTAGTTCGTTAGATCACATTTTTTTTTGGCATGAATTAGCGAATTGAAACACACCACGCGGTCTACCCCGAGACCTAGCGAGTTCGATAATGCACTATGACCACCGCCCTGGAGCCATCCACCCACCGAACCGACAGTTCTATCCGCACCTGATGAGTGGTTGGCAAGATTAAAACATTCAGAGCAATCAAGGGGCAGTCTCACCGCCTAGAACGGTGACGTTTTTCTCAGCGGCTAAGTTGTACACCTCAACCCATTGTACTCCAGCCTCTAAAGTCATTGCCTTCACGGCCTCGCTGCCGTTTTGACTTCCTTTAGGACAGGTAGGTCGAAAATCAGCATGGAACGAAACCTGTAAGATAAGGCATTCAATCAGAAAAGGTTCACTAATAGATGGAATCCCTCACCCCTTTCATATTGTGCATCCATAATGCTAATGAAGTAGGAGCACTACTGCGGCCTTTGTAATCATGCCCTGTATTCTTGATGACCAATGGTACACCCGTGGTGCGAACAAACGAAAGGACTGATTGAACATCTTCAGCGGACTCTGCCTCAACCTTATTGAAAAGGA
>Ga0157379_10002146_pt1 | contig 16367 bp, 11 predicted proteins | sample S25metaG_FD_121802 | JGI IMG/M metagenome (GOLD analysis project Ga0157379, IMG submission 121802) | Switchgrass rhizosphere microbial communities from Kellogg Biological Station, Michigan, USA - S2-5 metaG | ecosystem: Host-associated > Plants > Roots > Rhizosphere > Soil | place: USA... | reverse complement strand
TCACTGATATGCATGCATACATCTCCAGATTTTTATGAAGAAAGCCCGAATGGTTTTGATTTGACAACTATCCAATCTCTCAGGGACAAGTCTCTTTGTAGTTGGGACACGGAGGGTCTGAGACCTACAGCAGACGTGTGAATAAGAAACTGTTATGTCGAAAATGAACTTCTAGCACGCTACCAAAATCCGTTTAGATGAGTTTCATCTGTCAAAATTGTTGCAATTTTGAAGTAGACAAGTGGCAACCTTTGGATGCTGTGCATCGTACCTTACTCATTGAAATATGACAAACTTTGATGGATGGTACGAATTAGCGTCGGTCAATATAACGCCTCACCACTGTTTATGGAGTTAGTAGGGTATGCCCAGAATTATTGTGTATTCTCTTACAGGGCTGTTTAGTCACCTCGCATCAAAATTCAGTCCTATTCCCTGATAATATCCGGAAGTTGCTAACCTGATCAGATGTAGTAACGAGATGAAGTTACATATCTGCAGTATTGACCTCCAAGGGAAAGAGAATCAGACCCCATAAAATCGGTACCATACTGGTAGGTTCCTTTTGAGTTAACTTGACAAACAACAGAACTGTGTAGAAGCTAACCCTGTTGGAGTATTATTATCCCGTTTGGATGGGGGGAGACATCTTCGCATCACCATGAACTCACCGGTTTCTAGTGGGAGATCCTGTAGAATAGACGTTTTAGATTCAGACTTCTGATAATTCTATGCGGCAACCCTGATGCCACTTTCAACTCTTCTCTTAAGCACGGTTTTATTTGACAACCCGGGTTGTAGGGGTTGCTCAGTCCACCCGGGATGGGTACCGAGTTGGCGTCAGGGTTGTCAAATGGAATTATCCCAGACTTCCTACCTTCAAAATAGTCAGTGTCACTGTGATGCTGCGACCCTATTGCCCTCGGCCTTAGGGCTTATGAAGACTTAGAGTGCGTTCGGCGGCAAGTTGCCGCTCAAATGTCCTCATCTGCAAATGATCATTTGACCGCGATCAAATGACCACTTGACCAAAGGACGCAGCTCCGCCGCCGAACACCTTTTAGATCGAGACATTTGGAGACATTTTGTACTTAGATAATAAAATATATTTGCCTCCGTTGAAAATTCTCTATGCCCGTCAACTATTTCTAGGGGTAGATAATTTGGTTTATTAATAAGAGATAATATTATTGATTACAAAGAACTGTTCAAAGCATCCCGGAGCCATAAACTGCGTGCAGATTTTCGTGTAAAAGCAAGATAAGCATCTGCAGAAGCTGTATCCCGCGAAAATAACTTCATAACTGACACTATTTCATTATCTGACATCTCCTCCTCAGTTTCTGCGAGCTGATAGGCTTCCCTTCGACGCACTGGAGAGGGAGGGAGGGCAAAAGCATTGTGGGCGGCTTCCGAGGCTGCAAACATAGTTGCGAGTTTGTCGACAGTGTGGACCATATTGTTCATCTCTCCTGAAACAGTAGCGCGCCCTTTATTAGGACGCTTATTTGGCAGCTCAGGGGATGCCGGTTTATAGCGCTTCTTGGAAGAATCACCAGGTGGCTAAAAACAACACAAATATGTCAGAAAACATAAAGAAACAAAGGTGGCAGTTGAATACACACCTGGGAAACGGGCACAACATCTGAATCATAATCCAGACCATCCTTCCCCTCTCCCTCATTCCCTTCTGGAGCTGGACTACTGCGAGAGCCAACGGAACCGGGGGCGGAGCTAGCAGATGACTGAGTGCTACCACGGAAGACATTGTCACCGGTAGCAATGACATCGCCGATGAGACTCCCCAGCTGGTAATATAGTGGAAAGGGTTTGTTTCTCCATTTCTCATAAGCAGAATTGGTCTATAAGAGATAAGAGATTAAAAATAAAACTTGAAATATAGTAGGCAACAATTACCTTAATTAACGCGGTCCAGACATGCTCTTCCGCTGTAACCACACCCTTCCCATCATCCCATCCAAATCCTGACATTCCCAAGAGCTCTTTGACTACTTTGTAGTCTTCCTTTAACTGTAGAAGGGTGGATAATATCAGGTAAAGTGAGATATATGAGATTGCAGGACATACCCTCCCAAATCGTGATTTGCAATGCTCCGGGGCCTTCGGAATCTCAGAGGTGTGTCCAATATTGACAGCCTTCGCAACAATGGACCAAACAGTGCCTTTCCACCCTGATTCCGACTGGAGCCCACAAGCCTTTTGCTCCTCCAATGTCAATATAAGGGTGTTGTCCTGCGCAGAGTTCCAGGTGACTTTGGGCTTCTTGGGGGGAGGACCAGGTGCCTGAAGTGTGGCCATAATGAAATTTGGAAATAGAGAGAGGAAAGAGAAGGAGGGGAGCAGTAGAGAGACCGAGAAAGTGAGGTCGGGCAGAAGTGCACTGAATAAGCGCTGGCAAAATTTTCCCAAATACACCTCCAGAGGCGTATTTGGATTTAGCAGGGAACATTTGCTCCAAGGGATCATTTTGGGTCACGAATGATCGATGCCGAACAGTCACCTCATTTGAGGTCACTTGGCCAAATTTGATCATTTGCGTTTTGGCGCGGCGTCATCTCGGAACATTTGGAACCGAACGCACTCTTAGCATCTCAGACAACAACATCGAGAGGGTACTCACTGGAATCTGGTAGTTATCATTCCATCATCTGAATAAGATTGATGATAAGACTACAAAAATCCGTGACATGAATTCTCTAGGTAAGTATGTAGGATGGGAAAGTTTGTACACTGACCTCGAAGTTTTCTTACGCATAATAACATTATCATAGTGAAGAAAAGAATGCTGTTGCACAAACCTGAGAACCTATCCAAGAGGCGCATAACGGGCTTCTTCATCGTTTAGTCCTAGTGGAAAAGGAGCCCACGTGCGGATGCTATGCCTTTCCTCTTGGTCGTTTCGCAAACATTTTTTTAAAAGGATATATTGACAAACCCCATATATTTCCCAAGTCCATAATTTGTCGGTACATCATTACATGATTTGCATACAGAAAATGTCAGAGTGATATCTTCCTGATTGACAAGTCGGGAAATAGCAGTAAGAATCGTGCACAGATGTATTTGCAGAGGTTGGGATGGATGTTCAAAGCAGTACATGCGTCTATCCAGATTCGCGTAGTGTACTCCGCCCAACTCCTTGTTCGAAGCCACCAAGAATGTCGTTGATCGGAACATGATGTGGTGCGGAACCGGAACGTATACATCACCAACGCCCATAGGTGACAATAGTCGTCCATATAGTTGCGGTCTCCAGATGATCTACTGTTACAGAATTCGTTAAGAATTATTCTTCTCGCTGCTCACAATTTCCAAGTCTATTCTTCCATGTGAACATCCAGAAATACCTTTTAGTCGAGTACTTGACTTCTGACACCTGTCATGGGACTCACGGCCAAGACACCACTGCATCAATTCAGCGTTCCCAACTCATGCGTGGGTATCTCACCAATGACGAGTATCTCGGATACAGCGGCACACCTTGCATCGACTGATGCGGCGGACAGAGCTGAAGACAACGAAATCGGCTCTGCAACGACATCGTCTTGTGAGTGGAAACTCCAATGTTCAGCTCCAACGATGGGACCCTTCCAAGTAGAAATTAAGACTTTCTCTTTTCTAGGAATCTCTACCTCGCCTCAGAAACTTTGCTATGCAGTGCCGATGTCATTGACTTTCAAGGGTCATGATGCAGATGGCGGTTGTGTCCAATGTCCCAGCACTGGCATATCCATGCCGTCCGTCCTATGTGTACTATGCTGTAGGTATGTCTGGATAAAATTATTCTTCAAAAGATCCTTAAAGACGCTTAACATTTACTTCCAGAAGCATCGAGGAAATCCTTTCAATTTATCTATCTTTCCTTTTCTTTTATTTACACAGCCGCAGGTTCGGTGGTATCCTGGGGACCACAGGTATCTATCTCCAAGAGTAGATAGGATTGTCATGCTCTCTGATGCACACGTACCTTTCCACTCTCTCGGTTTCAAAGATGTTGCAGCCATGTGTCCAATTTATCTAAACTAGGCTATACAGTGTCAATTCTGCCTGGTTCTGTCATAGGTGGAGTGGTAACCGCGGTCCTATTTATCATGATTGGGCGGTCTGGGCTCTGCTTTGGCAGCACTTCTCTCTGTTGGCGTTCTCCCCTTTCTTCCAACCCCCCCCTCCAATTCGACTTCTTTTTATCATCTCCTTTCGCTGAGCGCAACTTATTTGGTACTATTCATTCTTTTTCAAATCCATTATCTGGAATACAGTCATGTCGAACATGGCGACTGCAAAGCATACGTCCGGCATGGACTTCTCGGACAAGCCACCTCCATCGGACCACCCAGATGTTAACATCCTCACATCTGGACCCTCCCACCTCCGACGCAATAAAACTGAACGGTACAGGCTCCAGGGGATCATGCGGGAGACACCTGAGCCGGTTCAGAAGAGGCCTGCACCTGCTAGAGAGACGTTACTTACTAAATGGGACCGCTGGATGGTCAATGAAGGAGGGCAACGTCTGTTTTTCGTGGTTTTTATTTTATTGCAAGGCCTTCTTGCCGGGTTTGGCTTCCTTAACTATTATCTTAAGGATAATTTAAATAACGCTCGTGGGATGTTTGGAATAACCTATCGTATGTTCCCCCGACCCCGTTATGTGATGGATTTATTTATAATTTCCTTTCTTTCAGCGATCGCCCGTACAGCCGCCCTAGTCTTGAACGTCCATTCGGCATTAGTCCTCCTCCCTATTTGCCGTAATTTTATATCCCAACTTCGCCGAACTCCACTCAACCGTCTCGTTCCTTTCGACAAGAATGTCAACTTCCATAAAGCTGTCGCATGGTCCATTGTATTTTGGACCGTTGTGCACGTCCTAGCACATATGGTCAACTTCTATCGCCTCGCTCTACAAATGCCAGTAGCCGATGGTGTCAAAGGTCGGATTTTTGGTTTTTTAGGAGCGAATTTCGCAACAGGACCAGGTATTACCGGATGGATAATGACGCTATGTCTCATCATCATGGTTTTCCTTGCTGTCGAAAAGGCTCGTAAGAAAAACTACGAACGCTTTTTCTATTCCCACCACCTCTTTATCCCTTTCTTCGTAGCGTGGCAGCTACATGGGATGTTCTGTATGATCAAACCGGACAGACCACCCTTCTGCTCTGCAAATACCATTGGTCTTTTCTGGGTGAGTTCTACGTCACCATTTAGGCTATCAACGCTCATTGAGATATAAAGCGATTCTGGTTGGTGGGCGGCGTTATCTATGTTTATGAACGCATTCTGCGTGAAGTTCGGTCTCGCCATAGGACATATATCTCCAAGGTCATCCAGCATCCTTCCAAAGTAATCGAGATTCAAATCAAGAAGGAGAAAACAGAAACTCGTGCTGGGCAATACATATTCCTTTCTTGTCCTGAGATCTCCTACTTCCAATGGCATCCTTTCACACTTACTTCTGCACCCGAGGAGGACTACATATCTATTCACATGCGCGTTGTTGGTGACTTTACTTTAGCACTTGCCAAATCGCTGGGATGCGATTTACAGGACAAATTGGAGATATCTGATGGGGGAGAGCCAGTCTCTGTCTCTCCAAGGTTGAACAGGGTTCTACCCCGGGTTATGATAGACGGACCATTTGGCAGTGCCTCTGAAGACTTCACAAATTACGAGACGGTTCTCTTGATCGGGGCAGGCATTGGCGTCACACCATTTGCTTCCATCTTGAAGTCCATATGGTATCGCATGAACAACTTCACTGACGCTAAGCGCACACGTCTATCAAAGGTATTTAGTAGATCTTCGATTTTCTTTCGTAAATTTGACTGATCTGTGTCTCTTGCTCCGTTAGGTATACCTTATCTGGGTCATTCGCGATTTCGGAAGCGCCGAATGGTTCCATTCTCTATTACATGCTCTTGAAGAACAAGACACCCAAAACCGAATTGAGATTAGTATTCATCTAACGGCGGCGGTGAAATACGACGATATGAATAACATCATAATGCAAGACGTTGGCGCCGAGAAGGATGCCATTACTTCTTTACGTGCGCCTACACACTTTGGACGTCCAAACTGGGATAAAGTATTCCGATCAATAACGGATAAACATCCCGACACCGATGTGGGTGTGTTCTATTGTGGGCCATTGGCTCTTTCGAGGACGTAAGTGTTCCCATCTTATTTCGAAATTTAGCTCTAGCTAATCATATGGTTCAGATTGCACCTAAAGTGTAATGAGTATACGACAGGGAAAGGCACGAATTTCTTCTATAATAAAGGTGAGAGACGCTTGACTGGTATTACTTGGCGTGGAATGTTAATGTTAACACCCTTTTTCAGAGAATTTCTAACACTACACCCTCACTCTGTCGCCGAACCTCGTTCTAATGTGCCTCATTTCTGTATCATTTTTCGAGTCCTTATACCCTATTATTATTATCTTGAATGATTCACAAGGGAGAAATGAAAAGACTAGTATAGACCGGATACATATCCTCTAATTGGATGACCACATGTCGAAAGCACCGACATAATACATGCATGTATACTTTATAGTAATGGAAGGTGATGAGTTAATAAGCTGACATTTATTTGAGCAACCCGATTGGGAACATCAGGAAACTCGAGATTCCAACCTGGACGGTATGGAGAGTCTGACTGGCGTAGGCGCTTAAGGCCTTGTAGACCACCCAGATTCAAGTGTCGAGTCTCCTAATGAAACTGGTCATGGGAGAAGTCAAACGCGAAAATGAAGAGGTTTTGTAAATTAATAACTACATCTGAAGTTGCCTATGTCCTTCATATAACTGATTCCTCCGGCCTTTTGCTACACGTACTGAAATCCTGATAAAATTCAGATCCTTCAATGTTCCCCAGTGAGGGGCAGCGCCAATCTCAGTTGCTCCTGACTGTTTTAGTGCTTATGGCCGTGGAGGCCATTGGGATCTCCTTCCGGGTTCGAGCTATTAAGTTCCACGAATAGATTGTTGGATAACTGGAAATAACTACTCCGCTGGATTTTCAAGCAGAGGCTAATTTGGATTCCCATTTAGAGCAGATCTATCGAAGACGTTATGAAGCTGGGAGCTCACTTCCAATGAGTTCTAGGATGGCTTATACTTACCCATCGAGTGTCAAGACAACAGTGCACTATAGTATACCCTGTCTTTTGGCAGTGAACTCAACAACTCCCCTCGAAGATGGTGAAGTTGATGTCTGTCGATGAATAGTTGTCATATACATATGTAAATCAACACTTTTTGTTAAACCTTATTATTTCTCTTTGATAATTCTCACTAATATCTGTGAAATTCCCGATTGCCCATTCCATTTGACATAACGCACTGCCGCCCAAAGACGGGTGCCCTTTCCCATTGTCCGCTTCACCTCAAAGCGGTGTTATATTATGGTCTCCCAGAGACAATGATGACAGTATCAAGATCACAATATGAATGCAATGTATACAAATGCAAGAATGAAAGAGTGCAAGAAATAAAGATAGTGCTCAGCAACGTGTTGCATGTCATGAGACAAATTTCACTGCTTCCTTTGTGAGTCGCTTAAAAAACCGTCGTTGGAGCGACATCAGTCAAAATGACTATCTAACTCATCGCAGGTCACCTCACCTCAAGACCGCCCGGATTTACACCCATAATGGTTCTGACAATTTCTCCGTCTTTGAACATGTGAAAGGTGGGCATGGCCCGAATCCCTACTTGCTCCGCAATGAGCTGATAACAGTCACTCCACTCAGCTTCTGAAGCTCCAGCATACCAAGAAAGAACCCACCTCGTGAAGATCAGTGTCTATCCTATAGAATTCTATACCTTCCGGGGCAGTGGAGGCCAATTTTTCGAAGAGGGGTGACGTGAATTGGCACGGTGCGCACCAGCCTGCCCAGAAATCGATAAGGATGACTTTGCCAGAGTAAATCTAGAAAATAGTAAGAGGGGGGTTTGTGCATACTTTAAACTATAGAAGACCTCACTACTTGGGTGAATTCTTGGTATGATCTGATAGGTCTGACTTGGTACACCATTGTAAGTGAAGCTCCTAGACAAATGCCAGTTGTTTGACTCAGGCCTTGAGAGGACTCAGGAGAGGTCAGGCCACTGTCCTTCAGAGACTCCCCATAGCTTTATAAGGTCGAGATATCCACCTCCTTCACAGTGTAAACCTCGCTTAAAGCTGTACAGATTAGGAAGATAAGCCCCAGCGTCCACGCTTCGAAAACATCGCTAACCCGATCCACTTTGGTATTCGAGAAGTCGCAATCTCTGGAGGCCCCATGATTCTCCGTTGACAAGGCTTTGAATGATATGTAAGGTTGGGGGTGGACTCAACTGGATAGAATCGCTGTCATCTCGCAGGTGTCATATTCTGCCGAACAATTCGTAGTACCGCCAGTGGTTCCACACAGCCTTCAAAAACGGGATTATATGATATAGGAATACAATACGTTATACTAAGGTATCCACACATACTCTTCGTTAGCAGTCACATCTGGATCCTGACTAGACTGTGAAGTGGATATCTGAAGATCTTCTAGCTTCCCAGTCTCCAGGTTGTATAGCCACCCATGCAGATAAATTGGTCGACCTTCGTCTTCCGCTTTTCTAACTATTTTATTTTTTAATAGATTTTGTATCTGAACGAAGCCACCCTTGATGTAAACAAGGACTGGTAATAATAGTGAGGGATGCACAGACCTGAAGCTTAATATTCTCCTTGGTGGCTAACGGCAGAGCCTTAGACTTGGGTAGTTTCTCTAGATTCTGCTGAAGAATCAGCTGCCCTAGAGGTTCAAGCCACCTAAAAGAATCACGCACTTCTATCAATTTATGCCATTCGGATATTAAATAACTCACCGCTGAATATACCCATCTTGATTGCCCTCTCTTCTCTTGACCATATCATATGCTTCTTCGATTCCGGAACAGTCTGTATGACCAACGACACAGACTGAGTCAACACTTATAAGTTACATGATCGTTTGGCAATGGACTCGGAACGATCAACTCACTGTGTTGTACACGAACTTGCTCCACTGCGTGTTGAAGAACGGCTTCTGCACTGAGGTCACCCGATATGAACTGGTTCGCGAGGTTTCGGTGTGATAAGATTACCCCAGGACCAACATTGAGAAGCACACTCTCTGGAACTCTCGAATCACAGCATCCGAGCCAAAGCACCTTCGTCAAAATTCAAAAGGGCGAGAAGGATGGGGAAGGGGATACACCTTACTTCAGGATGCTGACCATCTCCCTGCCTCATGAAAAACCCTGGGTTATGAGTGGCAAAAATGTGTGCCCATTCCTCGTTAGATTCGAGGAGAGTGCGCTGCCGCATAGTGACCATGGAAATTGGTTTCTTATCTGGTACAGGTTGACCGTGTAAGATAATGTCCAGAGGCATATTTGGACAGAGAGAATCTCTTTGGATAACTATCTATAGTAGGGTGATGAGGTTTTCTGAAGTATATTTTCGCCGAATGGACCTGTATGCCTCCGCCTACTTGCTGTCAAGTTAAGTCGAGACCGCACAAATGACTGGCTGTGGAGGCTAATAGCGCAGTTATGCGGCATTATGTACCTGAGTATGCTATTGACAGTGGCAAATTCGCATAGTAAGGAATAATAAGAATAAAGTTGCTTCATCGAAGCATTAATCACCCGTTTGAATTGCGGATACATTAAATGGTATATTAGCTGCGAGGATATTATAAATGGCTGGGTATACATAAGCCTATATCAAGGTCGTCATAGTCATTAAGTCCGAGAATCGATATCAGCAACTAATAAGCCCTACGCCTTCCCCATCCCCTCCGACCTGTCGATGTCGTTGTCGTCGTTCGTGCTCTACGGCGGCGTCCACAGCGACAACATAAGATATCTTCGATGACATGGAATATTGTTACAATGACCTGAAGCAAATTAATTAGGAAACTTCGTGACGGATCTTGTACAGCGAGTACTTACGCCTACGATAGCGCTGACAATGGCTTCTAATAACCACGCAATGGCTGAAATGACGGAATTGATTCCTATTCAAACCACACGGTTGTTAGCCTCAAGTAGTAGAAAGGCGTCTGAAAGACTTACCAGCACCAATGGCGGAAAAAATGCTACCCATGATTGAGCTTTAGAACGATATAAGAGATGTAAAGTTTAGTTTGTGGTGTTTGTCGAAGTATGTGCTTTTGGTTTCTGAAGTTTCGCCTAGGAACCTTATGCTTTTATACCATTTTGGCGAATAAACTCAGCAGCTCCAAGTCCCCTGAACTTGCGGTGCAGAAGTGGCAGGATGACGTCTTTGAATGAATGACGTCATGTCATCGTCAATTCTTTAACATTCCTGAATAGGAAAGTCCCTACAGTGTCACATATCCGCCCATGGATACAAATATTAGCCTCCGAGTTGGTCATCCCAGAATGCGATAAACCGCACTTCCACGGATCTTCCGGGTTTATAAGCGCTATTAAATGAAAATTTTATACTGTCGATGGTCAAACTTATCAAATATTGGAGTCAGTTAGCGGGACGAATCCCTATTGAACACTCCAAGTGTTGCAGCTTTTTAAATAGCTAATAAAACATTAGGCCGAGCCTCCGAAATGAATCGTGCAAGGACAGAAGGAGATGGACTGAGTGGCAGAAATAAAGTTTGATTATGTGCAACATCACGATTTCAAAGGAAATTTTTCACTTACTGAGGCAAACAGACTGATTATGACTTGGTCACCGTTGAGCCGAACTCTGGGATCTCTCCCTTTGGTCAAATGTGAGTAGACCCTGAGTAGAAAATGGGTAAACAGACAGTAGTATGTAAATGAACGGGAAGTTACATGCTTCCTTCATGATTGTTGCTCGTCGTCAGTGTCGTAGTTCGTCTCATAACTGACGAGTGGTCCTCGGAATTCACGGAAACTATGCTTCCAATGTTCCATGTGGTAATAGTGACCGAAATGATGGAGCATAGCTTTTGTGGACGTTTCATATGTCTTAAATCAATCGGAAAGGAAGGCGGTATCACTGAGGTTTCATTTCAGTCTTGGAGCCAATACCTGCTGGGCCATTACCTGGGTAAAAGTCTTCGAAATATCTCGTATAACACAAAAGAATAATATAGCATACTCCGACCTCGTATAAAATGTACATGATTGTGAAGGTACGAGTTATGCAAAGCCTAGCCGTTTCATAACGCTCGTCATGACTCATGACCGGAGTGGGCGAAATTCCACGGGATAGAGGCAGAGTATCCACAATCTGGCACAGTTTGACTGTCCCTCACAATTCCCGCTTTGTTGCTATTCTGCCAACATTTAATTTGCTCCGCCACACTGTAACTGGAAGTTGTGATGTACAGGGACCAAAATGTGTTTCTCGAGGACAGCGATCCCTGATAATTACCTCGTGGCATAAAGTGTTCCGGTCAAGGGGAGTGGCAGCGTCATTTCATACCTTTGATCCTGAGGCAGTGCATAAACAGAGAAGAAAAAGCACACTGCGGAGTTTGAATTGCCCACAGAATACGTCTATGACCTGATCTGCAAAGGCACTCTTTGCACCATGACTTTAAGAGGTGACTTTTAATTTTTATCACATTTTATCTCGATGTGTGAAAGGGACATTTTATTGACTCACATCACTTTCGCTCCGTTGAGTCGCTGACCGGGTCACGGACTGGACGCCAAACAGGGATGCGGCGTGCCCATTAGGCAGGTAGCACGGCCGCAACATCGTAAAACGATTTGGATGACGGATATTCAAGGAACTTCAAGATGTTTTATCTTCGTCACAATGATTAGAGCAAACCCAGGTGGGACGAGCGCTGTCGGTGGTAAAGTCTTTCGACAGTGCCACAGGGAAATGACTGCATGGAAACTACCAGCAGTCTTTCCACAGCATCATCGTGCCTAAAGTCTATGGGATCTACCTTACCACATGCACTCTGCAATTTTGCTCAAAGGCTAGCGTCTTGCACCGGTACTTTCGCTCCTCTGAAAAACTATAAAAGGTGTAAACGACCAACTGGAACTCCACAATCTCAGCAAGATTCGTTCGGTTGTGATATTCAGCAAAATTCCTCGATTATGTCTTCCTCGCAGCAGGGAAGTTCCGCCCCGTACTCCTATGCCAGTAGTTCAAGTCAAGGGAGGGAAGGTGCGATAATCCCTTCTTATGACTTTCCTTATGATTGATGTCATCCCTAGGGAATGGCGAAAATGGTGGAAATGGTAGCAGAGGCGGAGGTATTATGGTTTTGCCACATCTGCACTTTATACTCAATGATAATTTTATAGCTCCTCCCGCAGGTTCCTCCTCACACCCTGTCTATTACAACTATTCATCCTCTTCCTCCGCCTCTGCCGGTATATTCTCTCTTGCATTCCGGTCAGTGGACTCCCCGAGCTGAATTATATCATTTATTAGCATACTACGGACATTCAAGTCGCGCAGCTGCTACGGGCGAAGCTAGGCCTGTGAGTACAGCCATCCCAGAGTTCCTGTTGTCAAGTGCCTTATCAGCTCCTCGTCATAAAGCATGTTATTGTGGAAAGGACGAATACAACTCCTATCGATAGCCTTCGCCAGTTCATCGTTGAAATGTCTCGTGATGGGGTTACCTCATATTTCTGTGGCTGGCAGGGGTGTCAACACCCTGTTGGATTTGCTAAACAATCTCAATTGGTTGGTCATGTTCGATCTGTTCACTTGCAGGAGAAACCATTTGTTTGCACTACTTGGTGAGTTGTAATAAAGAAACACCGGCATATGGTCCATTAAATCGCTGATGCCAATCATAATCTCAGTAATGCGAATTTTGATCGAAGGCAAGATGCCAGTCGCCATGTGGCTACCCTAAATCGACGTCAATACAAATGCAGTGGCTGGTAAGTAGAACATCAATTAAATCTTCACCGCTTTTGCTGAATCTCATATATTAACCCTTCCGTTTCAGTGGCCGTTCCTTCTCTCGTAAGGATGATCGAGACGCCCATGAGGAGGAATGCCTCACAAAGGAAGAATGATACTGACGTTGTATCTTCACTGAATGCACTGAGGTACCATCGTTTTTCTCAGAGATAGCTTCGAGATCCCTTTCAACACTTTTTCTTCGTCATTCTATTTATTCGTCATCCCAAACCTTATTTATCATGTTAATAAGAACTATAGCCAAAACTTCCTATTTGATGGGATACGTTGTGCACATCCGTGAAAGACAGGTGCCCTTCCCTCGTGCATCAATGTCACATCGTTTCTATCCAAGAAGCTTGCCTCTCCACAGCGACTTTCGTAATTCGACTGTCTTCTCGGGATCCTCGCGCCACGTGGGGATCCTCCGTGAAGGGGTTGTCTGCATTAAGTGAATGGCCAGGGTATCCGGCTTGTTCTCCTAGAACTGGAGCGGACATGAATTTCTCTCAGCCGGCTTCATGGCATCCGAGACTCCCGATTGTCTTTCGTGCTGCCCCGTCAGAGTAGTCACTCCTCTATCACTGCCTGAGGTTTGGGTACCAGTGTGAAGAAATATCCGCTTTAGAATCAAACCAGGGCATTCGGCTTCCGACCATCCGAAAAGCTATGTCGCTCGAGACTTGCCTCCAATTAGTTCTGAGCATATCAAGCGTCTGAAGTGTCTGGGGTCAAGGCATGGCCAGTCCGAACCCCAAGCAAAGAGCAACACGGAACAGTACATCATCAGTCCGGAAGTTCTGACTGTTGGAGATAATCGACAATAAATAATTTGAGTATCGTCTGCGGAATGATAGTGGAATTATCAGAGATATTTTTCTTTGGCGACGTAGTTTCTCTCAAGTGTGAGACCAATTAAACTACTGGAGAACTTCTTAGAACCGCGGTGACCATCTCACAAATAACTCTGAAATTCCATTGTGGCTGACGAAATCTTACTACAGTATTTGCCTTATGATCTGGCCTGCCGCTGCCTTAATTCATCAATGATCAGACCTCACTCCAATAAATTTGTCCTGACGGTCATTAACAGTGTAAGGAGTGGGGAAGTATCCTTAACAATTAGTAAACCTTCATAACGGTGTTTCCGTAACGGACTTGAAAGATTTGGAAGCAAAGGTCTTTTCTCAAGTCAGCAGATGTCGCACGCCTTAAGCGTTACCCAGAGGTGCAAATCGGGGTCTATTTTAAGGTGTAACGGAGGACCTACACTCCCACAATAAGAATGCCCTTAATTATTCGTATACTTCTCAGGTAATTGGAAGGAGTGCCAGAAATAGATGAAGTTCCGAGGTCTGTGATCTTCGTCAAGCGAGAGATTGACCCGAGCCGCCCCCGCAAGCCTCTGTATCTCCGGCAGGTCTTCTATGGCGCTTACGATGTGACCTGATTAGCACCTCTCAATCAGAGACTCACGTGTTTGCTTCGGTACAAGGGGGAGACCCTGCGGCATTGATATAGGCGCGAAGTCGTGATTGGAGTGATCTTTCGCTTCTTTATGGCGCTCGGCGGTTGAAGACTGGTCGATAGGCTCTCGCAGAGCCCTAGTCTTAGAATGTTTCCCCGAGTTTGCATACAGCATCTTATAATTAGTTTCAGTCGATCGATTAGATTTAAGAAACATGTGGCGGATCTGCCCGACGAGGAAGTGTTTAGCGATGCGGTTTCCCATGCCACACGGATTGCTCTTAAAGCCCTGTGGAACTGGGCCAACCCTGCAACAGAAGATGCTATTCCCTACCACCTCGCAAAGCGATATCTCAGTCCTCAATCACCAGATGGAGCTACCCTACACCTTTCCATTATCGTCAGTGGCCGACGCGGATATATTGCAGATTCCTCCACGTAAGTACCAAGTGAAATTCCTTCATGGACTCATCGTCTGATCGAGACTCTCCACATATCCATCCCCTCATCGCTCTCTGCTTTTTCCATCTTCTGCTCCTTCCACCTCATCTATGTATGCCTCTGTGTCAACAGACTTATCCACAGGTCCCACAGGTACGTATCCCACGACCCGGCCCTCATCCCATCCGCTGATAGATCCTGTATCAGCTTCCTTCCTTCCGCTACATCCTTCACACAAGACGTGGTCCCCAAATTACGGTACACGTGGGTTATAGCTGCCAAAACGTAGAAGAACCTAGCCAAACTGACAACTGCAATGCAGCATATATAAAACCGATTCCCGACGCCCCAGGGGGATTTACCCCGCCTTCGCGTCGATCTTCACCTGTACGAATATGCCCTATTCTTTCGCTCGCCATGAAACTGACCTCCTTCAGGAGGATTCTCCTTCTCCGAGATCCACCACATCCTCCTCCTCGTCTGGTCAACAGCATGCGTGGATACAAACGTCCCAGGTGACCACAAGCAAAGCGCTCAGTCATCTGGTTTGCGAGTTTTCGAATAACGGAGTGAAGACCTTCTTCTGTGGCTGGACTGGCTGTAAACATCCCGTGGGCTTCACGCAGAAACCACAGCTGATAACCCACATCCGCTCTGCTCATCTTCAGGAGAAGCCATTCATTTGCACTACCTGGTGGGTGATTATGAGAGTAGGAGGGAGCCTACCTAACAGCTATCTCGATTTCAGTAAAGTCCAATTTTCCAGAAAACAAGAGGCTAGCCGACACGTTCTCTCGATGAACAGCGGCAGGAAATACAAATGTAGTGCATGGTATGCCTCATCCCGAAGAATCGAATAAGCCTGATTCCTGATTGATTGTCACCTAGCCACCAAGCATTCTCGAGGAAGAATTACCGTGATGCTCATGAAGAAGCCTGCATGTTTTCTGAAGAACCCGAGCCTTCATCTCAGATGGCGACAGATACGGCACCCCGCTCTCACTCCTCCCAGCCTTATCTTACCCACTAAAATAATTCAAAGATATTTCCCCGCCAAGATTATGAGTCTTGGACATATTTGTGATTAGTTATTCGAACTTATATTATTTCGAGGTTCTTTTTCGGCCTTTTACACTGTAGCTATATTGGGATAGATTGGGTAGCATTGCTGTGATTCGGATGTATTTAGTATCATGTCCTATCTGTATTTCATCTCTTTAATCAATCTTTGTACCGTTGGCATTGTTATACTTCGAAACTGCTATAGGATCAACGAAATATATGTGCCCAATAAGGATCGTCCATCATCTGCAGGGAATACTGCCGAATCGAGACTACAGTTGTTCTTTCCCATTTTGGAGGCCATCGAGACATTCGGAGGTAATCGTCAGGGAGCCAAGTGGGAATTGACGCCACCAAGGCATTCATTTGCATCCCGATGATAGGATATCGTTGAATCAGTTGATGTAACACGACCGGTTAAATAGAAAGATCAAGATAAACTCTAAGTTGGTATT
>Ga0157379_10002142_pt1 | contig 16378 bp, 12 predicted proteins | sample S25metaG_FD_121802 | JGI IMG/M metagenome (GOLD analysis project Ga0157379, IMG submission 121802) | Switchgrass rhizosphere microbial communities from Kellogg Biological Station, Michigan, USA - S2-5 metaG | ecosystem: Host-associated > Plants > Roots > Rhizosphere > Soil | place: USA... | reverse complement strand
TCCCGCCTGACGTCTGCCACGCCCTCGAGGACCTGTTCGACGCGGTCGCCCCGCTTCCACTGCCTCAGGTGCTCCGGCGGATCGAGCACGAGCTCGGCCGGCCGATCGAGCAGCTGTTCGGCAAGTTCGATCGCGAGCCCAACATCGGGCAGATCCGTACGTTGAGCGTGGCCCCTGACAAGCAGCCGGCCGCCATGCTTCAATTCAGCACGAGTGCCCTATCGCCGGAAATGCTGGGTATCGCGTCCGGTCGCGGGGTTGGCGTCAAACTGTATTGCGATTGGGCGCTGAACGGCTGCGTGGAGAAGGCGACACCAACGCCCCCGAAGCCCTAGCGCATAAGCAAATCGCCGCCCGCACAACAGTGCGGACGGCGACCCTGCTCCCCCAGCATTAAAACGCATCAATCGTCGCGGTAAGCGAGCTCGAAATTACCCCAGCGGCGGCCCTTGAACCACAAGGGCACGAACACATTCTTCACCGGAATGAACTTGTCGCCGAGCTCCATGCGATAGGTCGCAAGCGTCGCCGGCTTGTCGCTGGCAAGCGCATTGCGCGTCGCGTCGTCAATCAGGATCCGCTTGTTGCGGCAATGCTCGTCGTTCCACACCGCGTCCGCGCCCTGCGGATGACTGCGGTCGCTGAGGTGGGTCGGCAGATAGCCGTTCATGTCCCCGATCGCCGAGCCGATGACGCGGTTGTCCGAGCCCTTGGTCCGGTCGAGAATCGGCCGCACATGCTTGTCGGCCGTGGCGTTGAAGCGAACGTCATATTGCACCGGATTGGTACCCTCGACGATCTTATAATCGCGATCGAACACGTCATCGACGGTGACCTCGCCTTCGTCAATCGCCCGCTCGATCGCGACCATGATCTGGCGCGCGGCTTCCTGGGCGCGGAGGATGAACGGCGTGTCGTCGATCTCCGCCCCCGAATTGGCGAGCGTGTCGAGCATGGTGTTGGACAGCATCTCGAGGTGAGCGAGGCGCTTTTGCGCCGACAACAACTCGCTGCCGTTGGAGCGCGCGTCGCCGGCGAAGTCGGTAAGCCCGGCTTTGACTCGGTCGACGCTGGTCTGGATCATGCTGGTCGAATGGGCGATGCCCTCGGTCTGACGGTCGACCATGCCCACGATCTCGCTGACTTCGCGGACGGTGTCGCGGATCTGGCCGAAGCCCGACTGGGCAGCGCGGCTGCGCTCGACGCCGGTCTTGATTTCGGTGGTCACGGCGCCGGCCTCGCGGGTCAGTTCGCCGATGGTCGAGGCGATCTGGCTGGTTGCGGCGCGGGTATCGTGGGCGAGCTTTTTCACTTCGGCAGCGACGACCGCGAAGCTGCGTCCGGCATCGCCGGCGCGCGCCGCTTCGATCGTTGCGTTCAACGCGAGCATGTTGGTCTTGCGGGCGATCGTTTCGATGGTGGAGGACACGCTCTGGACCTGGTTCATCGCGGAGGCGAAGCCGGCCATGCGCTCGCCCAGCTGGACGACGAGCTCAGTCAGACCCTTGAAGCCATCGATGGTGCCTTCGATGGCGGCGCGGCCGGCGTCGAGCTTGGCCTTGGCCTGCTCGGACAAAAGCCGCGCTTCATCGGTGGAGTCACTGACCCGGGCCTGGTCGCCGAGCAGCCGCGTGGTCACCTCCTCGAGGCTGTCGAGCATCTTCAAATGCGCGCCGATGCGGTCGGCGACGCCGGACACGTAACCGGCGACGTCGCTGCATTCCATCGACAGCGACCCGCAATCGCGCGCGACCGCGCGGATTGCATTCTCGGTGACTTCCTCGATCCCCAAAGTGGCCATGAAAGCCCCGCTCCCGAATTGTAGTCGAGCGCCGAGATACGCAGGAACCTCCTACTTCTTCGTTAACTATGTGCGGGCGGGCCGCTAGGGCAGCACGATGGGGACTCCCGAAGGGATATCGTTGAAACTCGCGCGGCGGATCGCCCTCGCCGCGCAGGCTTCGGCGGATCGCGCCCGGCAGCCGTCAACGCCGGGCATTTACGCCGCACGGTCGAGCGTCTGTCGCTACACCAGATCGACAGCGTTAACGTGCTAGTCCGCGCCCAGTATCTCCCCGCGTTTTCGCGGCTCGGCACCTACGACCGCCAGCTGCTCGATAGCGCAGCGTGGGGGCGCAAATCGAACCGCACCCTGTTCGAATATTGGGCGCACGAGGCGTCGTTACTGCCGCTTCAACTGCAGCCGATGCTGCGCTGGCGGATGGCTGCGGCGGAGCGCGGCGAGATCGGCTGGCGCGGCCTGCGGGCTTATGCCGGAGAGCGTCGCCGCGAGGCCGACGCCGTGCTCGACCGCATCCGGGCGGAAGGGCCCCTCGCCGCGTCCGATCTCGAACATGGCAAAGGCCAGGGCGGCTGGTGGGGTTGGGGCGAGGCCAAGTCGGCGCTCGAATGGCTGTTCTGGGCCGGGCTGATCACCACCGCGACGCGCCGCGCGAGTTTCGAGCGGGTCTATGATCTGCCCGAACGGGTCATCCCGCCCACGATCCTGGCGCTGCCGACCCCCGACTCCGCAGACGCAAAACGGCAGCTGGTCGAACGCTCGGCGCGCGCCCACGGCGTCACCACCGCAAACGACCTCCGCGACTATTTCCGCCTCGACCCCGCCTCCGCGCGCACGGCCATCGCGGAATTGGTCGAGGACCGCGTATTAATTCCCGTTGTGGTCGAAGGTTGGAAGCAGCCCGCCTTCCTCCATCGCGACGCAAGCATGCCCCGCTGGATTCGCGGCCAAGCCCTGCTTGCACCCTTCGATCCGCTGGTCTGGGCACGCGACCGCGCTGAGCGGCTATTCGGCTTCCGCTACCGGATCGAAATCTATGTCCCGGCCGACAAGCGCGTGCACGGCTATTACGTGCTGCCGTTCCTGCTCGACGATCGCTTAGTCGGGCGCGTCGACCTAAAGGCCGACCGCCAGAATTCACGCCTGCTCGTCCGCCAAGTAACGTGGGAGCCCGGCGCTCCTGCCGACGCAAAAGGAAGGCTCGATTGTGAGCTGAGACTTATGGCCGACTGGCTAGGGCTCGAGGCCGTCGATCAGTAAAGCAGATACGGTTTACGCGCTTCTTCCCAGGTGCGCTCGTCAGGGATGGTCAGTGCGTCGAGGTCTGCGGGTACCGCATTCGGATCATCAACCCATTCGCGCAGCAGCGGCGAGCCGTTGATGACGTCGATCGCGAGCTTGCCGAATTCATATTCGTACGGGAAGTCGCGCCACAAATCGTAGTCCGGGGCGAGGCGGCGGATGGCCTTGAACGCCAGCGATTGCAGCTGCCACGGCTTGAAAGCTGCATGGTCGTAGAATGGTCCTTCGGCGTGGATGAAGACGCCGCGGCACATCTCCCCGACATGCTTGTGGAAGGTCGGCTGGAAGGTCACGTCGCGGAGCTTGCAACCGGCGAGCCAATCCGGCGCTAGCGCGTCCATCTCCGCGATGATCTTGCGCGGCTCAAGGTCGGGCGCACCGAACAGCTCGAGCGGGCGCGTGGTGCCCCTGCCCTCGCTGAGCGTCGTACCCTCGAGCATCACCGTGCCGGCATAGGCCCGCGCCATGTTGAGATTGGCGGCATTGGGGCTCGGATTGATCCACACGCGATCCTCTGGCCAGCCGAAGCCCGGGGCCACGTCAGGCTGCCAGCCGTGCATTTCGATCACCCGATAATCGACGTCGAGATTGAAGTGAGCGATGAACCATTGGCCGAGCTCGCCGAGCGTCAGCCCGTGGCGCATCGGGATCGGCCCGGCGCCGACAAAGCTTTCCCAGCCCGGGCGCAAAGTCAGGCCTTCGATCGGCCGCCCGGCGGGGTTAGGCCGGTCGAGTACCCGCACAGTCTTTCCGCTCTCGGCCGCGGCTTCGAGCACGTAGAGCAAGGTCGTAATGAAGGTGTAGATTCGGCAGCCGACGTCCTGAAGATCGATCAGGATCGTGTCGAACGTGCCGAGCGATTGGCCGGTCGGGCGGCGGACTTCGCCGTAGAGGCTGAACACGGGAATCTGGTGGACCGGGTCGGTGAAATCGTCGGACTCGACCATATTGTCCTGCTTGTCACCGCGGAGGCCGTGCTGGGGGCCGAACGCCGCCGTGACGTTGATCCCTGCGGCCACTAGCGCATCAAGGCTATGAGTGAGGTCGCGGGTGACCGACGCCGGATGGGCGAGCAAGGCAACGCGCTGGCCTTCGAGTTGCTTGCGCAGGTCCGGCTCTGCGAGCAGCCGATCGATTCCGAACAGGGTCATGCCGCGGTGCTTAAGGGAGCCGCGCGATGAAGCAACCGGGGTCGTGGAAGTCCGGCGCCGGACTGGTGTGCGCCAGCGCCCAATAGGACTTCGCGCCGTCCTGCTCCTCGAGCACGGCGGACAGACCTAATTCCCAAGTCACCGCTGCATCGACAGCGATGGTCGCCCCGACCGTCCACCAAGTGAAATTGTCTTCCATCCGAATGTACGGCGGCGGGCCGACATCGGCCCGGGTCATGCCCTCGCGCCGCCCGGTGAAATCATAGGCCGCCCAATTGCCCGCCGGTGCAAAATTCCACTCGCGATAAGCGTCAGCGCCGCGCTCGCGCAGGAACGCTTCGAAGCAGGTCGTCTTCCATAGCTCCTCCGCCCGCCACGGCTCCGACAGCTTGGGAATCGCGAACCGCTCGGCGGGGGCGGACACGCCGAACCAGATATTGATCGTGGCCACCGCGCCCAGCGCCGAATGATCCACATTCGCCCAGACCTTGAATGCCGGGTCGGTGGGCGGGGTCGCTGAGTGGGGGAGCAGATTGAACTGCAAAACTAACCCGTTCGTCCTGAGCTTGTCGAAGGACTGCCCTTACTTTTCGATAGCGCAGAAATCTGCGGCCAATCCCCCCGGATCAGCGCCAGCTTCTTCGCCCGGCTCCAACCCTTGATCCGGCGCTCGGCGGCAAGCGCTTCGTATCTGGACGGAAACTCCTGCGACCAAACCAATTCGACAGGCATGTGGTGCGAGGCAAAGCCCGGCACCTCGCCGAACGTGTGTTGGGCGATCCGCGCTTCAAGCTCTTGTGTGTGGCCGGTGTAGAAATATCCACCGCGGCAGTGGAGCATGTAGGCCCAAAAGCTCATGTCCCTTCGGTAGAATGAAGGACAGTCCTTCGACAAGCTCAGGACGAACGGTTGAGGGTTGGCCGCGCTCCGTATAACCGCGAGGAATGACCACTTACAGTTCCTCTCTCCTCAAGCTCCTCGACGAGCGCGGTTACATCCACCAGGTGACCGACGCCGCGGCGCTCGACGCGCTGGCGGCGAGGCAAATCGTGCCAGGCTACATCGGGTTCGACGCGACCGCACCATCGCTCCACGTCGGCAACCTCGTCCAGATCATGCAGCTGCGCCGGATCCAGCAGGCCGGGCACAAGCCGATCGTGCTGATGGGCGGCGGGACGACCAAGGTCGGCGATCCGTCGGGCAAGGATGAAGGCCGCAAGCTTCTGTCGAGCGAGGAGATCGACGCCAATATCGCCAGCATCCGCCGCGCGTTCGAAAGCTTCCTCACCTTTGGCGACGGCCCGACCGACGCCGTGATGGTCAACAATGGCGAGTGGCTGAGCCACCTCGAATATATCCCGTTTCTGCGCGAGGTCGGGCGACACTTCACCATCAACCGCATGCTGACCTTCGACAGCGTCAAGCTGCGGCTCGACCGTGAGCAGCCGCTGACCTTCCTCGAATTCAACTACATGATCCTCCAGGCCTACGACTTTCTCGAACTGTCGCGGCGGTTGGGCGTCCGCGTGCAGATGGGCGGCTCCGACCAATGGGGGAATATCGTCAACGGCATGGAGCTGACCCGCCGCATCGATGGGACCGACGTGTTTGGCGTCACGACACCACTGATCACCACCGCCAACGGGGCCAAGATGGGCAAGACGGCGCAAGGCGCGGTGTGGCTCGATGGGGCGTACCTCAGCCCTTATGATTACTGGCAATTCTGGCGGAACAGCGCCGACGCCGATGTCGGGAAGTTCCTGAGGCTATTCACCGATTTACCACTGGACGAGATCACGCGACTGGAAGGATTGCCGGGCGCCGAGATCAATTCGGCCAAGACGATCCTCGCCACCGAAGCGACCGCGATGCTCCACGGGCGCGAGGCAGCGGACGCGGCGGCCGCGACGGCGCAGACTACCTTTGCCGAGGGCGGCGCGGGTGGCGACCTTCCGACGCTGAGCGCGGGGAGAGGAATCTCCATCCTTGCCGCGCTGACTGGCCTCGGCTTTTGCGCGTCAAACGGGGAGGCCAAACGCAAAATTGCTGAGGGTGCGGTGAAGGTCGACGATCAAGCGGTGAGCGACCCGGCTTTGATCATCCACGTTGCTGAGGACCCGGTGAAGGTCAGCTTGGGGAAGAAGAAGCACGGCCTGCTTGTAAGCTAGCCGCTCCGGATCAAATCCACCGCCTGATCGCGTTCGAACAGATAGAGGCAGACCCGCGCCGCCGCGCCCCGGTCGCCCTTCAGCCCGCCGTCGCGGTCGAGCAGGAGTTGCGCATCGCTTTGGGCGATCGGCGCGAGTTCGGCGACCAGTTCGGGCGTCGCGACGCGGAACGCTTCCTCGCCCGACTGACGAGTGCCCAAAATCTCACCGGGTCCGCGCAGCCGGAGATCCTCTTCGGCGATGCGAAAGCCATCGTTGGTCTCGCGCATCAGGGACAGGCGCGCGCGGCCGACCTCGGTCAGGGTCGGGCCGCGAATCAGCAGGCAAGTGCTCTTCTCCGAACCGCGCCCCACCCGCCCGCGCAATTGGTGGAGTTGCGCCAATCCGAACCGCTCCGCGCCTTCAACCACCATCAGGGTCGAATTGGGCACGTCGACCCCGACCTCGATCACCGTTGTCGCGACCAGCACCGCCAATTCGCCGCCGGCGAAGCGCGCCATCACGGCATCCTTTTCCGCACCCTTCATCCGCCCGTGAACCAGCCCGATCTTGTCGTCGCCGAAGCGCAGCTTGAGCACCCGCGCCCGTTCTTCGGCGGCCGCTGCGTCGCTTTTCTCGCTTTCCTCGACCAAAGGGCACACCCAATACGCCTGGCCGCCGCTCGAAATATGCCGCCCAAGGCCGTTGATTACGTCGGGCAGTTTCTCGTCGCTGATCACCCGGGTTTCGACCGGCGTCCGGCCCGGCGGCATTTCGTCGATCCGGCTGACGTCCATCTCGCCATATTGGGTCAGCGTCAGCGTGCGCGGGATCGGGGTTGCGGTCATCACCAGCAGGTGGGGCGGATGTTCGGCCTTGGATGCCAGCAACAGCCGCTGCGACACGCCGAAACGATGCTGTTCGTCGATCACCGCGAGGCCGAGGTTCTTGTACGCGACCTTCTCCTGAAAGATCGCGTGGGTGCCGACGAGGATGTCGATCGAGCCGTCGGCGAGGCCCATCAGCACGGTCTCGCGCGCCTTGCCCTTCTCGCGCCCGGTGAGGATCGCGACCCGTACGCCAATGCTGTCGAGCTGACCGAGCAGGGTCGCATGATGCTGACGCGCAAGAATCTCGGTCGGGGCGAGAAACGCCGCCTGCGCCTTGCTTTCGACCGCGGTCAGCATCGCCGCGACCGCGACCAGGGTCTTGCCCGACCCAACGTCGCCCTGGAGCAGGCGCAGCATCGGCACCGCCTGAATCAAGTCGCCGCGGATCTCGCGAATGACGTTCCGCTGGGCATTTGTCAGTTCATAGGGGACCTCAAGCCGGCGGATCAGCTCACCGGTGCCGGCAAGCGGCGGTGTCCGGTGCCGCCGCTGTGACTGGCGCAAGAGCATGAGCGCGAGCTGGTTGGCGAAAATCTCGTCATAGGCGAGCCGTCGGCGTCCGCTCTCGGTGCCCGGCTCGCGGTGAGCAGCAGCGAGCGAAGCGCGCCAGTCCGCCCAGCCCTCGCGCCCGATCAAAGACGGTTCGGTCCATTCCGGAAGTTCGGGCGCACGCTCCAATGCTTCGCGCACCAGTTCGCCGACGCGGCGATTGCTCAGCCCCTCGGTCAGCGGATAGACCGGCTCGCGCAATGCCGGCTGCGGCCCGTGCTCCGGTTCGCTCACTTCGGGATGGATGATCTGCCATTCGTCGCCATAGGTTTCGAGCTTACCCGAAACCGTGCGTTTCTGGCCGATCGGCAGAGTCCGCTTGGCCCACCCGGGATTGTTGAAATAGATCAGGCTGATGGTGTTGCCGTCGCTGTCGCTGGCGAACACCCGCATCGGTCCGCGGCCCGAGCGGCTCTCGCCGGTCTGGAACGGGGTCAAATCGAGGATCACGTTGCGGCCAAGCAGCGCACTCGTCGCGGCCGGCGCCCGCACCCGTTCGATCGCCCCGGTCGGCAAATGGTAGAGCAGATCGACGACGCGGCTAAGGTCGAGCTTCTTGAGCAGCTTGAGGATTTGCGGGCCGACGCCTTTCAGCGCTTCCACTTCGGTGAACAGCGGGTTGAGAATGTCGGGCCGCATAATGCTTGTTAGCGTGACAATCACGGCTCGCAATGATGCTGCTTGATGACTAGATGGGCGCCATGCCGTCCGACCCCGACCTGAAGCGCCTCGCCTGGCGCGCGCACCATCGCGGCACGAAGGAAGCCGACCTGTTGGTCGGAGGATTTTTCGACGCTCATCACGCGTCATGGGATGCCGGCGATCGGGCGCTATTCGCAGAAATGCTCGACGAGCAAGACGTCGATATCATGGCTTGGGCCCACGCGGCCTGTGAGCCGCCCGAACGGTTCGCCGGCCGGCTGATCGAAGCACTGAAGAAACTCGATTACGTCCGGATCGCTAAATGACCGAGCCGCTCCAACGCGTCCTCGGGGCAACCGAACCCCTGACCCTCGCCGGCGTACCGTCGGGCTTCCTGCCGTGGCTCGCCGCCGATCTTGCCCGCGCGGCGCATGGCCGGGGCAAGGGCGGCCGCGCGGTGGTCATCGCCGCCGACGAAGCGGCGATGCGCGCGCTTGCCGATACCGCGCCCTTGTTCGCGCCGGACGTTGAGGTGCTGACCTTCCCTGCGTGGGATTGCCTGCCTTACGACCGCGCCTCGCCGGCGCTGCGGGTGATGGCCGAACGGCTGGCGGCGCTGAATGCGCTGCAGGCCAAACCCGACAAACTCCAATTGCTGGTGACGACGGCGAGCGCCGCGACCCAGCGCGCGCTGACCGCGTTCCGAATCCGCCAGCTGACCCGGCGCATCGCCGAGGGCGAGCGGATCGACCGCCAGGCTTTGGTCGAGCAACTGAATGCGCTCGGCTACCAGCGCGCCGATACCGTCGCCGAACATGGCGAATATGCCGTGCGCGGGTCGTTGATCGACGTCTTCCCGGCCGGCGAGGAAAATGCGCTGCGGCTCGATTTCTTCGGCGACGAGATCGACAGCCTGCGCCGCTTCGACCCCGCCGACCAGCGTTCGACCGATAAGGCCAAGGCATTCACGTTGATGCCGGCGTCGGAAGCTTTGCTCGATGCCGACACCATCAAGCGCTTTCGCTCGGCCTATCGCGAGACATTTGGTGCCAACGCGACCCAGGACCCGCTTTACCAAGCGCTGTCCGAGGGCCGTCGGATGGCGGGGATGGAGCATTGGCTGCCGCTGCTCGAAGACAAACTCGCAACGCTGTTCGATCATCTTGGCGAGCAAGATTTGATCGTCCGCGACGGTAGCGCCGACCAGGCGCTCGACGCGCGGCGCGAGGCGGTCGAGGATTATTACCAGAACCGGGCACGGGCGATGGCGTCGGAGCCCGGCAGCTACCGCCCGCTCGAACCGGACTTGCTGTACCTCGCGAAGGACGAATGGGCCGGGTTCGTCGCCGCGCGGCCGATCCACCTCGCCTCCCCCTTCCCCGAGCCCGAATCGACCCGAATCATCGATTTCGGAGTCGAAGCCGCGCGCGACTTCGGTCCCGAACGCACGCAGCAGGCCAATGTCTACGAAGCGGTTGCCGAGCATATCGGCGCATTGCGCCGGCGCGGCCGCAAGGTCGTGCTTGCAAGCTACACCCGCGGCGCGCGCGAGCGTTTGTCGGGGCTACTCGAAGACCATGGGGTTAAGGCGCAAAAGGCAGTCGACACCTGGCAGGAGGCACTTGGCTCCAAGACTCAGCCGGCGCTGCTCGTCCTGCCGCTCGATCATGGCTTCACCACGCCCGACGTCGCCGTCCTCACCGAGCAGGACATGCTCGGCGACCGGCTGGTACGGCGGCGCAAACGGCGCAAGGCCGCCGCCGCCTTCCTCGCGGAACTCGCCGCACTATCGCCCGGCAACCTCGTGGTTCATGCCGACCACGGCATCGGACGCTATATCGGGCTGACCCAGATCCCGGTCAGCCGCACCCCGCATGACTGCGTCGCGCTCGAATATGCCCGCGGCGACAAGCTCTACGTTCCGGTCGAGAATATCGAATTGCTATCGCGCTATGGCAGCGAAAGCGAAGGCGTCAGCCTCGACAGCCTCGGCGGCGAAGCGTGGCAGCGGCGCAAATCGCGGATGAAAGAACGCATCCGGGCGATCGCGGGCGAACTGATCCAGACCGCCGCCCTGCGCGCCACCCGACCCGGCATCGTCGCCGAGCCCGACAGCGCCTACCCACAATTCGTCGATCGCTTCCCTTACGAAGAGACCGACGACCAGGACCGGGCGATCGAGGATGTCTTGAAGGACCTCGAGGCGGGCAAGCCGATGGACCGGCTGGTGTGCGGCGACGTCGGCTTCGGCAAGACCGAGGTCGCGCTGCGCGCCGCATTCGTCATGGCGATGTCGGGCAAGCAGGTCGCGCTGATCGGTCCGACGACTTTGCTCGCGCGGCAGCATTTCACCAATTTCGTCGAGCGGCTGCAGGGCTTTCCGATCAATGTCGGGCGGCTGTCACGGCTGGTCCCCGCGGCGGAGGCCAAGCGAACCAGGGACGGGCTTGCTGACGGCGCCATCGACATCGTGATCGGCACCCACGCCCTCCTCGCCAAGAGTATCGAGTTCAAGCGGCTCGGCCTCGTGATCGTCGACGAAGAGCAGCATTTCGGCGTCGCCCACAAAGAACGGCTCAAGGCCCTGCGCGCCGACGTCCACGTGTTGACGCTGACCGCGACGCCAATCCCGCGGACGCTGCAGATGGCGATGTCCGGCTTACGCGACCTCAGCGTAATCCAGACCCCGCCGGTCGATCGCCTCGCCATCCGCACCTACGTTACGCCGTGGGACGCGGTGGTGATGCGCGAAGCCCTGCTGCGCGAGCATTATCGCGGTGGGCAGAGTTTCTTCGTTGTCCCCCGTATCGCCGATCTGCCGAACATCGAGGAATGGTTGCGCGAGCAGGTACCCGAAGTGAAGGCCGTCACCGCCCACGGCCAGATGAGCCCGACCCAGGTCGAGGAGCGGATGAGCGCTTTCTACGACCGCAAATATGACGTGCTGTTGTCGACCTCGATCGTCGAAAGCGGGCTCGACATTCCGAGCGCGAACACGCTGATTGTCCATCGCGCCGACCGCTTCGGCCTCGCTCAGCTGTACCAATTGCGCGGGCGGGTCGGTCGTTCGAAGACCCGCGCCTATGCTTATCTGACCATGCCGCAGGACCGCACGATCACCGAGGCCGCGACCAAACGGCTGCAGGTGCTGGCTGACCTCGACAGTCTTGGCGCCGGCTTCCAGCTCGCCAGCCACGATCTCGACATCCGCGGTGCCGGTAACCTGCTCGGCGACGACCAATCGGGGCACATCAAGGAAGTCGGGTTTGAACTTTATCAATCGATGCTCGAGGACGCGATTTTGGAGCTCAAGGCCGGCGGCGGCGCGCGGCCCGAAGAGTTCACGCCGCAGATCAGCATCGACGCGCCGATCCTGATCCCGGAGCTGTACGTGCCCGACCTTGACCTCCGCATGGGCCTGTACCGCCGCCTCGGCGATCTCGAAGATCGTCCGGCGATCGACGAATTCGCCGCCGAGATGATCGACCGCTTCGGTCCGCTCCCCGAGGAAACCGCGAACCTGCTCAAAATCGTCGAGGTGAAACTGAGCTGCAAAGCCGCGTGCATCGCCAAGCTCGACCTCGGCGCCAAGGGCGCGGTCGTGACCTTCGCCGAGAGCGGCTTCCCCGATCTCGCGGGCCTGCTCGGTTACATCGAGCGGATGAAAGGCACGGCCAAGCTCCGGCCCGACAGCAAGCTGGCGATTTCGCGCGATTGGCCGACACCCGAAGCGCGGCTCACCGGCGCCCTGCAGCTGTCGCGCGGACTGGCCCGTGTCGCCGCGGCCGGCAACGCCACCAAACGCCAGCTCGAGATCGCCTAAGGCTTCACGAATTTATAGGCGAACTGGCTGGTGTTACCGCGGATCGACTTATCGAACACCGCGATGTCGAGTGGGTCCGCCGGATTGTTGAGCACCTTGCTTTCGCCGGCGAATTTGAAGCCCGCCGCTTCCACTTCCTTGCGGACGATCGCCGGGTCGATCCGGTGCAACGTGTCGGTCGCCGCCAGTCCGGTTCCCGACTTCGCCATGTGATCGATGATGAAATAGGTTCCACCGGGCTTGAGGATCTTGAACACCGCGTTGTTGAACACCGACGGATCGTTGCTGCCCATGAATTTGTCGGGATAATCGTGATAGTTTTGCGACGTCCATACGACGTCGAGCGGTTCGGGCGCAGTGAGCGCCACACTCGGTTGCACCTCGGTGACTATGTTGCCGTAGGTCGGGTCGGCGGCCAGCGCCTTGAGCTTGCCGATGTCCCCGCCCGCGTCGCGCGCATAAGCCTGCGGCCACACCGCGTAGACCTTGCCCTCGGGCCCAACCGTCTTGCTGAAGATGCGGGTCCAGTATCCGCTGCCCGGAATCAGATCGAGGACCTTGTCGCCCGGGCTGACGCCGGCCAGCGCGATCAGTTCGCCGGGCTTGAGCCGTGCGTCGGCACCGCTTTGATCCTTGCGGTCGGGGTCGGCGAGCGCCTTGTCGAGCGCGGCTTGCGAGAACTGTCTGGGCGTGGGCGGTTCGGCTTTGGTGCAGCCGCTCAAGACTGTCGTGCCAAGTGCGAGCGCCATTGTGATGTTTCGCATAGCCACCTCCGTTCGGCGAAGGTGTGAAACAGGAGTGCGCTTCTGTCGCGCGGTGATTTCGACAGGCGGCTAGGCCGCTTCGACCTGCGCCGCGGCGACAAAGCGCCACAATTCTTCTTCGGTCAGCGCCCCCGCGCCCAAAAAGCCCTGGTAAAGGTCGCAGCCCCAGTCGGCGAGCAGGACCAGTTGCGCGGTGCATTCCACCCCTTCGACGACCACCTGGAGGTCAAGTTCGCGGGCGAGGCGGATCATCGCTTTGACCACGATGCGGTCGCGCTCACCGCCGACAATGTCGGCGATCAGCCCGCGATCAATCTTGAGCATGTCGAGCGGCAGGCTGGTGAGATAAGCGAGGCTGGCATAGCCGGTGCCGAAATCGTCGACCGCGATGGTGATGCCCGCTTCGCGCAGCCGGGCCAATCGGGCCGCGACTGCTTGCTGGTCGACGAGCAAAGCGTTTTCAGTAATTTCAACGGTCAGGCGCTTGGGATCGAGGCCCGCTGCGTCGGCCTCCTCGAGCAGCCACTGGTCATACCCGTCGCGCGAAATATCTTCAGGCAGCAGGTTGATCGACAATTTGAGGCCCTTGAGCGGCCCTTCCCAGCTCGCCGCCGAGCGCAGCGCCTTGCGCTGGATCAGCCGCGACAGCCGCTCGTCCAGGCCAACCGCAGCGGCACGCGCGAACAACGCCTGCGGCGATTTTGCCACGGCCGAGCGGGCCAGCGCCTCGGCGCCAACGATGCGGCCACTGACCGGCTCGATCTGAGGTTGATACAGGACCTCGATCTGCTCGTGCGCAATGACGCTCTCGAGCAATTGATCGCGCTTCGGAGTAACGGGCGCCGGAGCCAAACGGTCCGACGCCCGCCTCCCCCACTCAAAGACGCTGTCCCAATTGATCATGCCTCTGGCCTAACGCCGCCATTTGCCGCCCGGAAGCACGCGCTCGCCCCACGACCCGAAACGGGACAGTGACGGCGCGCGCCAATCCCCTTATGATTTTGGCGATGCGCAACGGCGAAGGGATCACGAATTGAGCGCGGACGCGGGAAGGCCAGCGGCAACGACCGATCTCGCCAGCCTCGGCATCGGCTTGTTGTGTTCGCATCGCGACGTCGCGCGTTCGGCTGAAGCGTCGCTGCGCAAGCGCTATGCCTTCGCCGAGCCAGGCAAGGCGACGACGCTGGTCGCGCTCGGCGGCGACGGATTCATGCTCCACACCCTGCATCGCATGCTCGCCGGCGAATGCGCGCATTTGCCGGTGTTCGGGATGAACCGCGGGACGGTCGGTTTCCTGATGAATGATTGGCGGCTGGATGGGCTCGCCGAACGCATTGCCACCGCCAAGGCGATCCGCGTCGCGCCGCTGGAAATGCGCGCGACCACGGTTGGGGGTGAGACCTTCACTCACGCGGCGATCAACGAAGTATCGCTACTCCGCGAAACCCGCCAGACCGCCAAGATCGAGGTGTCGGTGAACGGGCGGGTCGCTTTGCCCGAACTCGCCTGCGACGGTGTGCTGGTCGCAACGCCCGCGGGATCGACCGCCTACAACCTCTCGGCGCATGGCCCGATCCTGCCGCTGGCGGCGAAAATGCTCGCGCTGACCCCGATCAGCCCGTTCCGGCCGCGCCGCTGGTCGGGCGCGATCCTGCCCGACGACACCGCCGTCCGCTTTCGCATTCTCGAGGCCGAAATGCGCCCGGTGTCCGCGGTCGCCGACCAGATCGAGGTGCGCGACGTCGCCCAGGTCGAAGTGACGCTCGATCGCGAGCGCTCGCTGACCCTGCTGTTCGATCCGGAGCACGCGCTCGATGAACGGATCGCGATGGAGCAATTCACAACCTAGTTTTGCGGGCTGACGCCCTTGCGTTTGAGGGCTCGTTCGCTATTTAGCCGCCTCGCCAACGCAAGACGGCCAATCCCCGGTAGCTCAGCGGTAGAGCGTTCGACTGTTAATCGAATGGTCGCCTGTTCGAATCAGGCCCGGGGAGCCATCTCTCACATGCGCAAGATGAACGAAGCGGCCGGACCCGGAAGACCCGACCGCTTCGGCGAGGCGCGTTCGTGTCTTTCTAAAAAGACCACCCCGCAGACCTATCAACCATCGAAAATGCGCGTCGCTCCAGAGCCCATTTGCGTCCGTGCCAGTGTGGGACAGATCAGGTGCAACGATACTCGAGATGGTCACCGACCACGGACAGGCTCCCAAAGGTCGAACCGCCTACAGTATAGAGGCAACCGTCGCCCGAATATCGCTTTCCGTTGATAGTCCAGGAGATGATGCCGACGGCCTCGCCCGAGAGATGACCGTGGAATGTGGTCTTGCCGCCGGGGCTTAGATTGCCGAGCTTCCACACGCTTGCGCCATCGGTCACGGATAGGTCTCGGACCTCGACCTTCGTTCCGTTGATGATGTCGAAATCGTTGAAATAGGCGTTGCAAGCGTACAGCCACAGGGCCGAGCCGAAGACCGCCACCGCACGGGAAAGCCTCACCCGCTTACCCTTCCAGCGCCGCCATGAGCGACGCGTTGCCGCCCGCCGCGGTGGTGTCGATGCAGGTCACGCGCTCGGTCGCGAAGCGCGCGACATAGTGCGGTCCGCCGGCCTTGGGCCCGGTGCCGCTCAAGCCTTCGCCGCCGAACGGCTGGCTCTCGACCACGGCGCCGATCTGGTTGCGGTTGACGTAGAAATTGCCGACCCGGGCATGCTCCTCGACATAATCGCGGACCGTGTCGATCCGGCTTTGAAGGCCAAGCGTCAGCCCGTAGCCGGTCGCGTTGATCTGATCGACGACCTCATTGAGGCGGTCGCCGGCGAACCGGACGACGTGCAATACAGGACCAAAATTCTCGCGTTTCAATTGGCTTACCGACTTAAGCTCATAAAAAGCGGGAGCGACGAAGCAGCCGTGGGCGGAATCCTTCGACAACGTCAGCTGGCGGATCTTCTTGGCATTTTTGTCGAGCCATTTGACGTGCTCGTCGAGCAGACCCTTGGCAGGTGCGTCGATCACCGGCCCGACGTCGGTCGCGATCTCGCTCGGGTCGCCGACCGTCAGCGCGTCCATCGCACCCGCAATCATCGCGATCATGCCGTCGGCGACCTCGTCCTGGACGAACAGCACACGCAAGGCCGAGCAACGCTGGCCCGCACTCTGGAAAGCCGAAGAAATCACGTCGCGGGTGACCTGCTCGGGCAGGGCCGATGAATCGACGATCATCGCATTCTGGCCACCGGTCTCGGCGATGAAAGGGATGATCGGCCCGTCGCGTTCGGCGAGCGTGCGGTTGATCATCCGCGCCGT